>Ga0190269_10000467_pt1 | contig 20480 bp, 13 predicted proteins | sample Popmic249IS_FD_133749 | JGI IMG/M metagenome (GOLD analysis project Ga0190269, IMG submission 133749) | Populus adjacent soil microbial communities from riparian zone of Blue River, Arizona, USA - 249 IS | ecosystem: Environmental > Terrestrial > Soil > Riparian zone | place: USA: Arizona... | reverse complement strand
CTGCTGATGATCTACATGAACCCGGCCGCGTTCGAAGGGCTGACCCAGGAGGAGCGCGACGAGATCTTCGCCGCGCACGACGCGTTCCAGGCGCAGACGAGGGAATCGGGGGAGCTGCTCGGCTTCGTGGCGCTCGCCGAGCCGGCGTCCTCGACGACTGTGCGGGTGCGGGACGGGCGGGTCGACGCGACCGACGGCCCGTACGTGGAGGCGAAGGAGTTCCTGGCCGGGTACTACGCGGTGGACTGCGAGACGCCGGAGCGTGCGGTCGAGCTGGCCGCGAAGATCCCCGACGCGGCGTTCAGCGCGATCGAGATCCGGCCGGTGATGGCCGAGGCAGGGCTGGAGATGTGACGGAGCCCGCCGCATCGGCCGACGCCCACGCGGGCGGCCCAGGGGGCGTCGCCCCCACGGGCACCGCGGGCATCGAGGACCTGCTGCGCGCCTGCGCGCCGCAGGTCCTCGGCCTCCTGGTCCGCAGGCACGGCCAGTTCTCCGAGTGCGAAGACGCGACGCAGGAGGCGCTGCTCGCGGCGGTCCGGCAGTGGCCGTCGGAGGGCGTGCCGGACAACCCGCGGGCGTGGCTGGTCTCGGTGGCTACCCGCCGGCTCACCGACCAGTGGCGCAGCGACGCGGCCCGGCGTCGGCGGGAGTCCGCCTTCAGCGAGCAGGACGCTCCCCCGGTCCCGGACTCCGACGACACCCTGGCGCTGTTCTTCCTCTGCTGCCACCCCTCGCTCTCGCCGACCACCCAGGCGGCGCTGACCCTGCGGGCCGTGGGCGGGCTCACCACCGCGGAGATCGCAGCGGCGTTCCTGGTGCCGGAAGCGACGATGGCGCAGCGAATCAGCCGGGCAAAGGCCCGCCTGCGCGGCGAGAAGCTCGAGTTGCCACCCGCGGCCGACCGGGCCGCCCGGCTCACGGTCGTGCTGCGCGTGCTCTACCTGATCTTCAACGAGGGGTACGTGGCCACCGCCGGGCCGGCCCTCCACCGAGCCGACCTGACGTCGGAGGCGATCCGGTTGACGCGGGCGGTACGCGAGTTGGTGCCGCCCGCGGGTGCCGCTCCGGCCGGCGGAGTCCCCGGTGCCGCTCCGGCCGGTGGAGTCCCCGGGGTCGACGGAGTCGCCGGTGAAGTGGCGGGACTGCTCGCGCTCATGGTGCTGACCGAGGCGAGGCGACCGGCCCGCCTCGGCCCCGACGGCGAGCTGGTCCCCCTCGCCGAGCAGGATCGGCTGCGCTGGGACGGACGCCTGATCGAAGAGGGTGTGGCGCTGATCAGCGCCGTACTGCCGGTGGCGCCGCTGGGCCCGTACCAGCTGCAGGCCGCGATCGCCGCGGTGCACGCCGAGGCGCCGTCCGCCGACGAGACGGACTGGGCGCAGATCGTCGGGCTCTACACGCTGCTGGAGCGCTTCGAGCCCGGCCCGATCGTGACGCTCAACCGGGCGGTCGCGGTGGCGATGGTGCACGGCCCCGCAGCAGGACTCGACCTGCTGGAGTCCGTGCGGTCGAAGCTGCAGCGGCACCACCGGTGGCACGGGGTGCGCGCGCACCTGTTCGAGCTGGCCGGTGACGCCGAAGCGGCCCGGGACGCGTACCGGGAGGCCGCCCGCCGCACGGCCAGCCTCCCCGAACGCCGCTACCTGACAGCCCGCGCCGGGAGCCTCACCGCCGGATGACGTGCACCGTCACGAGCTGCCTGCGACGAGGATCCGCCGAGACTCGGACGGCCCGAGCCCAGCACGCCGAGCACAGTACGTCCGCCGCCGCGGTGATGTGCTCTTCCGACACCCCGGCCGGACACCAGAGCAGCACGGCCTCACCTGTGTCGGTAACTTTCGTCCGGAGAATCCACGGGAGTCGGCCACGACGGTTGTGCACCCAGGCATTGGCCAACCCAACCCTGATCCGGTGCGGGGTCACGACGCCCAGGACGCGGCGGATGACGGCTCGTCGTAACGGCGCGCAGACGGCCGCGCCCGCCGTGACGGCTAACCCGAGCGCTAGCGCAGATCCCGCTCCGAGCAGATCGGCCGCCAGCCAGCCGGCAGCGACGAAGCCAGTCAGAGCCAACAGCTCGTATCGCCAGCGCCACAGCACCGTGCTGGGAAGGGGAGCCGAGACCCCGGGCGGGAGAGGGCCGTATTCCGGCGCTTGACGGTAGGCTCGCACGGCGATCATCCCTGCCCCGCCGCCATCAGGAAGCGCCGCTGGCGCTCGTCGCTGTCAGGTGCGCTCTCGCCCTCGATGCGCGATCGCCGTGCGATCCGCGGATCACGATAGCGTCGCCCCAGCCCCCACCGGATCGGCTGGATCTCCCAGCCGAGGCGGCGGGCAGCGTGATCCGGCGCGCGAAAAATTCGCCGGCCGGCGAGATCCGCCCTGTAACGGAGCCAGTGTAGAAATCGACCCACTGAGTGGGTACTGTTGTGCATGGTGGACCGCCTGTCCAAAGTTGGCTGGGAAACATCGATGGACGCACCACCCCGGCCGGGTCGATGCTGCAACATCGGCCCGGTCCTTTGTCTGATGGCGCGGCGCTAGGCAGCGGCAGCTGCTGCTGGAGAGATAGTCGTTGCCCAGTGATCACCCCCCACCGGACCGACGGGGAATCGCCGCACGACGGTATTCCCACGCGAGCCCGACCTCAGTATTCTCGCTTCATGGTGGCGCCGCACACTTGCCAGCGCAAGATCCGCCAGGATTGCCACGTCAATTGCCAACTCGGTAATCCGACAAACTCTCACTACAGGTCGGGAACCACCCGTGGATGAGATGCAGCCAGCCCCAGCACTGAGTCGGCGACTGCTCGCCGACGCCCTTCGTCGCTATCGAACCCGCGCTCGGCTGACCGTCACCCAGGCCGCAGGCGAGCTGGGCTTCTCGGTGTCGAAGCTCAGTCGTCTCGAAACCGGCAGCCGCCTCGTGGGACTCACCGATCTCGAGAGCCTCAGTCGCCTCTACGAGCTCTCAGCCGACGAGCGCGCGGAATTGACGTCACTCATAGAGTCCAGCCGTCAACGCAGCATCTGGCGGGAACTCGGTGAACTGGACCCGGGCACAGCCGAATTCGCCGAGCTGGAATATGCTGCCACGACGATCCACGACTACAAGACGTCGGTCATCACGGCGCTTCTCCAGACCGCGGATTACACCCGAGCGCTCATTCGGGCCTTCGAGCCGGACCTACCGGAGTACGCGGTGCAGACCACGGCGGAGGCACGATCCCTGCGCCAGCGCGCCGTCCTGGGTCGCTCGGACCATCCGAACTTCGTGTTCATATTCGACGAGGCTGCTGCACGTCGGCAGGTCGGCGGTACTGACGTGATGCGCGAACAGTTGCAGCACCTCGGTGAATTGTCTCATCACCCGCTCGTCTCGATCCATGTCATTCCATTTGCAGCCGGCGCCCACGTCGGGATGGATAGTCTTTTCACGATCCTGTCGTTCCGCGAGGCCGTCCGGGACATCGTCTACATCGACGGTCTGGACGGCCAGGTCATGCACTCGGGCGTGGACGACGTCCGGCGATACCGGGGGTCATTCAGCCAACTCCAGCGACTGGCACTGGACGTCTCCGCGTCGCGCGAATTTCTCGCTCGGATTGCCGAGGAGATCCTTTAGGCTCTCCTCGGCCTTTCCTACGCCGAGGTTATTCCGCCTCGTCCGACGGACGACGCCGCGAGGAACTCGCCACTCACGAAACAACGAGCGCGCTGTTCTTCAGATCTTCAAGGAAGTCACGCCATGCGGAAGCCGTGATTTCCAGAACCACCTGGCGTAGGTCGTCCTTGGTGTCGCGCACTAGAACAACACCATTCGACACGCCGACCTCGACACAGTTCGCGTGCGAACAGTAAGAAGAAGTGATCCAACGCACTTCCTGCATGGTTGCCAGCTTTCAGGCGATGTAACAATAGGAGAATCGAACAGAAAGCGATGCACCTGCCCCACGTGACCCATGAGGCACGGTGACATGAAGATAGCACGAGCAGAACAAGTGGAGGAGTTTCAGATCGACACCGCTCGCGGCTTCCCGTAGCGCTTCGTTAATGCAATTCCCGGAGCAAAATCTGGTACCTATTTCACCACAATTCGGACATTTGTAATCAGCCTTGGTTCGAGTGGCCGATGCCCAACTACCTACTCTCGAGACCGACCCCAGTAATGTGCGCCATCCGCAAAAAGCTACCGCCGAGTGTTTAAGCAAACGGAGTTCATCGAAAGCAAGTGGTCTAAGGGTCGGCCATACCGCACCGGCGTCGGCAACGGGCGCCCGAATTGCACCTTCCCCCAGCCGGGCAGAACAGCTATAACCCTCTCCAGCGGCGTGTCCGGTTCCGGCTCCCGCGACTCCCTCGCAGTTCCCCCGCTGTACGAGGAGGCGTTCATGGCAGTCGCCGACGAACACTCGGACGAGGCACGTCTCGCTGAGCTCGGCTACAAGCAAGAGCTCCACCGCACCTGGTCGGGCTTCTCCAACTTCGCGATCAGCTTCTCGATCATCAGCATTCTGGCCGGCTGCTTCACCACGTTCGCCCAGGCCTGGAACAACGGCGGTCCGATCGCGATCTCGCTCGGATGGCCTTTGATCAGCGCGTTCATCCTCATCATCGGGCTTTGCCTGGCCGAGATGGGCTCCGCGTACCCGACCGCGGGCGGCATCTACTGGTGGGCGGCGCGGCTCGGTGGCCCCGCGGCCGGCTTCTACACCGGCTGGCTCAACCTGATCGGCCTCATCGCGGTGACGGCGAGCGTCGTCTACGCCTGCGCGGGCTTCTGGAACATCACGCTGACGCTGTTCTGGCCCGGCTGGGCCGACACCTTCGGCGGCGACGCGCTCAACCAGCAGTTCTTCTGGTTCGCGGTGCTGATGATCCTGGTGTGCGTGCTGAACATCTTCAGCTCGCAACTGCTGGCGCTGATCAACAACATCTCGGCCGGATGGCACGTCCTCGGCGCCGCCGTCATCATCCTCGTCTTGCTGTTCGCCTCGAAAGAGCACCAGAGCGCGAGCTTCATCTTCACCGAACGGATCAACAACTCGGGGTTCTCCGACAGCTCGCTGTCCTTCTGGTTCTACGTCCTGCCGCTGGGCTTCCTGCTCACCCAGTACACGATCACCGGCTACGACGCCTCCGCGCACATGTCCGAGGAGACGCAGGCGGCGTCCCGCACCGTCGCCCGCGGCATCTGGACGTCGATCTTCTACTCGGCGATCGGCGGCTGGCTGCTCCTGCTGGCGTTCCTCTGGGCCGCCAAGGACGTCGGCTTCATCAACTCCCCGGACAACGGCTACGGGGTGGGCAGTGTGATCGCGATCTTCGCGTCCGCGCTCTCCCCCGCACTGTTCAAGCTGGTCATGGTGATCGCGACGATCGGCCAGGTGTTCTGCGGCATCGCGGCGATGACCAGCCTGTCCCGGATGGGGTACGCGTTCAGCCGGGACGGTGCCGTACCCGGGCGTCAGTTGTGGAGCAAGGTGTCCCCCACCACCGGCGTGCCGGTGAACGCGGTGCTCGGCGGCGCACTCGCCGGCGTCGTCATCACGCTGCCGGCGCTCTACAAGAGCCCGGCGGGCATCCCGGTGGCGTTCTACGCGGTGGTCAGCGTGGCCGTGATCGGGCTCTACCTGGCGTTCCTCATCCCGATCTTCTTCCGGCTGCGGCACGGCGACGCGTTCCAACCGGGACCGTGGAGCCTCGGGCGCCACTACCGGTGGATGAACGTGGTGGCGGCGCTGGAGATCGTCGTCGTCAGCATCTACTTCTGCTTGCCGATCGTCCCCGGCGGCGTCCCGTTCAGCGACGACTTCAGCTGGTTCGATGTCAACTACGCCCCGATCGTCACCGGCCTGGTGCTGCTGGCGATCACGGTCTGGTGGCTGGCGTCGGCGCGGAAGTGGTTCACCGGTCCACGACGGACGATCGACGAATCACCGCTCCCGGCCGCGCCGTAGCACCGCCGACGGGCCGGGGAGTCCCTTGACGTCCCCGGCCCATGGCTTCCGTTGCTCTACGAACAGCATCGCGCGATCACTGATCGCTCTCGATCAGCCACCCGACGTGAGGACTGTTCACTCCCGGACAGACGCCATGTACTCGGTGAACTCCTCGAGGGAGATCAGGCCGTCGCCGTCGGCGTCCACCCTGGCCACGGCGGCGGCGGCCGCTTCCGCGGTGATCGCGTCACCGAGGACGCCGGTGACCTGCACCAGCTCCGCGGCCGAGATCTTGCCGTCGTTGTCCAGGTCGATGAGCCCGAACGTGGTTGCGTACTCACTGGTGTCTGCCACGTCACACAGCCTGGCACATGCCGCGGCGGGCGCCTCCGGGAGGAGACGCCCGCCGTGATCAGTTCCGTTTCATCGCGACTTGGTGGTGTCCCGCATCGACTTGAGCATCTTCAGCTGGGGGTGCACGGTGCCGTCGGCCTCGAGCAGGCGGTAGCCGTACTGGTGGGCGGAGATTCCGGCGGCCGGGCGGTACGCGGTGTAGAGCGTGCCGACCTTGACCTGGGGGTACTGCTTGGCGGCCAGCTTGAACGAGCGGACCATGTAGTCACCGGCGACCTGGTCGGACCCGACGCCGTAGAGCCAGGTCTGCTTGATGCCGGCGTTCGAGTGCACGGAGGTGCCGAACTCGGTCCACCAGATCGGCTTGGTGCCGTCGCCGTGGACCTTCATCGCGGCGATGACGGCGGGCAGGTTGGTCATCCGCGACTTGCCGGTGATGTCGGTCGCCTCCGGCGCCTTCGTCTGGTTGCCCTGGTAGGGGTGCACGGCCATGACGTCGAACGCACCCTTGGCCCCGGCGGCGTACGCCTGCTTGATGAAGACGTCGTCGGTCTGGGCGGTGCCGCCGAAGATCACCGGCACGGACTTGTTGCCGGCCTTGATGCCCGCGTAGGACGCCTTGAGCACGCCGACGAACTTCTTGACCCGGGCGGCCGGGTCGGCGATGCCGGTGAACTCGACCAGGTTCGGCTCGTTCCACACCTCGATGCCCGCGATCCGCGAACCGTAGGTCTTGGCGAGGAACGTCATCCACGGCTTGATCGACGCCGGGTTGGCCGGGAACTGCATCAGGTTCGAGCCGGTGCCAGGGCGGGCCCAGGCCGGCGACTGGTGCGCGGTGAGGAACACCTTCATGCCCTTGGCGCGAATCCGGTTGATCGCCGTGTTGAGCCGCTTGTTGTGCCACGACGAGGCGCTGGGCGCCGCGGGAGTCGGCTGGCTGGCGGACCAGCCCATGTCGACGCGGATGATCTGCACCTTGCTGGCGGCGAGCGCGTCCAGGTGCTTCTCGAACATCGCGTTCGGGGTCTGACCGTCCCAGTACATCTCCCACATGGCGTGCATCTGCACACCCAGCTGCGGAACCGTGCCCGCGGTGGCCGGCGTGGACGTGGAGGCGACCGAAGCGGCGCCGTAAGACTTCTTCTTCTTCTTGGCCGAAGCGTCGGCGGTCGGCTTGGAGACCAACGCGGTCGTGGCCGCCTGGGCGGTACCGCCGATGGCGCCTCCGACCAGACCACCCACGGCCATTGCGGCGGCTGCCAGCTTGATGCGCTTCATCTTCGGCCCCTCAATTCATCCCCGACTGCCTGTCGCTAACCAAGTTCGGCAGCGGAGGTAGCCGGAACGAGAGAAGGACGGGTGCAGGACGGTTGCGCGTGCCCGGCCCCTCCTCAGAGGGTGCGAACCGGGTGCGGAACGGGTGCCAGCAGCCGGTCGGTCAACCGCCGGTCGCGGCTGTGAGCTGGGAAAACGTCTCCGCCGAAGGCTCTGGTCCACCGGCTGCGCCGGTGAGTGGTGTCCGAGGCGCGCAGACCGAACGTCACCCTCAGCGCGACGCAACGGCAGCGCGCGTCGGTCGGACCGGTGCGGGGGACGGTACCTGTGAAGCCCATGATCGCCTCCTGAGCGGACGCGCTTCGGCGGGGCGGTTCAACCCGGCTTGCCCTATCTCTTCACGGTTGCGAGCGGACCCCGGTTCGACGCATCCGGGAATCCCTCAACGGGACTCCACGGTGAGGGTGACGTTGTAGGCGCCGCCGTGGGTCACGGTGACCGTCAGCTCCATGTGATCGTCGGACGCCCGGCCGGTGCAGAGCGGGAACGAGCCCGAGCGGGTCTCGGTGGGCCGGCACGTACCGTCGATGTCCGGGTCGGACCAGCCGGCCGTCTCCATCGCGCGCCGGAGGTCGGCCGGGTTCGGTGGGGTCTCGGCCTCCCAGCGCCGGAAGGACATCGGGCAGCCCGCGGCGAGGCACCCGGCACCGGAGCGGTCCTCGGTCTCGATCTGCCACCAGCCGGCCAGAGGCCGGAACCGGTTCGCCGCAGCCGCGACGTTCTCGTGGCCGCCACCGCCACCGAGCGTGCCCACCGCACCGAAGACCCCGATGCCCACCACCGCCACGGACGCCGCCGCGGCCAGGACCCAGGCGCGGTAGCGCGGGTCCGATTCGATCGCGTGCCGCGCTCCGCTCATGCCGTCTCCTGCCGCCTCATACCGGTCCCCGTTTCCTCGTCATTTGAGTTACGTCTCCGACGCGCTTCGTGTTCAGAACGGGCAGCGACCAATTTCGGCCGGCGTTCCCGCCGCTCAGCGCGATCGCCGGTGCCGCCCCACCGGCCGCTGCCGGGTGCCGGGCGCGAACGGCCCGGTGCGCACGATGCGGACGGCGAGCGCTGCCCCGGTCGCCAGCAGCAGAGCGGTGGCGGTCACCACGAGGCCGGTGGCGACCTGCGGCTCCGCCGCTTCCGGAGCGTCGGCCAAGCGTCGGTCGACGTCCGGCGGGCCGCTATCGGCGCCGGTCGCCGTGCCCACCCGGCCGGTGTCGGGGAGCCCAGCCGAAGCGCCAGCCGGCACGACCGCGAACCGGGACGAGCCCGCACCGCGCGGAGCCGCCGGCGCCGGCGCGCTGCTGCCGTACTCGTTGACCGCCTCGACGGTGAGCGCGGTGGTCCGGTCGGGCAGCGACGTGAGGTCGGCCTGCCGCGCCGAGGCGGGGACGTGGGCCAGCAGCCGCCCGTCGGCGTCGTGAACGCGCCAGGCGTCGACCGGGCCGTCGACGCCGGCGCGGCGCGTCCAGCGCACGACCGCTCCGTCCCTGCCGTGGGCGGCCCGTACGGTCACGGCCGCGGGTCCGGACGGGAGCCGCCGCCCCAGCCCGACGGCGTCGACGTGCACCGGTGCGCCGGCGAGCAGCTCCGCGCCGTCCGCGGCGAGCAGCCGTAGCCGGACCCGCCCGGTGAACGGCTCGGCGTAGGTGTGGTCCACCGACGGGGTGGTCGTGGTGCGATCGGTCGTGCCGTCGCCGTCGAAGTCCCAGCGGTAGGAGGTGACCGACGACGGCGGCAGCGCCGATGCGGACGCGTCGAACGTGATCGGCGCGCCGGGCAGCGCCCAGTACTCGTCGACGACGAGCGCCGCCGGGGCCCGGCCGGCGGGCCGGGTGCCCGGTGCGGTCGTCGGCGGCGGCGTACCGCCGCCACCGGTCTCCGCGGAGGGCTCGTCCCGCCCGGCGGGCCCGCCCGGCTCGGACTCCGGGGCCCGTCCGGAGGGCGATTCCGCCGGGGACGGCTCGCTCCGGACCGACGGCGATCCGGACGCCGAGGGCGTCGGCGCCACGTCCGCGACCGGCGCGGCCGTCGCCGGGCCGGGGCGCGGGCCGGCGACGGCCGGAACCGCCGGGGCAGGCGTCGTGCCCGTGGGCGGCGCCGGACCGCGCAGGCTCACCGTGACGTCGATGCCCCGCCCGCGGGCTCCGAGCGCTCCCCGCACCGCGGCCGCCGCCTCCCGCGCCGCCTGCTCCACCGCCCGCCCCGGCTGCGCGTAGCGGGCGTGGGAGGAGTGCAGGAAGTCCCCGAGGTTGTTGTTGCAGATCGGGTCGTCGCGATCGCACCAGGAGCCGGTGCGCCCGGCCAGCTCGGCCGGCACGTACGGGGTACGGGCGTCGAGGACGCCGTTGTCGGTGTAGCAACCGACGTTCCCGCGGCGCCACGGTGAGAGCGAGCGCCCACGGCAGCCGACCGGAAAGATCCCGGCGCCCTCCGGCAGCGAGAGCTTCGGGTCGCCGAACAGACCGACGAACGCGATGCGCTTCCGTACCCCCCGGCTCAACCGCGGCAGCGCGTCGCCGACGACCTGGGCGCCCTGGGAGTAGCCGCCCAGCACGATCCGCTCGGCCGGGCAGGTCCGCAGCCGCTGCTGCAGGTAGGTCCGCAGCTCCAGGACGCCGGTGGCCACGCTCGCGCGGTACCGGCCGCCCTCGTTGCCGGTCCAGAGCGAGGCGGCGTCGAGCAGGTTCGCGAACGCGTCGTTGCTGTCGACGCCCACGCCCACCGCCGGGTACCGCGCGCCCCCGTACGACGCGGAGCCCAGCTCGTACGCGGTAGCGCGCACGGACGGGCCGAGCCGGGCGGAGAGCGCCCCGAGGAACACCGCGCTCTCCCGCTGGGCGATGCGCTGGCCGGAGCCGCGAGCGAACACCACCGTGACGTCGGTGCAGCCCGCGGCTTCCGCCGCCGCACCCGACGGGTGACCGAGCAACAGGGCTCCGGCCAGCACCACGGCGACCGTCAGCACCCGGCCGACCCGGCGGCGCCACGAACGGCTCAGGACGTTGATCACGGGCTACCTGTGTTCGGACTGCCCTCTTCGGAAAGAGGGGGAATAGGTGGGCCGGCTCGCTGGGGAATGACCGAGCCGACCCGCGGCAGCTTATGGGGCCACCCCCGGCCCACGCTCCGCCATCCATTCCCCTGTTCGGCGCGGAAATGGTGCGGCAGGTCGGCCGGGCAAACCTCCGTTCGGCGTGCCGCTACCAGCCCATTCGGACGACCAACGCGCCCGATTGCGTCCGGCAGCAGCGGACTTGTCCGGCGATTTAGGTCATCGAGGAATAGGCAGTGAACGCCGATTCCTCACGCAGCGCAATTTCCGTCACGGCACTCCTGAATTATCGGAAAGCCCAGGGGGAACAGCCGCCTCAGCACTTTCCCCATTACGGGAATTGCACATCCGTAGGAGTTCACGGCGCGGTGCGCTACCGCGCGGATGCGACCCGCCGGGGCAGCCCGCGGCAGGTCGGCGGCGGGAACGTTCAGGCGCCCGCCCCGCCTGCCGATCGGGTCGAAGATAGGAACTGGCGTTCCCGAGGGGCTCTCATGTCGTACCGCCTGGTGACCCGTAGCGACTTCGACGGTCTGGTGTGCGCGGTGCTGCTGCGCCTGCTCGACCTCGTCGACGAGATCACGTTCGTCCACCCCAAGGACGTGCAGGACGGGACGTTCGAGGTCTCCGAGCGGGACATCCTCGCGAACGTCCCGTACGCGCCGAACGCACACCTGGTCTTCGACCACCACCACTCCGAGACGCTGCGCACCGGAGGCACCGCGGAGAACCACGTGATCTTCCCGGACGCGCCCTCGGCCGCCCGGGTCGTCTACGACTACTACGGCGGCAAGGAGCGGTTCCCGACCGTCACCGACGAGCTCATGGACGCCGTCGACCGGGCCGACTCCGCCCGGTACGACATCCGGGAGGTGCTCAACCCGACCGGCTGGACGCTGCTCAACTTCCTGATGGACAGCCGCACCGGGCTCGGCCGGTTCCGCCAGTTCCGGATCTCGAACTACCAGCTGATGATGCGGCTCATCGACGCCTGCATCGAGCACCGGGACGTCGAGGACATCCTCGACCTGCCGGACGTCGCCGAGCGGGCCGACCTCTACAACGCCCACCACAAGTTCTTCGTCGATCAGCTCAACCGCGTCGGCACGATGCACGACGACGTCGTCGTGCTCGACCTGCGGAACGAGGAGACGATCTACGCGGGCAACCGGTTCCTGGTGTACGCCCTCTACCCGCGGGCCCGGGTCTCGATCCACGTGATCTGGGGACGCCAGAAGCAGAACACCGTGCTGGCCGTCGGCAAGTCGATCCTCGACCGGACCTCACCGACCGACATCGGCTCGGTGATGCTCCGCTACGGAGGCGGCGGGCACGTCGCCGCCGGCACCTGCCAGGTGCCGCACGAGACCGCCGAACGCGTCCTCGCCGAGGTGATCCACGCCGTCGCGGCGCCGCGGACCGTGTCGGTGTAGGGGCCGGGCCTACGGCGCCGCACCCACGACGACGCTGCGCTGCGGTGCCGTCGCGGCCGCGAACGACAGCAGGGCGGACCCCTCGGCCTCGATCGCGGCCTCCTCCGCGGCCGACCAGGGGGCCAGCGGACGCACGGTGACCGTGGCGCCGGCGCGCTCCCTGGCCAGCGTCCAGACGCCGCGCACCTCACCGTCGACCAGGATCGTGCCGGGCAGCAGGCCGTTCTTCGTGAACGTGCGCTCCCGGGCCGCCGCCGTCGCGGGCGTCTGGAAGCGGGTGCGCTGCGCGTAGGACAGGTGCACGTTGTCGAAGTCGTAGAGGAACCGCACCGGCGCGGGTGTCTCCTCGCCGGGGCGGGGCGCGTCGGGCAGGTCGAACAGCTCCGCGCCGTCCTCGTCGCGCAGGAGGACCAGCCGGGGCCGCAGCCGCTCGAAGACCTCCCGCAGCCGGGTGAGGCCCGACCAGACCTGGGCGTCCTTCACCCCCGCCGGGCCGAACGCACCGAGGTAGCGCAGCACCAGGTCGTCGACGGTGGCCTCGGGCGCTCCGGCCGAGCCCAGCCAGACGTCGGCGGTGGTGTGGGCGACCGGGCCGCTGACCGGCCCGGACGGCCCCCACGTGCCCCGGGGCGGCACCTGGATCAGCGGGAGGTGGGCGCGCACCGCGTAGGACAGCGCGTGCGGGTCACGGTCGGGCCACCGCTCGGCCAGGCGCTGCTCGAGCGCGGCGAACGTGAGCGGCTGCTCGGCGAGCACCGCCGCGCCGAGCGCGACCAGCTCGTCGACGTCGACCCCGTCGAGCTTGCGCCGGTACTGCGCCAGCGAGGCACGGACGATCATCGGCTGCATCAGCGGACGCCAGGCCAGGCAGTCGCGCGCCGACACCAGGTGGATCGTCGCGCGCTGCAGCGCCAGCCGGACGAGACGGCGGTCGAGCAGGGCGGCCGAGACGTCCGGGGCGGTGACGCCGACCAGCCGGGCCCACAGGCCCAGGTACCAGGAGTGCGGCGTCTGGGCCTGCAGCCCGGCCAGGTGCTCGACGACCTCGACCAGCGGCAGCGCGGCCCGGTCGAGCAGGAACTGCCGGGCGAGCGTGGCCCGGTTGAGCGCGCGTCGGGAGACCCTCGGTGCCGTCATGCCGGAACGGTAGCGGCCCGCACCGACAGAACATCGGCTCTCCGTCACCGCGGGAACACTCCGGCCGTCGCCGCCGTGACGGCGGGCGCCGCGGCGCGCCGCCATGCTGGATCGGCCCACCAGCGAGACCGAGCCCGGAGGAGCCCGCGATGAGCACCCACGACCACGGCGACTGCGGCTACAACAACACCTGGGACTACGAGTCCCGCAAGCCCCGCCACCGCCGCCGGCACTCACGCAAGCGCCACGACGACTGCTGGAGCTACCGGGGCTGGTGAGCCCTACTGGGGAGCGAGCGTCCGCAGGAAGATCGCGTCGATGTCGCTGCCGCTGTTCGCGCGGTAGGCGTGGCCGCCCACCACCGACGTGATCGCCTGGAGCTCGACCAGGTCGGTGCCGGTGCCGAAGCCGATCGCGATCACCTGCACCGGCCGGTCGGGTTTGGCCGCCGCACGGAGCCGCTGCACCAGCTGGGCCCTGGTGAGGCCACCGTCCTTCTCGTTCTTGCCGTCGGTGAGGATCACCAGCAGGTTCAGCCGGCCCGGCTGCCAGTGCGCCTGCACGTACTGGAACGCGGCGAGCGTCGTGTCGTACAGGCCGGTGGCGCCCTTCGGCGTCAGATCACGCCGGATCGCCGTCTCCAGTGCGGCCCGGCGGGGCGTCTTGTCCGGGAGCGCGCCGTTGATCGGGCCGATCGGCACCAGCTGGCGGTAGTCCTTGGCGCCGTCGAGCTTCGTCGAGAACTTCCACAGGCCGACGCCGGACTCCGGGCTGAACAGCTGGATGGCCCGCAGACAGGCCTCCTGCACGACCCGGATGCGGCTCGCCGACCCGTCCGGGGCCCGCTCGGCCATCGAGCCGGACGTGTCGACCGCGGCCAGGACGTTCGACCGCCGCTGCAGCGCCGACCAGAACACGACGGTCTTCGTCATCGACTCGTCGCTCGGCAGGCCGCGGGCGTCGTCGGAGACCGGGCCGCCCATGCCGAGTACCGGCTGCAGCCCGCGGGCGTACCGCGTCGTCCGCTCGGGATCGCGGAAGCCGGCCCGGCCGTACGCCTTGCGCCCGGCGTCGCTCTGGATGAGCCCGAGGAAGCTGGTCGCGATCTGCTGACGGACCGGATCCACCCACGGCGCGGCGAGCGTCACGTAGGGGTAGTCGGCGAAGATCGTGCCCTCGGAGGGCTGCACCGCGGTGAGCGGCACCGCCGGGTCGCCGCTGTCGTACGCGGCCACCTGCTGCTCGGTCGCCGGGAACATCGCCGCCCCGGCCAGCAGCGCCGCCGCGTCGGTGCTGCCGCGCAGCCGGGCCAGGAACGCCGCCGAGGTCGGCTGGTCCACGGTGTTCGCCCGGGCCAGCAGCAGCGCGTTGTGCAGCTCGTCCTGGCCGACCTGCCCGTCGGCATCGGCGTCGACCACCGACAGCAGCGTGCCGAGCGCGGCGGTGGACTGGCGGGGATCACCGACGCCGAGCCGGAGCTCGCCCCACTCGGGGTGGCCGTAGTCGCTCCAGGTCTGCCCGTTGATCCGCTGCAGGCCCAGCTTGGTCCAGGACACCGGCTCCTGCGGCCAGCCCAGCGCGTCGGCCATCGGGCGGGGGGCGGCCAGGACGATCGGCGAGGACGCCACGCTCGGGCGGTTGTAGGCGAACAGACGGGCCATGCCGGGCCGGGCGGCGGCGCTGGTGATCCAGGTCGACGAGTCGGGCATCCACACGTCGACGCGGCTGCTCGGCGCGGCACCGTTCTGGGTGGGGGTCAGCGACTGGCCGACCGCCGCCGACTCCTGACCCCGGACCAGGATCGCGCCGCACTGCCCGTCGAAGCGGTGGCCCTGCCGCTCCCACGCGGCGGCCAACTCCCGGACGACGCCCTGCTGATCGGGCGAGGTGACGACGGAGAGCACGACGTCGTCGGCCGGGCACGTGTCGGCGCGGCGCAGGTAGGCGACGCCCAGTACCCCGAACACGAGCACGGCGACGACGGCCGCGGCGATCCACGGCCGAGCCCACCAGCGGCGTCCACCCGGGCGTGCCGCCGCGGAAGCGGACGCCTGTTGGCGGAGAACCACCGCGGTGCGGTGCCGACCACGCGCCATGAGCACGGAAGGTACCTGATCAGGCTCACCTCGGCATAGAGCGTGATCGAACCGAAAGACTCACCGGAAACAGGGGCAACTTCAACGTGTGTAACTCCTGGATCGCAACGGAGTCGGTAGGCTCCGGTCGCCAACAGCGACCAATCGGGAGCGTGGGGTGTCGCTCGACCGCCACGACGACGCGAGCGTCCTTCTGGGTCCGGACCGCTCACGTCTGATCGCCGCCACGGCCGGGGAACCGGCCGCCACGGACTCCCTCGCGCCGGAGCCGATCGCGTCGACGCAGTTCGCGTCGGCGCCCGCGCCACCTCCGGAGGTCCCGCCCGTCCGGCCACCACTGCCACGGCGGCCCGGCTCGGCCGACGGGCGGCCCCGGGACACCCCGCCTGGCGGTCGCACACCCCGCCCGCCGTCCGTGAGTGCACCGCCGGCCGGTCCGGCACCGGGCGGGACTCCGCTCGGCGTCCGGGTCCGAGCACCCGAGCCCGGCGTCGACGCCCGTGCGACCGCCACCGCCACCCCGGCCTCGGCCGGCTACGAGATCCTCGGTGAGCTCGGGCGCGGTAGCCGGACCATCGCCTACCGGGTCCGGCGCGGAGACGGCGTCTACGCGATGAAGATCGCGCGGACCCGTCCGGGCAGCCCCGACGCGGTCAGTGCGGAGGACGACAGCGGCGAGCGCGCGTTCCGTCGCGAGGCCGCGCTGCTGGCCTGCATCGCCCACCCGGGCCTCGCGCGGGTCCACGAGGTCGGCACCGCCGACGGGCGTCCGTACCTGGTCATGGACCTGGTGGAGGGCGACCGGCTCGCCGACGTCCTCACCGAGGGGCCGCTCGGCACCGACACGCTGCTGACGATCGGGATCGACGTCGCCGACGCGCTGGCCGCCGCCCATCGGGCGGGCCTGGTCCACCGCGACATCAAGCCGGAGAACATCCTGGTCCGCGGCGGTGTCGGCCACCTCGCGCCGCAGGCCAGGCTGATCGACTTCGGCATGGCCTCCCGGCTCGGCGCACCGCCAGACGGAACGGTCGCGGGCACGATGCTCTACTGCGCCCCGGAGCAGTCGGGGATGCTCAACCGGCCGGTGGACGGGCGGGCCGACCTGTACGCGCTCGGCGCGGTGCTGTTCGAGTGCGCCACCGGCGCACCACCGTTCCACTCCGACGACGTCGGCGCGCTGCTGCGCATGCACGCCACCGTGCCGGCACCCGACCCCCTGGCCGCACGCCGCGACCTGCCGGCCGCCCTCGGCGCGGTCATCGGCAAGCTACTGGCCAAGGACCCCGACGACCGGTACCAGAGCGGCGAGGGGCTCGTCGCCGACCTGCGCCGGCTCGCCTCGGGTGCGCCCGACTTCCCGCTCGGCACCGACGATCGCCCGGTCGCCGGCAAGACGGAGGCACCGCTGGTCGGGCGCGACGCCGAGCTCGGCGCTCTGGCCGCCCGCTGGCAGCGGGTCCGGGACACGGCGGCCGGCGAGGCAGCGGCCGGCGAGGCGGACGGCGCCGCCGGGCAGGGAGCCGGGGGCGCCGGGCAGGGGGCCGGGGGCGCCGCGCTCGTCGTCGGCCCGCCCGGCAGCGGCAAGAGCCGGGTCACGGCCGAGCTCACCGCCGCGGTCGTCGCGAACCGGGGCCTGGTCCTCGCCGGCAAGTGCGACGCCGACGCGTCGCTGCCGCTGGCGCCGCTGCGCGCCGCGCTCGACCACTACGTCGCCGAGGTGCAGAGCTTGCCACCGGCCCGGCGGGTGGCCGCCGCGGTCGACCTGACCGCCGCAGCGGGGCCCGCGGCGTCCCTCCTGCACGGCCTCTCCCCCGCGCTCGGCGCTCTGCTGGATGCGCCACCGCCGGTCGCCGACGAACGCGATCAGCCGCTGTCGGGCGCGGTGGCCGGGTTCCTCGCCGCCCTGGCCCGCTCGGCCGGCGGGCTCGTGCTCCACCTCGACGACCTGCACTGGATGGACGAGGCCACCGGCCGGGTGCTCCGCCAGCTGGCCGACGAGGTTCCGGACGCTCCCCTGCTGGTGCTCGCCACGTGCCGCGACGACACCGACCACGCCGAGGGTCTGGCCAGAGCCCGAGCGGCGCTCGGCCCCGCGCTCGACCTCACGGTCAAGCTCGAGCCGCTGCCGCCAGGCGCCGTCGCGGAGCTGGTCCGCGGAGTCACCGGCGGCATCCGGATCAGCGCCTCGGCCGCGGCCGGGCTCGCGGCGCGCAGCGACGGCAACCCGTTCACGCTGCTGCAGTTCCTCACCGCGATCGTCGACGCCGGTCTGGCGCGGCCGTCCTGGGGTAGCTGGCAGATCGATCCCGACCTGCTGCACGACGTCGAGCTGCCGCTGGACGCCGTCGCGCTCGTGCTCGAGCGCCTGCGCGGCCTCGACGAGGAGAGCAGGCAGCTGCTCGGGGTGGCCGCAGCGCTCGGGCCGCACTTCGACCCGGGCCTGGTCGCCGAGGTCGGCCGGATCGCCAGGCGGCGCGCGATCGAGGTCGCGAGTGCGGCCGCCTGGCGTCACCTGCTGGAGCGCCGCGACGGCGACAACTTCCAGTTCCTGCACGACCGGATCCGCGAGGCGCTGCTGGCCCAGTTCGACCCGGCGACGCTGCGCGGCGTGCACGCCCGGATCGCGGATGTGCTGGCCGCCCAGAAGCAGACCCCGGCCACGGTCTACGCGCAGGCCAGACACCGCCAGCTCGCCGACGACGGGAGCCCGGACCGGGCGCTGTACGAGTCGTGCGCCGCGGCCGGGCGGCTCGCGCTCACCGAGCAGGCGCCGGCCGAAGCGGTCGGCTTCCTCGAGCGGGCCGCCTCGGCCGCGGTCCGCACCGGTGTCGTCCCCGACGCGGCGTTCCTGCTGACGCTCGGCCGGGCCCAGCACCGCACCGGCCGCTTCCGCGACGCGATGGGCACGCTGGAGATCGCGCGGGAACGCGCGGCCGACCCGATCGAGCGGGCCCGGGTGCTCGCCCTGGTCGCGCAGGTCCACGACAGCACGTGGATGACCGACCAGCAGTCCGCAGCGGTCGACGAGGCGCTGGCCGAGCTGGGCCGCCCGCTCCCGGCCAACCCGTTCGTGCTGGTGGTCTCCACCGTGGGGCTGGCGCTGCTCGGCTGGCTCAGCATCGTCACCCGGATCGGCTACGGGCGCGCCCAGGGGGCGCAGCGAGACCTGTTCTGCCTGCTGACCGAGTTGTACGACATCGGTGCGCTGGCCTACGCCCGCCAGCTCCGGCCGTCGGTCGCGCTCGCGTTCACGCTCCGGCGGGTCCACCTGACCGCGCGGATCGGACGGGGCCCGGAGAGCGCCCGGATGGACGTGGCCGCGGCGCACCTGGCGTTCACCGCCGGCCTGCGGCGCTACGGCCGCCGCCTCACCCGGCGGGCGCATCGCACCGCGGAGAGCGTCGGCGATCCCCAGCTCAGCGCGTTCGTCGACTGGCTGGAGGCGCTCGACCGGCACTTCTTCGGCTTCGACCAGGGTGAGCGCGTACGGGAGGTGCTCGCCGACCGGGCGCGGTGGCTGGACGCCGGTCGCCGGATCGACCTGCTGTCCGTCCTGTGCTGGGACACGCTGCTGCGCGGCGACGTCACCGGCGCGGAGGAGGTGTTCGCGCGTCGCCAGGCGCTGGTCGAGGCGAGCGACGGCTCACCCAGCTCCACCGTGCACGCGTGCCAGGTCGGGTTGCTGGCGCTCCAGGGCCGGCCCGCCGAGACCGCCGCCCAGCTCGCCAGGGTGCGGGCGACCAGCGGCGGGGCCCGCTGGGAGCAGATCGACCTGAGCTACGCCTCGATGCTGGCCGAGGTGGAGCAGGGCGACTGCGGCGCGGCGTTCGACCAGGCCGCCGCCGATCTGGCCGCCACCGGTGTGCCCTGGTGGTCGCTCATCCCGATCCAGCGAGGGCTGTTCGTCTACCAGGCCTACGGGCGGGTCGAGCAGCTCCGGGTGGCCCGCGCCGCCGAGCGGCCGATGCGGCTGGCGCAGGCCAGGTCCGCGGTCCGGGCGCTCCGCAGAGTCGCGAACACGCCGCTGCTGCGAGCCCACCACCGGGTGATCCGGGCCGCGCTGCTGCTCGCGGAGGACGCCTGCGAGGAGGCTCTCCGCGCGCTGAACGCCGCCGAACCGGCGATCCGGGCCGTGGACGCGCCCCTGGTCGCCTTCGAGGCGTCCCGCACCCGGGCCAGGGCGCTCCACCGCCAGGGCGTCGAGGGCGAGTGCGACCGCCAGGTCCGGTACGCGCTGACGCTCGCCGTCGAGCACCGGTGGCCCCACCGGGCGCGCCAGGTCGCGGCCGAGTTCGGGCTGGACGAGGGTGCCCGGTTCGACCCGCACCACGCGCGGTCGAGCGACGGCGTCGCGGCGAGCCTGTACCGGCAGCGGCTCGACGCCATCCAGCAGGTCGGGCTCGCCGCGTCCCGGGTCGTCGACCCCTCCCGGGTCGCAGCCGTCGCGCTCGACGAGACGGTCCGGATCCTCGGCGCCGAGCGCGCCTTCCTCTTCCTCGTCGACGACGCCGGGCAACTGCGGCCGCACGGCGGACGCGACGCCGCGCGCACCGACCTGGGGACGCTCACCGGCTACAGCGCGACGCTCGTCGAACGTGTCTGGCAGAGCCGCACGGCGCTGGTGGTCACCGGTACCGAGGAGGGCGCGGCGCTCGGCGCCCAGAGCGTCGTCCTGCACGGCCTGCGCAGCATCATGGTCGCGCCGATCCTGCTCGACGGCCGGCTGCTGGGCGTCGTCTACCTCGACAGCCGGGTCGCCAAGGGCATCTTCACCGCCGACGACGTCGGGGTGCTGACCGCGATCACCAGCCACGTGGGCGTCGCGCTGGAGACCGCGCGAGCCGCCCAGCTGGAGATGGCCGTCACCGCCGCGCACCGCCAGCGCGACCTGGCCGAGACGCTGCGGGACGCGCTCGCGGCGATCACCGGGATCCTCGAGCCCACGCCGGAGCAGGTGCTGCGGCGGCTGCTGACCGTGGTGTTCGGCGTCGTCGGCGGCGACAGCGGCTGGCTCGTCCAGCCCTCCACGGCGCCGCCGATGATCTGGGTGCGGGCCGCCACGCCCACCGGGCGGCACCACCGCACCGACGATCTGGCGGCGGTGTTCGCGGCCGTCGCGGACGCGTCCG
>Ga0190269_10000466_pt1 | contig 20483 bp, 17 predicted proteins | sample Popmic249IS_FD_133749 | JGI IMG/M metagenome (GOLD analysis project Ga0190269, IMG submission 133749) | Populus adjacent soil microbial communities from riparian zone of Blue River, Arizona, USA - 249 IS | ecosystem: Environmental > Terrestrial > Soil > Riparian zone | place: USA: Arizona... | reverse complement strand
TTACGACCTGAACGCGATCCCCGAGCGGGCGCGCGGCGGAGGCGACACCTGGCGGGCACTGCCGGTCGTCCAAGGTCCACCGGATGTACCGCCGGCGTTCGATCCGCTGACGACGGTGCTCGAAGTTGCGCCGCCCGCTCGCTCGTCGGCGCCGCAGCCGCACGCTGCGCCGGAGCCTCCGCCGCCTCCATCGCAGGCGCCCCGTGAACCGGAGAAGCCGGCACGCGAGTGGCGTACCCCGGCGACGAACGACGAGCCGCCGACCCGCCCAATCGGGCGCGGCTCCCAAGCCAAGCCACCGGGCTCAGCCGCGCCCGCCGCTCCGTCTGCGGCTCCGCCCGCGGTGCCGGCGGCTGCGCGTACGAGCGATACCCGCAGCGCCGCGCCGAGGCCGCCGGACGTTCGCACCACGCCTGCCGCGCGCGTGCCCGCTTCGCTGCAGGAGCTCGCGTCGAGGCCGCCGCCGCCGCCGATCCGCCACGAGCCGGAGGCCCTGCCCAGCTCCAGCACGCGCTGGGTGATCAGCGCGGTGGTGGTCGCCGTGGCGCTGATCGTCTTCGCGTTCGTGTATCGATCGGTGCGGCCGACGGCGCGAACGCAGCCCGAGCCGATGCAGGTCGACCCGACGTCCGGTCAGGCCCAAGCGGCGCCCGACCCGAATGCGCAGCCCACCCACGCAGGCGCGACGGCCGAAGAGCCGCCGCCGGTCGATCTCGACCTCACCGCACAAGCGACGAGCGATGCCGCGGCGTTGATCGCGGAGGGCCGAGCGCTCGAGCAGGCGGGCAAGCGCACGCAGGCGATGGAGCTGTATGACCGCGCGCTCGCGATCACGCCGAACGATCCGGCGCTGCTCTCGCGCATGGCGTTCAATCACCTGAACCGCGGCGACAACAAGAGCGCCGAGGACTTCGCCGCGCGCGCCGCAGCGGTCGACCCGACGAGCTCGGAAGCGTGGATCGTGCTCGGCGCCGCCCGCGACGGTCAGGGCAACCGCACGGGCGGCCGGGAGGCCTACAAGAGCTGCGTCGAGCTCGGCCGCGGCGACTACGTCGAAGAGTGCCGCCGCATGCTGCGCTGACCTGAGTTACGCCGGATAGGCGGTGCCGCAGCCGGCGCAGAACCGCGCCGTGGGGCCGCCTTCCGCGCCGCAGCTCGCGCAGAAGCGCGGCTTGGGAGCGAGGTTTTGGCCGCACTCGGCGCAAAAGCGGCCCGCGCCGACGGAGGCCTTGCAGAACGGGCAGGTCACCTTGCCCTGAGCCGGCTGCGCCGATGGCGCAGGCGCACCGCCGCCGGTGAGGGCTTGGCCCATCGCGTTCGCGAGCCCGAAGCCCACGCCCAGCGCTGCACCGCCGGTCATCGCGCCGCCGCCCTCGCCGCCGCCGCCTTCGGCCATGCCGCGCCCCGCGCCGATCATCGCCTGGCCGGCGGCGTAGTTCGTGAAGTTGCCGGCGAGGTTTTGCACGTAGCGTGCGTCGTTCGCGAAGCGCTGATCGATCTCGAACTGCTTCTGCTTGGCCACGGCCTCGGCCTGACTGATGCCGATCTGCGCGACCTTGGCGGCGCGCTTGGCGGAGCCGATCTCGGATTGCGCGGTCTTGAGGCGCGCCTCGTCTTGATCGCTCAAGTTCAGCGAGAACTGGCCGATCTGCACGATGCGACAGCCGATCGCGTTCAGGTCGGGCGCGACCTCGAGCAGCTTCTTGCCGATCTGGTCCTGCATGGGCAGGAGCTGCAGGAGGCTCTTCTGCTCGGTCACGCACAGCGCGCCGATCACGGTCTTGATCGAGTTCAGGAACAGACCATTGATCCACGCGAGCAGGTCGTCGTTGCTGCGGCCGCCCTGCAAACCCACGTACTTGAGGATGAACGCCTCGGGGTCGACGACTTGGAAGGCGTAGCTACCGAAGATCCGCGGCGTGATCAGCTCGCCGAGCATGGGGTCTTCGATCAACCCGAGCTCGCCGCCGAAGCGCTGATCGAACACCGGGCGTAGCGTCACGAAGAACAGGTCCGTGACGAACACGTCACCGCCGGTAAACTTGTCGACGATCTGGCCGAGGAACGGGACGTTCTCGCTGCGCAGAGTGTGCCGCTGGCCTGCACCCGCCGTACGCAAGGTGCCGACGATGGCGCCGTCGCGGAAGAACACCGCGGCCTCGTCGGCATCGATCGTGAGCTGTGCCCCGTTGGGGATGGTCTTCTCGGGGTGCTTATAAATGAGCTGCGACTTGGCGGCGTCCGGCCGCGCGATCATCAGCTCCCGGACACCACTCTTGATGAAATCGAGAACGCCCATGAAACCTCCGCGCGGGTCGCGCTGTCGTTCACGCCAGCCCCGCCTACACCGACCGGGCACGGGCGTGCTCTGGCCAGCATAATAGTGGAGCTCGTGCGCAGCCACCTCGTCGTGACCCGTCGCTACGCCGCCGACCTCGTCGCGGCCGTGGCCCTCACCGTCCTGTCGCTGTCCGCGGCGGCGCCCGCGGCGGTCTTTGCGCAGGCCGTGTCCGACGATCCGTTCCCGGTCGACAGCGAGGACGCCGACGATCCCATCGGCGTGGACGACAACGCGCGAGGCCTCGACCGCATCGCGAGCGAGCGTGCGGCGGCGGCCGCGCCCGCGACACCCCCCGTGGACCTGCGCTTCGGACCGGAGCCTCCGGTGCTGGGGGCGCGCAGCGGGGAGATCCTCACCGCAGCGCCCGCGGTGCGCGAGGAGCGCCACCGCGTGCAGGTCGAGCTCGAGCCGGGCCTCGCGCGCGTCTCGGTGGAGGTCACGCTGACCAGCACGGCCGAGCAGCCGGCCGAAGTGTCGTACCGGCTGGCCGTGCCCAAAGGCGCGTGGATCGCGTCCTTGTCGGTGTGCAATGCAGCCGGCTGCCGCGACGCGGTCCCCGACGACGCGCCGAATGGCCAGAGCGCGTACGACGCCGCTGTGCTGGGGCGGGCCGACCATCACCTCGGCCGCGGTCGGCGAGAGCGCACGGGTGCGCGGCCGCTGCCGCCGGTCGCGCACGCGGCCCTCGACGGCGAGCGGTCGGCGTTGAACGTACGCGCGGCGCCAGCCCGCAAGGGCGATCCCCTGATCGTGCGCGTGCGGTACGAAGCCGAAGCGCCGATGCACGCAGGCATGGTGCGCTTCACGCTCCCTGCGCGCGGCATGGATCCGCGAGCCGCGCAGACGGAGGTCGCGCTCGAGGCGCGCGACCTGCTCGACGCGCGCGTCGCAGGCCAGCTCGTCACCCCGACGTCGCGCCGCGAGCCGGAGGTGCTCGCCAGCGAGCCGTGGACCTCGCTACCCATCACGGCGCACGCGCGCGCCGCCGCGCCGCCCTCGGCTCGCGTGCAGCGCATGTCATGCGATCGCTCGCCTTGCGCGAGGGCGCGGGCATGGGCGGGGCCCGCGGCGGCTTCGGCGCGCGACATCGTCTTGGCGATCGACGCCTCGCCCTCCACCGAAGGTCCCGCGCGCGGGCGCTTGATCGCGGCCGTGGCGGCGGTGCTGGACGCAGCGCCGAGCGGCAGCCGGGTGCGGGCACTGGCGTTCGCGGCACGCGCTCGGGCGATCATCGATAAACCGATCGACCCTGGCTTGGTCGCGCTCGCGCCGTTTACGCCGCACATCGATGGCGAGGAGCTCGGGGCAGCGACGCGCTTCGACGCGGCGTGGTCGCTGGCCGAGAGCTGGCTGTCGGATCGGGCGCACAAGCTGCGGCCGCTGGTCGTGATCGTCGGGGACGGCGGGCTGTCGGTGCGCGCGGGCAAGCGCGCGTTCGCTCACGCCAAGCGGCTGGGCGTCGAGGTATCGGCGATCAACGTCGCGGACCGCGAGGCGAGCGCGGAGCTGCTGAGCGGCGTGCACCTCACGGGCGGCGTGCTGATCGACGCGGGCGCGGCGGCCGAGCTCGCGACGTTCGGACGTGAGCGCGAGGTGCTGGGCGAGCAGGTCGCGGCGCTGTTCGCGCCAGCGGTCGGCAAGCTGGGAGGGCGGCCGCTGCGTGCGGGCGAAGCGCTGAGCTACTTCGGCCGCGACGTCGCCGCGACGCGCTGGAGCGGCGCTGGAGCGCGCGCGAGCGCCGGCGGCACGTTGTTTCGCGCGGCTTCGCTGGTGGCCGCGGACCCTCACGACATCGCGCAGGCCAAGCGCCTCGGCCACGGCTGGCCCGAGCCCGTGGTGCCGAGCGGGCCCAAGGCGCGCTGCGATCGGCGCGGGCCCGCTGGGGTGCGCTCAGCGGTCGGCAGCGATGAAGCGCCCGTTGCGCTCGCGCACGAGCGGCCGTGCGCCGTAGCCAAGGCCACGAAGGCCAAGGCGCATGGCGACAAGCCAGCCCTCGGCAAGGGGATGCCCTCGGATCCACTGCTCGACATGCTGCGGCACCGTGTGTTGCCGTTCGCACGCGACTGCTTCCGGCGCGACCGAGGCGGCCGCAGCGAGTACGAGCTGCGCGCCGTCTTCGTGTTCGCGCTGGCCGAGCGTGAGGTGGTGTCGGCCGACGTCGAGGGTCGAATCCCCGAGCCGCTGCGCCAGTGTTTGATGGGGGCCGTCGACACCTTGGAGGTCCCGCGGTTCACCGGGACCGTCATGGTGCGCTACCCCCTGGTCACCGAATCTGCGCCGAAAGCGGAGCAGATCCAGCTGACCCAGGTCGCGGCTCGCGCGGTGGATGACCTGCTTCGCGAGCCATGACGGTGCCGCGCTGGCCGCTTGCCTTGACGCTCCCAGCCCCCCTCTGCATACTCCGCCGGCTTTTAACCCGACCCCTGGGGCGAGCGTCGCTCCTCGCGGTCCATCCAGGCTGAGCTCGACTCAGCCGCTGCGCGCCTCAAAACGGCCGCAACAAGGACGCTCCCATGACCATCAGCACCGAACAGAAAACCGCGTTGATCTCGAAGTTCCGTAAGCACGAGGGCGACACCGGCTCGCCGGAAGTTCAGATCGCGCTGCTCTCCGAGCGCATCAAGGCCCTCACGGAGCACTTCAAGACCCACGCCAAGGACCACCACTCGCGCCGCGGTCTGTTGATGCTGGTCAGCCAGCGCCGCCGCCTGCTGGACTACCTCCGCTCGCGCGACGTGGGCCGCTACCGCAGCCTCATCGGCGAGCTCGGCATCCGCAAGTAAGGTTCGTGCGGGCTCGAGGGATGCCTCGGGCCCGTGTAGTAGGCGGCCCCAAGAATCGTCTTCGGGCTCGCTCAGTGATCGCTCGTCGGATGCTCCGCGAGCGATGTTCTTTGACAGACAGCCTTCGGAGACATGGGCCCTCGATCTTCGATTCGAGCGCTGCGGGTGCATCGACGCATCGGCAACGCTGGAACCGAGGACCGGGACCAGCCTCTCCCCAAGGCGCACGGCCGGACTCCGATAGGGAGCTGTCGTGTCGTTTCTAGGAGACCCGTTCCATGATCATTAGAGAGAGCGTCAAGGTGGGTGACACGACGGTCACCCTCGAGACAGGACGCATCGCGCGTCAAGCGCAGGGCGCCGTCCTCGTCACGTGTGGCGAGACGATGGTGCTCGTCACCGCTTGCGGCACGAAGGAGCCACGCCCCGGCGTGGACTTCCTGCCGCTGAGCGTCGACTACGTCGAGAAGACGTACGCCGCCGGCAAGATCCCCGGTGGCTTCTTCAAGCGTGAAGGCCGCCTGCGCGATCACGAGATCCTCACCTCGCGCCTCATCGACCGCCCCTGCCGCCCGCTCTTCCCGGACGGCTACCGCTGCGAGATCCAAGTCGTCGCGACCGTGCTCTCGGTCGACCGCAAGCACCCGTCGGACGTGCTCGGCATGATCGGCGCGTCCGCTGCGCTGCACATCTCGCCGATCCCGTGGGCCGGCCCGATCGCGAGCACCCGCGTCGGTCGCGTCGATGGCCAGTTCATCGCCAACCCGACCACCGAGCAGATGGAGAAGAGCGACATCAACATCGTGATGAGCGCCTCGCGCGACGCGGTGGTGATGGTCGAAGGCGAGTGCGATCAGATCAGCGAAGAAGACTTCGCCAACGCGGTGTTCTTCGGCCAGCAAGCGGTGCAGCCGATCATCCAGCTGCAAGAGCAGATGCAGAAGGCGATCGGCGCTGCGAAGTGGTCGTTCACGCCCGTCGAGCCGCCCGCGGGCCTGGCCGAGCGCGTCAAGACCGTAGCCCTCGAGGGCATCGTCAAGGCGTGCAGCATCACCGAGAAGCACGCGCGCTACGACCTGTTCGCGAAGACCAAGAAGGAGACGGTCGCCGCGCTCGCGCCCGAGTTCCCGGGCAACGAGGCGTTCATCAAGAGCGCGTACGAAGACCTGCGCTACGACACGATGCGCCTGCAGGTGGTCGACGAGAAGCGCCGCGTCGACGGCCGCGACTTCACGACAGTCCGCCCGATCAACATCGAGGTCGGGTTCCTGCCCCGCACCCACGGCTCGACGCTGTTCACGCGCGGCGAGACGCAGGCCATCTGCACGACCACGCTCGGCACGTCGCGCGATCAACAGCGCATCGACGGCCTGATGGACGAGGAATGGAAGCGCTTCCTGCTGCACTACAACTTCCCGCCCTTCTCGGTCGGTGAAGTGCGCCCGATGCGCGGCCCCGGCCGCCGCGAGATCGGCCACGGCCACCTCGCCGAGCGCGCCCTCGCAGGCATGCTGCCGACGACCGAAGAGTTCCCGTACACCATCCGCTTGGTGTCGGAGATCACGGAGTCGAACGGCTCGTCGTCGATGGCCACCGTGTGCGGCGGCGCCTTGGCGATGATGGACGCGGGCGTGCCGATCAAGGCGCCCGTGGCCGGCGTCGCGATGGGCCTCATCCACATGGGCGACCGCTTCGCGGTGCTCACGGACATCTTGGGCGACGAAGATCACCTCGGCGACATGGACTTCAAGGTCTGCGGCACCGCCAAGGGCATCACCGCCATCCAGATGGACATCAAGATCCAAGGCCTCACCCGCGAGGTCGTGGAGAAGGCGCTCGTGCAAGCTCGCGAAGCGCGCATGCACGTGCTCGGCAAGATGAACGAGGTGCTCAACACGCACCGCACCGAGCTGTCGCAGCACGCGCCGCGCATCACCCAAATCAAGGTGAAGCCGGATCAGATCCGCAGCGTGATCGGACCTGGCGGCAAGATGATCAAGGCGATCGTCGACCAGACCGGCTGCGCCATCGACATCGAGGACGACGGCACGGTTTCGATCGCGTCGCCGGATCAAGAGAGCGTCGCCAAGGCGATCGAGATCATCCGCTCGCTGACCATGACCCCCGAGGTCGGCGACACGTACAAGGCGCGCGTCGTGCGCGTCGAGCCTTACGGAGCGTTCCTCGAGTTCGCGCCCGGCAAGGACGGCCTGCTCCACATCTCGGAGTTCGCGTACGAGCGCGTCGAGAACGTGGAAGACGTCATGAACCTCGGCGACGAGGTCGATGTGAAGATCATCGAGGTCGACCGCGAAGGCCGCGTGCGCTTGTCGCGCAAGGCGCTCTTGCCGAAGCCGGAAGGCTACGAGGAGCGTCCGCCGCGCGAGGGCGGCGACCGCGGTGATCGCGGCGGACGTGGCGGGGACCGTGGCGGACGCGGTGGCGGCGGTGGTCGCGGCGGCTTCCGCGGCCGCAGGGACTGAAGAGAGCCGTGATGGACGGCGGCGCCGGCAAGCAGCTGAGGGTGCACGTGTTGCGCCCCGGTCTTGCCGCGCTGCCGCGCTACGCAACCGACGGCGCCGCCGGCCTCGACCTCACCGCTGCGTTGGAGCAGCCCATGGTGATCGAGCCCGGCGCGCGCGCGCTCGTGCCCACGGGCCTTGCCATCGAGCTGCCTGCCCGATGCGAGGGCCAGGTTCGCCCGCGCTCAGGCCTCGCGTTCAAGCACGGCGTCACCGTGCTCAACGCGCCCGGCACGATCGACGAGGACTACCGCGGCGAGGTCCAAGTGCTGCTCGTCAACCTCGGCAAGGAAGCGCACGTCATCCAGCCGGGCGACCGCATCGCCCAGCTCGTCGTGGCGCCGGTGCTGCAGGTCGAGGTCGTGCAAGTCGCCGAAGGCACTGCGCTCGCGGTGAGCCAGCGCGGCGCGGGCGGCTTCGGCAGCACGGGCCGCTAAGAACGCCCTCTCCTTCTCGTTTTGTCACCGCGCTCAAACACTGACCGCGGAGGCAAGCGGGCTGGCGTCGCGGCGCGCGCGTTCCGTGGTAGGACCGGCTGCGGTTTGAGTCAGCGGGTTGAGTCTGCTGCCTGGGCGCTAGCCGTTCGAGGAGAGGTTTATGGATTTCAGTCTGAGCGATGACGATCGTCTGCTGCAGCAGTCGGTGCGCGACTTCGTCGAAGAGCAAGCGAACTCGGTGTGGCGCGAGATCGAGCACACCAAGCAACTGCCCAAGAGCCTGATCCAAGGGGCGCAAGAGCTCGGGCTGCTGGGCCTGAGCATCCCGGAGCAGTACGGCGGGCTCGGGCTGAACGTCACGCAGAAGGCGCTCGTACACGAGCAACTGGGCCGCGGCCCGTGGGGCCTCAGCACGTTCATCAGCGTGCACACCGGCATCGGCTGCGTAGGCATCGTGCGCTTCGGCAGCGAGGAGCAAAAGAAGAAGTACCTGCCCAAGATGGCGGCCGGCGAATGGATCGGCTCGTTCGCGTTGACCGAGCCGAACGCGGGCTCCGATGCCGGCTCGATGACCAAGAGCGCCGTGCTCAAGGGAGAAGAGTGGATCTTGAACGGCACCAAGACGTTCATCACCAACGCCCCCAAGGCGCACCACTTCATGGTCTTCGCCAAGACCGAGAGCGGCATCTCCGCGTTCATCGTCGACGCCGACAGGCCCGGCGTGCGCATCGGCCAGGTCTACGAGACCATCGGCCACAGCGGCAGCAACCCCTCGGAAGTCGTGATGGAGGACTGCCGCATCCCGAAGGACGCGCTCGTCGGCCAAGAAGGCAAAGGCTTCGACCAGGCCAAGCGCACGCTCGCCGAAGGCCGCACGACGCTCGGCGCGCGCAGCGTCGGCACCGCGCAGAAGGCCATGGAGATCACGCTCGAGTACGCGAACGCGCGCAACACGTTCGGTAAGCCCCTGTCCGAGCACCAGGCTCTCGCGTTCCGGTTCGCGCAGATGAGCGCGCGCACCGAGGCGGCGCGGCTGTGCTGCTACCGCGCCGCGTGGATGCTCGACCAGGGCAAGCCGGCCGTGCACGAGGCCGCGATCGCGAAGCTCAACGGCGCCGAGTGGAGCTGGCAGACCGTCGACGAGTGCTTCCAGATCTTCGGCGGCAACGCGTACATCAATGGCGAGTACATGATCGAGCGCATGTGGCGCGACCTGCGCGTCGCCCGCATCTACGACGGCTCGAGCGAGGTGCAGCAGATCCTGATCGCGCACCAGCTTCGCAAGGGTAACTACCAGTCACCGTGGTGAGCGTTCACGAGGCCCGTCTCGACTGCCCCGAAGGCGAGATGGGCTCTATGGGCCGAAGCGAGCGTACGTAGCGCACGAACCCGGGGCGCCCCACGCGCTGCGCGAGCTCGCGCTCCATGGGGAAGTCGTCGCGCCGGTACCCCGCGTGCTCCGCGGTTCTGAGTGAGGCGGTGTTGTCCGGACGGATCCACGCCACGATGAAGTCGAGATCGTGGCGCCTGAAGCTGCGCTCGGTGAAGTCCGACAGGATCGGCGTCATGAGGCCGTGGCCCCACAGCTCGGGCCGCAGCACGTACGCGACCTCCGCCACGCGCGCCTGCCGGTAGCGCCGGTTGAACATCAGCCGGACCTGGCCGACCGCGGTCCCGCGATACTCGACCGCCCTGACCTCGTGGTGGTCGCCGAGGTTCGAAAGCTCGATCAGCTGCCGAGCGAGCTGCTCGTCGAAGGGCCCGGGATAGCCGTCGGGAAGCTGAGACCAGACCCGCTCGTCATCGAAGACGCCGCGATAGCTTGGCGCGTCGGTCTGCCGCCAAGGCCGGTACTCGAACGCTGCGACGAAGGTGCCGCTGTCGCTGCGGCCCGTGCCGAGCGCATGGTCATCTGGAACCAGGCGATCCGTGAGCCAGCGCTCGAGGGCGAGGTGGTACTCGTCGAGCTGCTCGACGTCGCCCACCGCGCCGCTCAGATCGACCAGCCGCGCGGTGGCGAGCTTGCGCGCGCAGGCGAGGACATCGAGCTCCACCGAATGAGCGAGCGCGCGCAGGTCGGCTTCGAGCTCGCGCTTGATGTCGTCCAGATCGAAGCGTGCGGGCGCGGACGCGTTGGCGCCCGTCGCGTCATGCCACGCGTCGTCGAAGTCATCGATGCAATCGAGCGGCACCCATCCGACCTGGGCGCAGTCGTAGCCGAGCGGAATGTCATACGCCCGGCAGTACGCGAGCTCGTCCGGCGTAAGCACGCCATCCGAGCGGAGTCGGTTGCGGAGCACGCTCCGAACCGCGACGGTTTCGATTTCGAGCTTCGCCATGACGGCGAGCGCCGTCTGCAAGCACTGCACCGTTGCTGCGCAGGGCTTTGCAGTCTCCATCCCGGGGCGGCCGCGTCACAGCGGGGCAGCAGCCGCCCGGCGTCCCGTCACACCGATGTCCAAGTTATTGAAATGACTTGCGATTAAAATTGAGCACTTTTGCTAAATTTACTGGCGGCACATATTGAGCAAACACGCTAAGTATCCTGGCGACCGCAGGAGGAAGAGACATGAGCGAACAACACCATCACGACAGGCCGCGCGCGAACCCCGCAGCGCCGGTGAAGAACCTCGTCACGTACGTGGCGAAGGAAGGCAAAGCGGCGGAGCTGCTCGAGCTCGTCAGGAAGCACGAGGTCGCCTTGCGCAAGGTCGGCCTCGTGACGAGCGAGCCGTTCAAGGTTTGGAAGGCGTACAACATCCGCACCGGCGAGCATTCGATCGTCGAGCACTTCGAATGGAAAGACGGCAAGGCCGCCGACATCGCGCATCAAACCCCGGAGGTCATGGCGGTCTGGGAGCCGATGGGACCGGTGCTGGAGGATCTGCGCATCTGCGAGGTGGAGCTGGTCTGACCAGCGCGCCCTTGGATCCGGAAGCGAAGCTCGCGGCGCTCGACGCCGTCGTCGGCGCGCTGGCGCACCCAGCGCGCCGGCAGATCCTGCTCACCATCCACTTCCGTGGCGAGGCGTCCGCTGGTGAGATCGCCGGACGCTTCGCGCACAAGTGGCCGACGACCACGCGCCACCTGCGCGTGCTCGAGCAAGCGGGGCTCTTACGTCACGAGAAGCGCGGGCGCAGCCGGCTGTACGTGATCGATCGCGAGCGCCTCGCGCTGCTGCGCGAGTGGCTGTCGTGGTTCGACGTAGATGATCGCGGCAGTTAGGTCAGTTGAGCAGCTTGCGATCCACGGCGGGTGCGGGCGCTGGCTCCGGGGCTTCGGGGCGCTGGGTTGCTTGCTGGCGCGCTCGCTCGCCGTTGTCGAAGTAGGCCTGCTTGCGCTTGGCCTCGGTCTCGCGTTCCGCCGCGCGGTCCCAGCGCCGCGCGGCCTCGAGCCAGGCCTGCTCGCGCGCGAGCTCATCGCGCGCCTCGACCGCTTTACGCTCTGCGAGCTCGGCCTTTGCGACGTGAGGGTTCTTTCCAAAGCTCATATGCTCTGCTTACCCCATGAACACAGCCTTGGCACTCACGGATCGAACCGCGATCGTAACCGGCGGCGCTGGCGGCATCGGACGCGCGACCGCGCTCGAGCTGGCCGCGCTCGGCGCGCGCGTGGTGATCGCCGACATCGATGAAGCCGGCGCGCGGCGCAGCGCGGAGGCGGTCGTTGAACGCGGCGGACGCGCGATCGCGTGCCGCGTGGACGTGACGTCGCCCGACGAGCACGCGCGGCTGATGGCGCATGCGCTGCAAGCGTTCGGGCGAGTCGACGTGATGGTGAACAACGCGGGCGTCGCGCAGGGCGCGGCGCTGCTCGACTGGCCGCGCGAGATGGTCGAGCGCGTGACCGCCATCAATCAACACGGCGTGCTCTACGGCATCCAGGCCGCGGCGCGCGTGATGCGTGGAGCAGGCCGCGGAGGCGTGATCGTCAACGTAGGCTCGATCTACGGGCAGCTCGCGACGCTGTATTGCATCGGCTACCAAGCCAGCAAGGCCGCGGTCGAGATCATGACCAAGGTCGCTGCGCACGAGCTCGCGCCGGACGGCATCCGCGTCGTGAACGTCGCGCCCGGTGTCGTCGATACGCAGATGATCGAGGACTACCGCAGGTCGGGCATCGCGCCGCGCATGGCCAAGAAGCACATGCGCGGCGAGCTCGTGCAGCCGGAGCAGGTCGCCCGCGTGATCGCGCTCGTCACGACCGATGCTGCGTCGGCGATCAACGGCACGACCGTCTACGCGGACGACGGCTTCTCGGCCTTCAAATGAACGAGGCGCTCAGAGCGCGCCTTGGATCAGCGACGCGATCTTGGCCTTCGGGACGGCGCCGACTTGCTGGCCGACGACTTGGCCGTTCTTGATCATGAGCAGCGTGGGCACGCCGCGGATTTGGTACTTCTGCGCGACGCCGGGGCTCTCGTCGATGTCGAGCGCCGTGACCTTCACGCGGCCTTCGTACTCGCCCGCGAGCTGGTTGACGAGCGGCGCGATGGCGCGGCAGGGCTGGCACCAGGTGGCGGAGAAATCCACGAGCACGGGCACGTCCGACTTGAGCACCTCGGTCTCGAAGTTGAGGTCGTTGACCGGAATGACCTTTTCGCCGCCTGCCATTGTCGTGTTGCTCCGTTTCCTGCCCGCACGGCCTTGAAATGCCCGCGTGCGAAGCGACCAGGAACCTAGTGACCGGTCATCCGGGTGTCAATCCAACCGGGCATTCGGGCGCCGTTCGTCGACCGGCGTGCCGGCGCGCCACGGGTCTGCCGCGAGGTGGGAGCCCCGAGGGCCGCGTGTTAGAGTGCAGCGCGTTCGAGCCAGACAGTGGGTTATCAGGACAGGGCCACGCCGGCTGAATCCGAGGGATCTCATGGGTAAGAACCGCGTTTTTTTCCCTCAGCAAGCGCTGGATTCCTGGCTCGAACAAGGCCGCATCGCCCTGGTCGACGACGAGATGACGCTGAAGCCGGACGGTCAGCGCTACCGGCTGACCTCCGCGATCCGCATCCTCGCCGAGGTGGCGGAGGGCACCGACCCGCACGACATCGTCGGCAAAGTTAAGACCATCGAGCAGATCGCGAGCATGGGCGGCGACCACCAGGCTGACTCGCTCGTGCTCGGCGACAACGCCTATCAAGTGGTCGAAGGTTTCCTCGGAGACGCGCACGAGGAGAACGGGCGCAGCATCGCACCCGCCATCGGCACGAGCCTCGCGGGCGCGGCGCGCGCGGCGACGGGCGAGAAGGCCAGCTCAGACGACGCCAACCCGTTGATGCGCTTCCTCTTGGGCAAGCCGTCATGACCGTGGTCGGCATCACGTTCGCGCTGGGCGCGCTGCTCTACGCGGTCGCTTGCGCGGCGTTCTTCGTGCATTTGTCACGCGGCACCAAGCTGAGCGCGCGGTGGGCGATGCGCACGCTCGCCGCGGCGATGGGCGCGCACGCGGCGTACCTGATCAGCGACTACGCCATCAGCGGCCGGCACCCGCTCGAGGGCATCCAGCAAACCCTGGCGGTGCTGTCGCTCATCATCGCCCTCGCCTACCTGGCCACGGTGCGCCGGCACGGCATGACCGCCATCGGTGCGTTCATCACGCCAGTGACGCTGCTCATGCTGCTCGGAGCTGGCCTGCGCAGCAGCTTGCCGCCGGTGCCCGAGCACGTGCGTTCGGCGCTACTGCCCGTGCACGTCGCGATGAACGTGCTCGGCCTCGCGGCGTTCACGCTCGCGTTCGCGGCGGCCGTCGGCTACGTGATCCAGGAGCGGCTCTTGCGTACCAAGCACGTGATCGGCGTGTTCCAGCGGCTGCCCGCGCTCGAGGAGCTCGACGCCTTGGGCGGGAGGTTCGTGACCATCGGCTTTCCGCTGTTCACGCTGGGCCTCGTGCTGGGCATCGTGTGGGCGGCGCAACAGAGCGCGCTGAGCGCCGGCCAGGGCTTCGGCATGCTCGCCTGGCTGTTCTTCGGCATCGTGCTACTCACACGCGCCATCGCCGGCTGGAACGGCCGGCGCGCGGCGATCGGAACCATGCTCGGATTCATGTGCGCGATGGCGGCGCTCGGCGGCTACGTCGTTCGCGGGCTCGGAGGTTGAGCGGTCGTGGCTCGTGAGCTCGTCGTGTACGGCATCTCGCATCACCGCACGCCCGTGTCGGTGCGCGAGCGCATGGCCAGCACGGCGGAGCGCGTGAGCGAGGACTTGAAGAGGTTGCTCGAGAGCGAGGTGATCTCGGAAGGTGTCCTGCTCTCGACCTGCAACCGAGTCGAGCTGGTCGCCGTGACCGAGCAGCCCCACAAGACGCGCGAGCACGTGATGGGTTACTTCCAGCACCGCGCCTCGCCCGAGCCGGTGATCGAGTACGTATACGAGCACGCAGGGACCGACGCCGTGCGGCACATGTTCCGCGTCGCCGCGGGCCTCGACTCGATGGTGCTCGGCGAGCCGCAGATCCTCGGCCAGGTCAAGGATGCCGTCGCGCTCGCCCAGCGCGTGGGCACGATCGGCGGCACGCTCGGCCGCTGTTTCGACCGCACCTTCAGCGTCGCCAAGCGCGTGCGCACCGAGACCGAGATCGCGAGCGGCAACGTCAGCGTGAGCTCGATCGCGTGCGAGCTGGCCGAGAAGATCTTCAGCGACCTCGCAGGCCGCAAGGTGTTGCTGGTAGGCGCGGGCAAGATGAGCGAGGTCGCGGCGCGCTCGCTCAAGGCGCGCGGCGCATCGCTCACGGTGATCAACAGGAGCCCGCAACGCGCCGCAGACTTGGCGGCAGCGTGCGGGGGCGAGGCGCGCCCGCTCGAGGCGCTGGCCACGGAGCTCGCAAACGCGGACGTGGCGATCAGCTCGACCAGCAACGACGGCTACGTGATCACGTACGAGCTGATGCAGGGCGTCGCGAAGATGCGCAAGTTCCGCCCGCTGTTCATGATCGACATCGCGGTGCCGCGCGACATCGATCCACGCGTCGAGGGCATCCGTAACGTCTTCCTCTACGACATGGATGATCTCAAGCGCGTCTCGCAAGCGAACCTTGCGGCGCGCGAGCAGGCGGCGTCGGACGCAGAGCAGATCATCGAGACCGAGGTCCGCGACTACGGCAAGTGGCTGCGGCAACTGGAGCTCACGCCGACCATCGTCGCGCTGCGCGAGCGCGTGCGCGAGGTCGTGCAGCGCGAGAAGCAGAAGGCGCTGCCTCGCATGGGCCAGCTCGATCCGAAGGTGCAGCAGGCGCTCGATCAGATGTGCGAGGCGATCGTCGGCCAGCTCCTGCACAAGCCACTCACCCAGCTCAAGCAGAGCCAAGATGGCGACGAGAGCACCGCGCTCGTCGCCGCCGTGCAACAACTCTTCGCGCTCGAGGTCACGCCGGCCCCGACCGTCCCGCCGCCCTCGCTGCCGGAAAACAGCAAGGAACGCGGCAAGCCCTAACGAACGGCTTCGTGCCATGCGCATTCGAATCGCCACGCGTAAGAGCGCGCTCGCGCTCACCCAAACCCGCTGGTTCGCACGGCAGCTGGAGGCGCTGCCCCGCGTGAGCAGCGTCGAGCTCGTCGAGATGGTGACGCTCGGCGACCGCGTCCAAGGCGTGCCGCTGACCGAAGTCGGCGGCAAGGGCTTGTTCGTGACCGAGCTCGAGCAGGCGCTCCTAGAAGGCCGCGCCGACATCGCGGTGCACTCGCTCAAGGACATGCCGGCCAAGCTGGCCGATGGCCTCATCCTCGGCTGCGTGCCGGAGCGCGAGGATCCGCGCGACGTGTTGGTCACGACCGACGGCGCGTCCCTCGACGACCTCGAAGCGGGATCGCGCGTGGGCACGAGCTCCTTGCGGCGCACCCTCCAGCTCAAGCGCCAGCGCAACGACCTCGAGTACGCGCTGCTGCGCGGCAACGTCGACACGCGCCTGTCCAAGCTGGAGAGCGGGCAATACCGCGCGATCGTGCTCGCCTACGCGGGCCTGCGCCGGCTCGGCCTAGCAGATCGGCCGCTCGTGCCGCTGCCGGTCACGCTGTCGGTGCCGTCGGTCGGCCAGGGTGCACTGGCCATCGAGTGCCGAGAGAGCGACGCGCCGCTGCGCGCGCTGCTCGTAAAGCTCGAGCACGCGCAGACGCGCGCGTGTGTCGACGCGGAACGGGTGTTCCTCGCCGCGCTCGGCGGCGACTGCCACACGCCGCTCGGCGGGCACGCTACGTTCGAGGCCGAGAGCCAGCGGCTGCGCTTCGAGGGGCTCGTGGCTTCCCCGGATGGCAAGCAGATGATCCGATCGGCGTCCGAGCGCTACGTGCCGGCCGGCGACGCGCTGCGCGAGCACGCGCTAACGCTGGGCCGCGAGACCGCGGATCGCCTGCTGGCACAGGGCGCGGCGGCGATCTTGAGCGAGTCCGTGAAGGGCCGCGACCCGCGGATCAAGCCGAGCTGAGCTCAGCGCCGCGCGCGCACGCGGCGGCGCACGCGTGACGAGAGGGCGAACGCGGCCAGCGCGAGCCCGAGCCAAGCGCGTGCGGTGCCCGCGCGCGACGTTGCGACGTTGCAGTCGCAGCCCGAGCGCGTGCCGCGCGTGCGGGGGTGGTCGATCGGCCCCGCGTCGAACGCGTCGCCGGGCCGGGTGAGCCCGGCGTCGATCGAACCGCCGGGATCGATCACCGCGCTATCCGGCGCCGTCGCGACCGCTCCGTCCGCGGCTACGCTCGCATCCGGGACGCTCGCGTCGCTGCGCGCCACGCTGGCGTCCTGGCCGGCATCGTGCTCATCGCCGGCGTCGTCGTCTGCGAACGGCGGCACGGTCGTCGCGTCCGGCGCCTCGGCATCAGGCGGTGCTCCGCCCGCGTCGGGCGCGCCACCGTCATTCGGCGCCGGACACTCGCCCGGGATCAGCGGGCACGCATCGACCGCGTCGCACCGGCCGTCCTCGTCGGCGTCCGCGCCGGAGGGACAGTCGAAGTCGATGCTCAGCTGGTAGGCAAGCAGCGGGTAGCCGGCCACGAACAATCTATACGAGCCGGGCTCGAGCACTTCGCTCAACGCCGAGCCACCGCTCGAGCCTGAGCACAACCGAAGGTCCGTGCACGCTGGGTCCTCGTACAGGCCCAAGCCGAAGCCACTCGTGACCGCCGCGCGCACGCGCGTGGCATGCGCCAGCTCGAACGCGTAGAACCGTCGTGCGTCGCTGGTGCAGTGGCTCGAAGTCGAGCCGCCGAGCGCGACGTAGCCGGACAGCGCATGATCGAGGGGCGCGGCGAGCGGGATGGCATCGGCGCAGCCACGGCCGTCGGGTGCCGACAGCGGCGTCGCCGAGGCGCTCAGCTGCAACGCCGGCGTGCCGAGCGGCGCGTACACCTGCAGGCAGTAGCTGCCGGGCGCTGTGTTCATGGCCAGCTCGCCGGTCGGGCCGGTGACCAAGCGGCTGAAGTCCGAGAGCTGGAGCTGCGCGGGGTCTGCCGCCGAGAAGGACACCGCCGAGGGCTCGGGCAGCACGAAGCGATAGAACACGCTGCTGACGGAGCCGCGCGGGTGGCCGGTGCGCGTGAGCGAAACGGGCGCGGTCCCGAGCGCCAGCGGGATGGCGTCCGTGCACGACTCGCCGGCCGGCTCACTCTCGAAGTCGATGGCGATGTCGTAGGCGCCGACGCCCGGCGTCCGCGCATCGATGACCACGAAGTACGTGCCCGGATCGAGCGTTTGGTTGAACGAGCGGGTGGTCGCCGCGAGCGGCAAGCAGGTGTCGCCTTCGGTGTAGGGACACGACGCGCTGATGTCGACGCGCACGTCGCTGTCGCCCGTGCCCTCGAGCCGCACCGTGCGCGGCTCGCTCAGGGTGAAGGTGTACACGCGGTCGCCGCTCGTGCCGTTGTCGCAGGGCGTGTCGACGTCGTCGGCGGTGCCGAGCACGGTGCCTGTGAGCCGCTGCTCGCCGGACGGAGTCAGCGGGAGCGCGTCCTCGCAGCTCTCGCCGAGCAGCGGCGGCGAGGTCTCGAATTCGACCGACAGCGCATAGGGTCCCGAGTCGTAGTGAGCCTCGCCATCGACCAGCAGCATGTACGTGCCCGGGTCGAGGACGCGCGAGAGCTCCGGCGGGCCTGCCTCGCAGCGCAGCGAGCCGAAGCATGCATCCTCGCGCAGGACAAGGCTGGCCGCGTGGCCGGCGTCGACCGCCGCGGTGACGCGCGTCTTCTCGGTGAGCGTGAAGCGGTAGTAGTGGTCGTTGCCGAAGGTGCTCACGCCGCACAGGACGGAAGAGCCGTAACCCTCGTCGTTGGCCGCGAGCGAGGTGTCCCCGGACACGACGTACGCCCCCGACGCGACGAGCTCGATCGGGTCCGCGCAGTCGTCACCGTCGCGCATCGGCGGCGTGTCGAAGTCGAGCTCGAGCTGGTACGCGCCGTGGTCGTACAGGCTCTCGCCGTCGACGACGAGCTCGTACGTGCCAGCCGGCAGCACGCGATGCAAGCGCGTCGCGCCCGCGCCCGCGCGATCGATCGCCAGCTCGAACGCGCTGCCCTGCAAGCAGGCGCCGTCGCGCAGCGCGAGCGCGATGTGCGCAAAGCCGGATGCGCGTGCGGTCAGCGACGCCGGTGCAGCCAGCGTAAACGTGTAGTAGCGCTCGGGGCCGTAGCAGGCGCCGTCGCCGGACGCATCGCACGTATGCCGGCGCAGCGCGCCGCTCGTCGAGCCCTCGAGCTGCGTCGAGGTCGGTGGCAGCTCGCTCGGCGCCTCGCACGTCCAGCCGTCGCCCGTGCCCGGCTCGATGTCCGGCACGCACGTGCCCGCTTCACAGCTAAGCCCCGCTCCGCAGCCGCAATCCTGACAGCAGCGCTCCGTGGCCTGACAGGTGCCGTCGCCGCACGTCGGACAATCCGCGGCGCAGCTCGCGGGCGCTTCGCTGCCAAGGCACAGGCCGTCGCCGCACGCGTCGGCGCAATCGGTGGCGCATACCGAGCCGTCCTCGTGCGCCGCGGCGCAGCTGCCATCGCCGCAGCCACACAGCTCCGGGTAGCTCGCGGGCGCGACCACTTGGCACAGCGCGCTCAGCGCCTGGTGCGCGTACGTGAGCCAGATCGTGACGCTGGGCCAGCGCTCGTAGCGATCGCAGTCGCGCTGGTCGTCGTAGCGATAGCGCGCGAAGGTGAGCGAGGCGGAGAGAATGCCGACCAAAGCGCGCCGCGCGCCGGGACCGGTGAAGAACGCGCCGGACCCGGAGTTGCCGGGGAACGTGTCGATGTCCGCGCCGAAGTACTCCGGCTCTTGACCATCGTAGTCGCTGGGCAGCGGGGCCACCGCGCCGTCGCCGGTGAGCTTGAGCGGCAGGCCGCTCGGATGGCCAGCCACCGCGATCGGAAAGCCCAGCGGCAACGACCGTGCGTCGCGTGCGACCCGCGCCGGCGCGCGACCCGACGCCGGTCGGTCGAGGCGCAGCACGGCGTAGTCGGGCAAGCTGCCGCTGCCGGAGCTCATGACGAGCAGCTCACTGCAGCCATAGATATCGGACGCCTCGAGCGGCTGCATCGCGCCCGAGGTGCTGGCCTCGTACCCGAACACGACGGTCGTCTCCGCGCACTCGGTCTGGTCGAGCACACAGTGCCCCGCGGTGAGCACGAGGTCCTCGGCGATCAAGGTGGCCGAGCAGAACGCGGCCGTGGGCTCGCGCGCGAAGCGCTCGTCCCGGCACAGCTCGACACCCGCCGAGCGCTGGTGATCGAGGTGCAGCGGGTCCGAGACGAGGATCGGTTGCCCCAGCGGGTCCTGCGCGACGGCCTCGGTCAAGACCAGCGCGGCGACGGAGCCACGGGCCTCGGCTGCAAAGGCCGCGTCGGCCGCGACGTCCGGCGCGCTGCGGCTGTCCGTGCGGGAGATCAGCGTCGCGCGTTCTAGGGCAACCGGCGGGGGTGCTTGGGTTTTCCCGCAAGCGGCCAAGGACCCCATGAGCATGGCCCACAGCGGCAGGTGCGAGCGGTAAGCCATTCCAGTCCGGCGACGTGTACCACGACGCGGTCTGCACGCGCATTTGAGCGAGCGCCCGCGAGGGCCTCACCGTACAATCCGCCGCCATGTCCGAGGACCGTTCACTTCCGTACCGCTACGACTCCGCGCTCGCAGGGCGTATCGAAGCCCGCTGGCAGGAGCGCTGGCAGCGCGAGGGCACGTTCAAGCAGCCGAACCCGGGCGAGCCGGGCTTCGACGCGAGCAAGCCCAAGTTCTACGCGCTGGACATGTTCCCCTATCCGAGCGGCGCCGGCCTGCACGTCGGCCACCCGGAGGGCTACATCGCGACGGACATCATCAGCCGCTTCAAGCGCATGCGCGGCTTCAACGTGCTCCACCCGATGGGCTGGGACGCCTTCGGCCTGCCGGCCGAGCAGCACGCCATCAAAACGCAGCAGCATCCGCGCGTCACGACGGAAAAGAACATCGCC
>Ga0190269_10000465_pt1 | contig 20541 bp, 17 predicted proteins | sample Popmic249IS_FD_133749 | JGI IMG/M metagenome (GOLD analysis project Ga0190269, IMG submission 133749) | Populus adjacent soil microbial communities from riparian zone of Blue River, Arizona, USA - 249 IS | ecosystem: Environmental > Terrestrial > Soil > Riparian zone | place: USA: Arizona... | reverse complement strand
TGCTCGCAACACCTTACAGGACGTCAGGCCGCGCCTGTCGGCGAGCCGAGCAGCGGGCCGAGCCCGGTGTTGTGGCGCTCGAGGCGCCAGCCCCGCTCCCACTCGACCAGGGTGGTCCAGCAGGTGTTGCCCAGCGGCGCCATGGTCCACCAGGAGGCGCGGTCGAACCCGCACAGCGTGCCGACCAGCGCTCTCGCCGTACCGCCGTGGGTGACGAGCAGCAGCGACTCGCACTCCCCGAGCGCGGGCAGGTGCTCCGCCACGACGGCGGCGGCGCGCGTCCCGACCTCGGCCATGGTCTCCCCACCGACGGGCCCGCCCTGGCCGACCCGCCACCGCGCAAACTCCTCGGGCCACCGCTCCTCGAGGTCGCGCAGCTGCAGCCCCTGCCACTCCCCGAAGTACGTCTCCCGCAGCCGCTCGTCGAGGTGCAGCGGCAGGCCGACGTGGTCGCAGACGGCCTGCGCGGTGTCCCGCGCCCGCACGAGGTCGCTGGACACGACGTACGACGGCGGCTGGGTCGCGAAGACCGTGCCGAGCGCCTGGGCCTGCGCCTGGCCGACCTCGTCGAGCGGGACGTCGAGCTGGCCCTGGATGCGGCCGTCGGCGTTGTGGGCGGTGCGCCCGTGCCGGAGGAGGACCAGCCGCCTCACTGCTGGGCCGCGGGCGCCGAGGCGTCCACGAACGGGATGACGGGGCAGTCCTTCCAGAGCCGCTCGAGGGCGTAGTAGACGCGCTCCTCCTGGTGCTGCACGTGGACCACGACGTCACCGAAGTCGAGGAGCACCCAGCGCCCCTCCTTCTCGCCCTCGCGGCGCAGCGGCTTGGCGCCCAGGTCGCGGAGCCGCTCCTCGATCGCGTCCACCGCGGCGAGGACCTGCCGGTCGTTCTCGGCGGAGGCGAGGAGGAACACGTCGGTGATGACCAGCTGCGCGCTGACGTCGAGGAGCAGGATGTCCTTGGCGAGCTTGTCGGCGGCGGCCTGCGCGGCGGCGAGCGCGAGCTCGACCGCGCGAGGGGAGGCGGGCACAGCGTCTTCTTCCTGGAGCAGCGTGCAGGACTCGTCCCAGACTACGGCTTGAAGTCCTTGCCCACGACGACGACGACGTCGGCGATCGTGCCGATCTGGTCGCTCACCTCCACCGAGGCGTTCGGCAGGCCGATGGCCCGGGCCACCTTCCGTCCCAGCTCGCCCGCCTCCTGGGTGGCGTCCTTCACGAGCACGATCGTGCGCGGGTAGCCGAAGCTCGGGGCGTTGCGCGACCCGACGAACACCAGCCCGCCGCGCACGAGCTTGTCGCGCACCTCCGCCCCGAGGCCGGGAGTGCCGACCCCGTTGAGGACCAGCACGCGGTTCCCCTCCGCTCGCGCCCCCTCGGGCACGGAGTCGGCGAGCAGCTCGTCCACCATCGTGAGCGTCGGCTCGAGGTCGACCCTGAAGCGGGTCTCCTCGTTCCCGGTGTCGACCTTCACCACCGGCAGCGACCGGTACTGCAGGTCGTTCGCCGCCCCGTCGGCCTTCAGCCCCGACAGCAGCGCCGCGACCTCCTGGGCCGGCTTGGTGTGGCGCGCTGCCGGCCCGAGCCCGTTCACCAGACGGGTCACGTCCGTGGGCAGGGCGTTCACGACGCCGTCGAGGACGGCCTGCAGCCGGGCCAGCCGGGACTGCTCCTCCTCGCCCTCGGCGAGGTACGTCGCGAAGGCGAGGGCCCCCGTGCCGTTCAGGCGCTGCTGCCCGGGCTGCAGCACGACGGTGCGCCCGCGCAGGACCGGTACGTCGACGTCGACCTCGATCCCGCCCTCCGCCGTCACGAGCCGCTGGAACGCGGTCGCGTCCAGCACCCAGCTCCCGTCGATGACCACGCCGAGCAGGTCCGCCACGGCGTTGCGGGTGCCGTCCGCGCCCGACGTGCCGAGCACCTTCGAGAGCACCTGGCTGCCGGCACCGGGCACGGCGACGATGACCTGCGGCGGCACCAGGACCACCGCGCCCTGCTTGCGAGCCGGGTCGTGCGCCAGCAGTGCCGTCGCGACGGCGATGCCGTCCGGCGACCGGACCTGGAGCAGCAGGGTGCGCTGGGTGCGGGTCTCGCCGCCCTTCTTGTCGTCCCCTCCGCCCCTGCCGGTGACGAACGAGAGCACCAGCGCCAAGGCGACGACGGCGGCCACGACCGCGGCGACCCGCTGGTTGCGCTTGCGGCGGCGCCGCTGCTCCTCGCGCCTGGCGGCACGGCGGCCCGGGGGCATGCCCATCGGGGTCTGCTGACCCAGCGGGTCGAACGTCACGAAGGGCTCCCGTAGAGACGGCGCTTGCGGATGTACTGGACGACCCCGTCGGGGACGAGGTAGTCCATCGGCAGCCCGGAGGCCGCACGTGAGCGGAGATCAGAGGAGGAGATCGCGAGGGCCGGCACTTCGAGCAGGCTCACCGCGCCGGCCGGGAAGGCGCTGACGTCGACCGTCTCGTAGCCGGGCCGGCTCACGCCGACGAAGTGCGCCAGCGCGAACAGGCCGTCGGCGTGCCGCCAGGTCGGGATCTGGGCCAGCGCGTCGCTGCCGGTGATGAAGCACAGCTCGGTGCCCGGGCGCTCGTCCCGCAGCGCCCGGAGCGTGTCGATGGTGTAGGTCGGGCCGTGGCGGTCGATCTCCAGCCGGCTGACCGTGAAGCGCGGGTTGCCGGCGGTGGCGATGACCGTCATGAGGTAGCGGTCCTCCGCCGGACTGACCACCCGGTGGGACTTCTGCCACGGGTCCCCGGTCGGGACGAAGACGACCTCGTCGAGCTCGTACCGGTGCCGGACCTCGTTGGCCGCGGACAGGTGACCGTGGTGGACGGGATCGAACGTCCCCCCCATCACCCCGATGCGCCCGGCCACGTGATCAGGCTATCGGCGGGGCCCTCAGACGAGGCGGCGCCGCGCGCGGCCGAACCGCAGGTAGAGCGAGGGCAGGACGAACAGGTTCAGCAGCGTGGAGGTGGTCAGGCCGCCCAGGATGACGAGGGCCATCGGGTGCTCGATCTCGTGTCCGGGGACGCTGCCGGCGACGGCGAGCGGGACGAGAGCCAGCCCGGTCGCGAAGGCCGTCATCAGGATCGGTGCGAGCCGCTCGCGGGCCCCTCGGAGGACGAGCTCAGGGCCGAACGGCAGGCCCTCGTGCTGCTCGAGGTGCTGGAAGTGGCTGATCATCAGGATGCCGTTGCGGACCGCGATCCCGAGGATGGCGAGGAACCCGACCAGTGACCCGAGCGACAGCACCCCGTCACCCATCCACACCGCCAGGACACCTCCCACGAGGGCCGTCGGCAGCAGCAGGAAGGCGAGCAGGGCCAGCCTCAAGCTGCCGAAGCACGCCTGCAGAAGCAGCAGGATCGCCGCTGTGGCCAAGAGCCCGTAGGTCTGCAGCTTGTCTTGAGCCGCGTTGAGCTCGCTGGACTCGCCGAGCACGTCGACGTGGTAGCCGAGGGGCAGCTCGACCCGCGCCACGCGGGACTCGACCTCGGCGACGACCGAGCCGAGGTCGCGACCCTCGACGTTCGCACCCACGTCGACGTACCGGGACTGCTGAGCACGCAGCACCGCGTTCGGTGTCGGCCCCAGCGCCACCTCGGCGACGTCCTTCAGCCGCACGGAGCGTCCGTCCGGCGCCCAGATCCGTAGGTTCTCGACATCAGTCACGCTGTCGCGCTGCGCCGGCTCGGCGACGATCCGGACGTCGTGGACGCGTCCGCCGCTGTAGATGTCGTTGACCTCCTCCGTGGCGACCAGCGTCGAGGCCTGACGCCGGATGTCGCCAGGTGTCAGCCCGTGGCGACGCGCTGCCTGCAGGTCGGGCGTCACGGTGATGTGGGCGAGGTTCGCCTGGTGGGACACGTGCGCGTCGATCACGCCGGGCACCGCCCCGACGACCTCCTCGAGGCGCTTCGCCTGCTCACGCAGCTGCCCGAGGTCGTGACCGTAGACGCGGACCACGATGGACTCGCTCGTCCCGGTCAGCACCTCCTTGATGCGCTCCCGCAAGTACGTCTGCACGTCTCGGTACAGCCCCGGGTAGGCCTCGACCGTCTCGTGCACCCGCTCGAGCGTGCGGTCGTAGTCGACCTCCTCGCCGACGCTGATCCAGTTCTCCCCGAAGTCGACGCCGTAGACCTCGTCGGCGAGCTTCGCCTGCCCGATGTGGGACCCGCAGTTGCGCACGCCCGGGATCTCGCGCAGGTCCTTGCAGGCGCTCACGGAGACCCGCGTCTCCTCCGTGACGGAAGTGCCCGGCTGCGTGAGCCAGTGCATGAGGAAGTCCCGCTCCTTGAAGTCGGGCAGCAGCTGGGTGCCGAGCGTGGGGAACGCAAGTGCGCCCGCGACGGCCAGGGACGCAGCCGTCCCCACCGCCGGGAGCGGCCGCCGCACCACTCGTCCGAGTGCAGCGCCGTACCCCCGCTTGAGCACCCGGAGCAACGGCGACTCGCGACGGACCAGCCTTCCGTGGGAGAGCATCAGCAGGCACAAGGCCGGGGTCAGCGTCAGCGCGACGAGCATCGACACCAGTACGGCGAGGGCGTATGACAGCACAAGTGGCTTGAAGAAGGACCCGGACAGGCCCTCGAGGAAGAGCACCGGTACGACGGCGAGCACGTTGATCACGGTGGCGTAGGTGATGGCGCTCCGGATCTCGACCGAGGCGTCGAGCACGATCCGGTGGGTGGAGGGGGCGCCCCCCTCGCCGCGGGCCGCGCGCAGCCGGCGGACGATGTTCTCCACGTCGATGATCGCGTCGTCGACCACGACACCGATCGCGACGACGAGCCCGGCCAGCACCATCACGTTGACGGTCGTCCCCGTCAGGTGCAGGGCGAGCATGGCGGCGCCCAGGCTGAGCGGGATCGCGACGAGGCTGATCAGCGCGGTGCGCCACTCGTACAGGAAGGCGGCGATGATGAGGACCACCAGCAGGATCCCGAGCAGCATCGCCTTCGACAGGTTGTCGATGGACTGCTCGATGAACGTGGCGGGCCGGAAGATCGTCGGGTCGACGTGGATGCCCGGCAGGCCCGGGCGCAGGTCGCGCAGGGCTTCCTCGACCCCGCGCGTCACCTCGAGGGTGTTCGCGCCGCGGAACTTCTGCACCACGAGCAAGAGCCCCGGGCCGTCGTTGATGACGGCATCGCCGATGAGCGGTCCCGCGTCGAGCTGCACCTTGGCGACGTCGGCGATTCGGACGACCTGGTGCCCACGCTTCGCCAGGACGACCCGGGCCAGGTCTTCCGGGGTCGTGATGGGCTGGACGTTGCGGATGCCGTAGCGCCGGCCGTCGGCCTCGATGAACCCACCCGTGCCGACCACGGCACCGTCGGCGTACTGGAGCAACCCGGCGTCGAGCGCGTTCGCGGCCACACGCATGACCTGCTCGGTCGTGACCCCCCGGGCCGCGAGCTTGTCCTGGTCCACCTGGACGTGCCGCTGCGGCGGCCGCTCGCCCCAGATGGCCACCTGCGCGACGCCAGGCACCCGAAGGAGCCGTGCACGGACCTTCCAGTGAGCGACGCTGGAGAGCTGGATGAGGTCCAGGGAGTCTGAGGTGAGCCCGATCTTCATGATCCGGCTCGTCGAGGACAGGGGCGGCATGATGAACGGCGGCGTCGCCCAGGCCGGCAGGCTCGCGTTGATCTGGCTCATCCGCTCCGCGACGAGCTGGCGTGCCCGCAGCTCGTCGGTGCCGCGCTTGAAGATCAGCAGGATCGACGACAGCTGCGCGACCGACTTCGACCGGATCTCCTGCAGCCCCTCGATGCCGCCGAGCTGGTCCTCGAGGAGGACGGTGATGAGCTCCTCCACCTCGTTCGACGAGTTGCCGATGGCCACCGTCTGGATCTCGATCCGAGGGGGTGCGAACTCCGGGAAGACGTCGGTCTTCGTGCCCTGAAGCGTCGCGCCACCCAGGGCCAGGAACGCCACCGCGACGAACACCACCAGCCAGCGGAACCTCAGGCTGGCCGAGACGATGCGTCTCATCTCCCGCCCCCTCAGTGCTTGCCCGCGATGCCGAGCTCGGTGCCGTACAGCTCTGCCGCCCCGACGGTCACGACGCGGGCACCGGGCTCCAAGCCGCTCGCGATCAGGACCTGGCCCCCGTCCACGCGGGCCACCGCGACGCGGACCCTCCGGAACGCGAGAGGGGCCCGGCTCACGTAGACCCACGGCACACCGTCGCCGTCGTACACGAGCGCGGCGTAGGGGGCTGCCGTGTAGGTGCCCGCCCGGCGGGACGTGGCCAACCGCAGCCCCACCTCCTCCGCGCCTCGTGGCGTGAGCACGACGTCGGCCGCCTCACTGCCCGCAACCTCATGCACGGTGGCCGGCTCGTAGACCTCCCGTGACTCCGGCTCGACCTCGCTGCAGCCAAGGAGCAGCGGGGCGGCCACCAGGCAGCTCAGACCCGCGACGACCCGGCGGCTCCGTCTCACAGCCGCGCTCCGTCGTCCCAGCTCGCTCGCCGCCCGTTGGCCACCTGCCGCGGTTCGCGCACGTCGATGAGGCGGGGCTCCCCCTCGGGCACCGCGGGGGGCGCGGCTACGGGCACGGCGTGCACGCACCATGCCGGGAGCAGCACCAGCGCGACGAAGACCCAGGTGAGCAGGCCACCGACAAGGCTGATCGCCATCGGGTGCAGGATCTCGAGGCCGGGACGTCGGCCCAGGATCACGAGGGACACCGCGAGTGCGAGCAGCACGCCACTGGTGGCCAGCACCGGTGCGACCCGCTCCGCCGCAGCGAGCCGCACGCGCTCCGCGAGCGACGCCGGCAGCACCACGCCGTCAACCGGTGCCTGCGCGTCCATGACCAGGAGCAGACCGCTTCGCGCCGCCAGCAGCAGCACCGCGGCGAGCCCCAGGAAGGAGCCGAGGCTCAGCTCGCCACCGGTCACAGCCACGGCCACCAGCCCGCCGGCGAGCGCAAGCGGAAGCGACAGGAACGCCAGGCCGGCGAGCCGCCAGCTGCGGAAGGCGGCCTGGAGCAGCAGGAAGACGCCTGCCAGCGCCACTGCCGCAGTGGAGGCAGCGCGGGCCGCACCGATCTCGCCACCGGCGCTCTCGCGCAGCACCTCTGCGTGGTACTCGAGCGGGAAGGACATCGCCCGGACCGTGCTGCGCACCTCGGCTGCCACCGCGTCCACGCTGCGGCCGGCAACCGGCACGAGCACGTCGGCGTAGCGCGACACGGCCTCGCGCCTGATCACCGCCGGCCGCTGCACCACCCGGACGTCGGCGACCTGGCCGAGCCGGACCTGCCCGCCCTGCGGCAGGTCCACGAGCAGGTCGCGGACGTCCTGGACACTGCGCCGGATCGCGGGGACGCCCTGCACGATGACGTCGAACACCTTCTGCTGCTTGAACACGCTGCCCACCTGGACGCCGTGCAGCAGTGCCGACTCGGCGCGGCGCACCTCCCCGGGCGTGATCCCGACCTGCTGCGCGCGGTTCAGGTCGACCTCGACCTCGATCGTCGGCTGGTTCGGGGGAGCATCGAGGCGAGGGCTGCGCGTCCCGTCGATCCTGGAGACAGCCCTGCGGACCCGCTCCGCCTGCTGCTGCAGCACCAGCGGGTCCTCGCCGTACACACGCACCTTGAGTGGCTCGTCCGAGCCGGTCAGCACGTCCAGCCCGCTGCCGCGGACCTCGTTCGCCCCGTCCGAGAGGGCTCCGACGTCGCGCACCTTCTGCGTGGAGTAGCTGACGACCTCGGTGCGGGCGCCGGCGACCTGAGCCGCAAGGCGCTCCACGGCGCCGACGGTGACGCCATGGTCGGCGTCGGCGTCGATGCGGACCCAGACATCGCCGCTGCTGACGTCGACGACGCGGTCGCCGGTGATCGCACGGCCGACGTAGCCGCCGACCCGCTCCACCCCCGGCACGTCGACGAGGCGACGGCTGAGGTCCTCGGCGAGCCCGATGGTGTGCTCGCTCGAGCTGCCCGGTGGCGCCTCGAGGTGGACCACGAGGTTCCGGTCCTGGAACGACGGCAGCACCTTGGCGTCGAGGAGCGGCAGCGTGACCACGCCGGCCACCAGGAGGACGACCGTGGCGAGCGCGGCCGGGCGACCGCTCGCGGCGAACCGCGCAAGCGCCCTGCTGTACGCCGACGACAGGCCCGAGGGGGTCCGGGCCCGAGGGCAGCCACGGAGCAGCACCGCCATGAGCACCGGGAGAACCGTCACTGCCACGGCAAGGGCGGCGAGAAGGGCGACGCCGTACGCGAGGAGCATCGGGCCGAGGAACGCACCCGGCCGCCCTTCCACCACGGCGACCGGAGCCACGACCAGCAGGCCTACGAGCGCGGCGTAGGTGAGCGCAACCAGGGCCGGCCGCGTCGCCCCGCTCACGTGCTCGGCCTCCGTGACCGATGCTCCGCGCAGCCTGGCCAGGACGCGGTGGCTCAGCACGGCCGCGTCATCCACGATCACCGAGACCGCGACGGCCAGGCCTGCGACCACCAACGCGTTGATGCCCTCACCGAGCAGCCGCAGCACGACGGCCGCGCTGATCACGGACAGCGGGACGGTCAGCAGGCCGAGCGCGACCGCACGCCACTGCGCCCGCAGGGCGCCTAGCAAAGCGAGGGCGAGGAGCAGGGCGATGCCCAAGGCGAGCCTGACGTTCCCGAACGCGTCGTCGACGTAGCTCGCGGGGCGCAGCAGGGTGGTGTCGGTGCGGATGCCCGCCAGGCCTGGGCCCAGCTCCTCGAGGGCCTCCTCCACGCCCTCGGTGACCTGGGTGGTGCTGGCTCCGGGGAACTTCTCGACCATCAGCAGCAGGCCCGGGCCATCACCCAGCACCGCGTCGCCGATGAGCGGCTGGTGGTCCACCTTCGTCGTCGCCACGTCCGAGAGACGGAGCCGCCCTCGGGTGCCCGCCACCGGGACCCGTCCCAGCTGTGCGGGGTCGGCCAGCTCCTCCAGCACGTGCCGGACCTGCAGCCGCTGCTGCGGCGTCTCGATGAAGCCGCCGTTGCCAGGCGTCGACGCCTCCAGGAAGCTGAGCGGGGACACCACCTGCGCGTTGCCCGCCGAGCGGATCACCTGGTTCAGGGTCACGCCCTTGGCCTTGAGCACGGCCGGATCCACCTGCACCTGAAGCTGCTGGTCCCGCAGGCCCCAGATCGCCACGTTCGCCACACCGGGCACACCGAGGAGACGCGGACGGACGGACCAGCGGGCGATGACCGACGTCTCGAGCTCCGACACCGTCTCGCCGGAGATCTCGACGGCCAGCACCCGGTTTGAGGACGAGCGAGGCTGCAGCAGCGTCGGCGGCTTGGAGACCCTCGGCAGCGTGTGCGCCTGCGTCAGCCGCTCCTCGACCAGCTGGCGGGCCCGGTAGGTGTCGGTGCCGGGCTCGAACAGGAGCACGACGGAGGACAGCCCTGGCACCGACTCCGAGCGGATCGTCCGGACGCCCTCCACGCCGTTGAGGAGGTTCGCCTCGAGCGGCACCGTGATGAGCTGCTCCACCTCCTCCGCGGACAGCCCCAGCGCCTCGGTTTGGATCTCGGCGTAGGTGGGCGAGAACTCGGGCAGCACGTCGACCGGCGCCTCACGCAGCTGCGCCGCTCCCACGACGAGCAGGCCCACCGCGACCGCGATCACCAGCAGGCGGAAGCGGTGCAGCTCGCGGAAGAACGGTCCCATCGGGACCTCCCACTCTCAGCGCCCGTGGGGAGGAGCACTCCGGGCGAGCGAAGCGCGCGCCTCCCCCGCTCGGAAGCGCCAGCCGACGTATGGCGCGGCTCGCACCGGGACCAGCCGCCTACGCCGTCTGCACGAGCGGCTGCGTGTGAGACGGCGCTGCGGGGCCCTCAGACGAGGCGGCGCTGCGCGCGGCGCCAGCCGAGGCGACCGAGCAGGAGAACCACTGCTCCGACGGCCAGGAGCAGCAACGCGCGGCCGCTGCCGGCGAGCATCGACTGCAGCCCCCCGACGAAGCCGTCGCGGGCGTCGTCCCAGGCCCTGGACCAGCCGCTCGGCGCGGCGGTGGCCAGCCGCTCGTCGGACTCCTCCACCACGCTCAGCGTCAGGGTGCCCAGCTCGGAGCGGTTCGCCAGCACCCGACGCTGCCCCTCGAGCCGGTCGATCTGCCGCTGCACGTCGTCCACCCGCTGCTGGACCGTGAGCGTCTCCCCGATGGTGCGGGTGCGGGCCAGGATGTCGAGGTACCGGCTTCGCGCCGCCCGGAGGGACGCGATCTGCGCGGCGGTGTCGGCGTACTCCGCGGTGACGTCCTTGCCCGCGACCTGCGCCGAGACCACCTTCGCGGTGAGACCCCGCACCTGGGCCACCAGGCTGTCGAAGCGGGCCACCGGCACGCGGACGACCAGCTGCGCCGACGGCTCCTCGCCGGACTCCCGCGTCTGGGCGTCCGCGACGAAGCCGCCCAGGCCGGTCACCAGGCCCTCGAGCCGGGCGACGGTCGCGCCGACGCGGCCCTCGTCGACGGCGAGCGACATGCTCCCCGTCTTCACGACCCGGCTGTCGTCCCGCGGTACGACGGTGCCGCCCCCCGAGGTGACCCCTGCCGCCCCACCACTCGTGCCTGCTCCCGGGATGCTTGTCCCGGTCGGGGCGCGCCGCTGCGGGGCCACGGCCGGGCTCCCGTCGGCCGACGAGTAGCCGAGTGGCGATCCGGGAGCACGCTTGATCCGCTCACCCGCCGTGTCCGTGAAGCTCCCTGGCCCGCCGCCTCCGAGCACCGCGGAGGCGACCAACGCGCCCGCCACGACCACGGCAGCGGCCGCGCCGACCTGCCACCTGCGCATGGAGGCGGGCCGCCACCCCGGGCCGGGTGGGTCTGCCGGCACCGCGATCACCGGATCGGGGACCGGGAAGTCGGCCGCCGCCTCGGCGAGCAGGCCGCGCAGCTCCTCGTCGCTCAGCATCGCGTTCACTGCGCCACCTCCTCGGGAGTCGCCCAAGCCGCCAGCCTCGCGTCCTGCGCCAGGCGCTGCCGGGCGTCGTACAGCCGGCTCTTCACCGTCCCGGGACGGCGGTCGATGGCGACCGCGATCTCCTTCTCCGACAGTCCGACGTAGTAGCGGAGGACCACCGGGACGCGCAGGGCCTCGGGGAGCCTGGCCAGCGCCGCCAGCACGTCGCCGGCCAGGGCGGAGCGCTCGACGACGTCCTCGGGCCGGAGCTCCCGGTCCGGCAGGCCGGCCAGCGCGTCGGGGCCGCCGTCCTTGCCGGTGCGGACCCGCTCCGAGCGCAGCCGCGACACGCAGGCGTTCACGACGACGCGGTAGAGCCACGCCCGTCGGGCCTCACCGGCGGGTACGGCGTCCCGGAACCGCCACACGCGGAGGAACGCCTCCTGCACCGCGTCCTGCGCCTCGACCGGGTCGCGCAGGACCAGGCAGGCCGTGCGGTACGCCGTCGGGTAGTCCCGTCTGAGCCACTCGTCCAGGTCGTCCACGCCAGTACGACGCAGGCGCGGGCAGATCGGTTCGGTCAGGCCTCGGCCGCGCCGGTGCGGCCGATCTCCCGGAAGCCGAGCCGGGAGTACACCCGGGCGACCGCCTCGTCGGTCGCCGACATCCAGAGCAGCCGGGCACCGCGCTGCAGCGCCAGCTCCGCGCAGACGGTCGTGACCGCGGCACCGAGGCCCTGCCGCCGGAACGCGGGCAGGGTCGTGACCCCCGTGATCTCGGCGAGGTCGTCGACCACGGTGAAGGAACCGCGCGCCACCGGCGTACCGCCGACGTAGGCGGCGACCACGAAGGGGTGCCCGCTCGCGATGCGCGCGGCTCGCCGCGGGTCGACGTCCTGGGCGACCAGCGCCTCGGCGCCCTCGGCGCCGACGGCGGTCCCCGGGTGCACGAAGCCGACGTCGGCGACAGCCTCGACGCGCGCCAGGTCCTCCGTCACCAGCCGGACGTCGACCTGCGGCTCCAGGGGGACCAGCTCGTCGCCGGAGGCCACGAGCAGCGGGTGGTGGCGCACCTCGAGGCCGGCCGCTCCGCACAGCTCCGCGACCCCGGCCGGGCGGCCCTCCACCCACTCGACCGAGACCGGGAGACCGAGCTCGCGCTGCCGCCGGATCACGGCGTCGACGTCGCCCGCGGTCACGGGGCCCTGCTGCGACGGCCGGGCGTACCAGGGGTGGAAGGACCCGGCGGTGGGGACGAACAGCCGCAGCGATCCGTGCTCCTCGACGGTCGCGGCCGAGCGCGGGACGGCGTCGCAGTACCGGTCGACGGCCGCCAGCTCGTCGTTCATACGGGGAGGAGCCGCTTCACGAACTCCTCGAGCTGCACGGCGTTGCGCACCTCGACCATCTCGATGTGCTCCACGTACGAGCGGGTGGCACTGTCGCCGGTCCCCCAGTACGACTCGGGCTCCGGGTTGAGCCAGTACGCGTGCCGTGACCGGCCGACGAGCTGCTTGAGCGTGTGCACTCCGGTGGCGCGGTAGTTGTTGCGGGCGTCGCCGAGGATGAGCAGGGAGGTCCGCGGCCCCACCGCATCCGGGTACTTCTCGGCGAACGCCTCGATCGAGTGCCCGTAGTCGCTGTGCCCGTCGAACCACACCAGCTCGGCCTCGGCGTTCATGCGGGCGAGCGCGTCGGCCATGTCGCCACCGGGCTCGAAGAAGCGGGTCACCTCGTCGCAGGTGTCGATGAACGCGAAGGTCCGGACCTTCGTGAACTGCTCCCGCAGCGCGAAGGCCAGCAGCAGCGTGAAGTGCGCGAAGCCCGCCACCGAGCCGCTCACGTCGCAGAGCACGACCAGCTCGGGCTTGTGGGGCTTCTGCGGCTTGTGGTGGGTGACCAGCGGCACGCCACCCGTGGCGAGCGATGCCCGCACGGTACGCCGGAAGTCGAGCTTTCCCTTGCGCCCCAGGCGTCTCCGGGCGGTCAGCCGGGTCGCGAGCCGCCGGGCCAGCGGGTAGACCTGCCGCTTGAGCTCGGCCATGTCGGCCTTCGAGGCGCGCAGGAAGTCGACCTGCTCCGCCAGCGGCTGCACCGCGGTCTTGGCGATCTGCTCGGCGCCCCGGTCCTCGGCCAGCCGTCGGCGTACCTCGGCCTCGACCATCTCCTGGAACTGCTTCATCCGCTCGGTGAGGGTCTGCCGGGCGACCTTCTCGTCCATCCCGCCGCGCTCCTTGCCGGCGAGCAGGGCGTCGAGCAGCGAGGCCGTGAGCGTCTCGGGCGAGAGCTGCCGCAGGACGCGGTAGGTGAACCAGGACTGCCGGCCGGGGGCGGTGTCGGCCCGGCCCAGGCTGCCGACGACCTGGCGGGCGAAGCGCCGCATCGACTCCTCGTCGCCGTCGAGCAGCAGCTGCCGCAGCACCTCGCGCAGCAGGTCGACGTCCGGCGGCGCGCCCTCGTCCGGCGGCTCGAGGTCGGCGTCGCCCTCGGCGACGGTCGGCTCGCCCAGGACGGGCGGGAACCACAGGTCGAAGAGGGTGTCGAAGGTCGTGCGGTGGGCGGGGCGCTTGAGGACGCAGGCGGCGTAGGCCGCGCGCAGCGCCTCCCGGTCGAGCAGGTCGACGGCACCCATGGCGCGGGTGGCGTCGATGACCTCCGCCAGGCTCACCGTCAGGCCGGCCTTGCGCAGCGCGTCGAGGAACGCGATCTCCCGCTCGACCAGGCCCGTCATGTCAGTTCAGCTTCAGCTGCTCGGCGGCCCGCTCGTGGTCGCTCACGTGCTTCAGGACGACGCCCAGGGTGCTGCGGACGGCCTCCTCGTCCAGGGTGTCGAGGCCCAGCGCCACCAGGGTCTGCGCCCAGTCGATCGACTCCGCGATGCTCGGCGACTTCTTCAGGTCGAGGCTGCGCAGCGCGCGGACGGTGCGGACGAGCTGCTCGGCGAGCTGCTCGGCCACCTCCGGCACGCGGGACAGGACGATCGCCTTCTCGCGGTCCGCCGCCGGGTAGTCGAGGTGCAGGTAGAGACACCGCCGCTTGAGCGCCTCGGACAGCTCGCGGGTGGCGTTGGAGGTGAGGAAGACCAGCGGCCGGCGCTGCGCCTTGATGGTGCCGAGCTCCGGGATGGTCACCTGGAAGTCGGAGAGCACCTCGAGCAGCAGGCCCTCGACCTCGACGTCGGCCTTGTCGGTCTCGTCGATGAGCAGCACCGTCGGTTGCTCGTTGCGGATCGCGGTGAGCAGCGGCCGCGACAGCAGGAACTCCTCGGCGAAGACGTCGTCGTGGATGTCGTCCCACGCGGCGTCGTCGCTGGCGGCCTGGATGCGCAGCAGCTGCTTCTTGTAGTTCCACTCGTAGAGGGCGCGGGCCTCGTCGAGACCCTCGTAGCACTGCAGCCGGATCAGCTCCGAACCCGTGGCGGTCGCGACCGACTTGGCGAGCTCGGTCTTGCCGACACCGGCCGGGCCCTCGATGAGCAGCGGCTTGCCGAGCCGGTCGGCGAGGAAGACCGTCGTGGCGATCGCGTGGTCGGCGAGGTAGCCGGCGGCGCCCAGCCGCTCCTGGACGTCCTCGACGGACGCGAACTGGGGGTGCAGCAAGAGGCGCTCCTTCGGACCGGGTCACGACGTGACCGAACGCCATTCTGGCCTACGGCCGGCCGGGGTGCCGCCTGCGGGCTGTCCCATGTCGGTGCCCCGGGCTAGCGTCCGGAGGACGAGCCACTCATGACAAGGGGGTCCCTCGATGGCTGAGAAGACGTCGTACCTGCCCGGCGAGCCGACCTGGATCGATCTCGGCACCACCGACCTGGACGCGGCCGCTGCGTTCTACGGCGGGCTGCTGGGCTGGGAGATCCAGCGGGGCGGCGAGGAGGTCGGGGGCTACTCGATCTTCCTCAAGGACGGCAAGCAGGTGGCCGGCGCGATGACGACGCAGTCGCCGGAGCAGCCGGTGGCCTGGACGGTCTACGTCTCGACCGACGACGCCGACAAGACGGTCGAGCTGGTGCAGGCTGCCGGCGGGACCGTCGTCGCGCCCGTCATGGACGTGATGGACCTCGGGCGGATGGCGCTGTTCCTCGACAGCCACGGCGCCTTCCTGGGGGTCTGGCAGCCCGGCCGCCACACCGGCCAGGAGCTCGTGGACGTCGAGGGCGTCTGCAGCTGGGTCGAGCTGGCGACCCGTGACCAGGACGCCGCGCTGCCGTTCTACGAGCAGGTCTTCGGCTGGCAGGCCCGCAGGAGCCCGGGCTACACCGAGTTCCTGCTGGGTGACCAGAGCGTGGCCGGCTGCCTCGACATGCCGCCGATGGTGCCCGCCGAGGTGCCGTCCTACTGGATGCCCTACTTCCAGGCGGAGGACCCGGCCGCGCAGGCGCAGCGGGCCGCTGCCCTCGGCGGCCAGGTGGTCGTGCCCTTCATGGAGATGGAGCAGGTCGCCTTCAGCGTGGCCACGGACCCCCAGGGCGGGATGTTCGGCCTGCTGAAGCTGAAGGGCTGATCCCGCCAACCGGGCGCTTCGTCCCCTTCACTTCCCCTCCGCTTGTCTACGCGGCTCCCCGCCGGAGGCCGCCGGCGAGGGCCCGCAAGCGGGGGGTTGCGTAGACAAGCGGCCTTCGCCGACGGGATCCCGAGCTGGTCCCGCTAGGTTCGGTCCCATGACGACCGTCGCCTTCCTCGGGCTCGGACGGATGGGCGTGCCGATGGCCGCCCACGTCGCCCGCGCCGGCCACTCCCTCACCGTCTGGAACCGCTCCCCCGGCCGTGCCGGCTCGCTGCTCGAGCTCGGCGCCCGGGAGGTTCGCACCGTCCGGGACGCGGTGGACGGCGCCGAGGTGGTGGTGCTGTGCCTGTTCGGCCCCGAGGCCGTCCGCGAGGTCCTCGCCGCGGTGGTGCAGTACGCGGCCGGCGGCACGCTGGTGGTGGACACCTCGACGATCGGGCCTGAGGCCGCCCACGGCTTCGCCCGTACCTGCGCCGACGCCGGCCTCCGGTACGTCGACGCGCCGGTCGCCGGCTCGGTCGCCCCGGCCACCGCCGGCACCCTGGGCGTCTTCCTCGGCGGCAGCCCTTCCGACGTGGCCGAGGCCCGGACCGTCACCGACCTGTGGGCCGACCCCGAGCGGGTCGTGCACGTCGGCGGCGTCGGCGCCGCCAGCGCGCTCAAGCTCTGCGTCAACCAGGGGCTGGGCGTCATGGCGGCCGGGCTCGGGGAGTCGCTGCGGCTGGGCCGCGACCTGGGGCTCGACCGCGACGTCCTGCTGCGGGCCTTGGGGGCGACGGCCTACGGCTGGTACCTCGCGCAGAAGGCCGACATGGTGCGGACCGCGGACTACAGCGGCACGACGTTCTCCATCGACCTCATGGTCAAGGACCTCGAGCTGGCCGTGAAGGCCGCCGGCGCCGACCTCGAGGTGACCCGGGCGGCGCTCGACCAGGCCCGTCGGGCGGTCGACGCGGGGCACGGCGGCGAGGACTACGCGGCCATCACCGGTCACCTGGCCGACGAGGGCGCCGCCAGCTCCTTCTGAGGCGCGACGGCGAACGCCCCGGTCGTGGTGAAGGAGGCGTGCCGGGCGGCACGCCGCAGCACCCGCAGCAGCACCGGGCCCGTGGCCACCACCAGCACCGCGGTGGTCACGGCGCGCCCGACGTCCCAGCCCATCGAGGTCGCGACGGTGAACGCCAGGAAGCGCTGCAGGTTCTCCGCCACCGCGTCCCCCGGCACGAACGACACGTCGGTGCCGCCGCCCAGCGAGAAGGGCCAGAAGGACAGGTTGAGCAGCAGCCCGTAGGCGAGGCCGGCGACGGCGCCGTAGGTGGCGAGCAGCGCCAGCTCGAGCCGGCCACGGCAGCGCGGGAGCAGGCCCGCGCCCAGCCCGACGAAGGCGGCCCCGAACATCTGGTAGGGCAGCCAGGGGCCCACGCCGCCGGTGAGCAGCGCCGAGGCGAACAGCGTGGTGCAGCCCTGCACGAAGCCGAACCCCGGCCCGAACACCCGGCCCCCGAGCACGAGCACGAAGAAGACGGTCTCGACCCCGGCCGTGCCGGCCCCGAGCGGCCGCACGGCGGCGCCCAGGGCACTGAGCACCCCGAGCGCCGCGACCGCCTTCGCGTCGAGCCCGCCCTCGCTGACCTGGGCCAGCACCAGGCCCAGCGCCAGCGGCAGCAGCAGCGCGAACACCCAGGGCGCCTCACCGTGGTCGGCGATGCCGGAGCCGGGGCTCGCCAGCAGCGGCCAGCCGAAGGACACCACGCCCAGCAGCGCGGCGGCGCAGAGCAGGGCGGCGCTGCGGCGGCCGAGGCGCACGGCGCTCACACAGCCTCCAGCGCGTCGGCCACCGCGGCCACGGTCAGCCAGCGCAGCGGCGCGAGGACCTTCGCCACCTGGGGGGCGAAGACGGGCGACGCCGTGACGACGTCGAGCACCGGGCCGTCCGCCACCACCTCCCCGTCGGCCAGCACCACGACCCGTGAGGCGCACTCCGCCACGAACTCCACGTCGTGGCTCGCCACGACCACGGCGTGCCCGGCGGCGGTCAGCCGGCGCAGGGCGTCGGCCAGTCGCGACTTCGCCGGGTAGTCCAGGCCCCGGGTCGGCTCGTCGAGGAGAAGCACCCGCGGCGCGGGGGTGAGGGCCACCGCGAGCACCAGCGCCAGCCGCTGTCCCTCGGACAGGTCGCGCGGGTGCCGCTCGTCGGGCACGCCGGGGGCCAGGGCGTCCAGGTGGGCCCGGCAGGTGCCCGGCGCTGCGCCGGACTCGGCGTCCGACTGAGCGCACTCGGCACCGACGCTGTGCAGGTAGAGCAGGTCCGCGGGCTGCTGCGGCACCAGGCCGACCCGCTCCCGCCGGTCGACCGGTCGCAGCGTCGCCGGGTCGACGCCCTCGACGGCCACCGTCCCTCCGGCTCGGCGGCCGGTGCCCTGCAGCGCCCACAGCAGGCTCGACTTGCCCGAGCCGTTGCGCCCCATCAGCGCGACGAGCTCGCCCGACGAGACCGCGAGGTCCGCAGCGCGGACCGCGAGCGTGGCGCCGTACCGGACCTGGACGCCCGCAGCCCGGAGCAGCACGTCACCACGGCTCGGCCGCGGGGCCGGCGGCACCGCGTCGGCGAGCCGGGCGCGCAGCGGTGCCGCGAGGCGACGCGCGTCGCGCACCGACACCGGCGGCGGCGACCAGCCGGCCAGCTGGGCCAGCCGCACCACCGGCGGCGCGACCGGCGCCTGGCCGAGCACCTCGCCCGGGTCGCCGAGCACGGGGGGGCCGCCGGTGGGGAGCCAGAGCACCTGGTCGGCGTACTGCGCGACCCGCTCCAGCCGGTGCTCGGCGACCAGCACCGTCATGCCCAGGTCGTGCACCAGCCGGTGCAGGGCGGCCAGCACCTCCTCGGCGGCTCCGGGGTCGAGGGCGGAGGTCGGCTCGTCGAGCAGCAGGACCCGTGGGTGCGCCGTGAGCGCGGCGCCGATGGCCACCCGCTGCTGCTGCCCCCCGGACAGCGTCGACAGCGGTTGGTCGCGCACCGGCACCAGCCCCAGCAGGTCCAGCGTCTCCTCGACCCTGGTCCGCATGACGCTCTCCGGCAGCCCGAGCGACTCCATGACGTAGGCGAGCTCCTCCTCGACGGAGTCGCTGACGAAGCCCGCGAGGGGGTCCTGGCCGACGTACCCGACGACGTCGGCCAGCTCGCGCGGCGGGAAGTCCTCCGTCGCCCGCCCGGCGACGACCACGCGGCCGCTCAGGGTGCCCCCGGTGAAGCGCGGCACGAGCCCGTTGACCGCGCGGAGCAGGGTCGACTTGCCCGCGCCCGTGCTGCCCACCACCAGGCACAGCTCGCCCTCGGGGACGTGCAGGTCGACGCCCGACAGCACCGGGCGCTCCGCACCGTCGTACCGGACGCTGACGTCCTCGAAGCGGATCACCGGGCACGCGCCAGGGCCAGCGGCGCGAGGCCGACGAGCACCGCAAGGGCTGGTACGACGGGCAGCGCCGGCGCCTTCAGCGGGACCGTGCTCAGCACCAGCGCCCCGGCGTCGGCGGTGCCCAGGGCCTGCACGGCGAGCACCACGACCGCGCCGACGGCGCCGGACAGGGCCACCGCGACCGAGGCCGGGTCCCACCGCGGTCGGCGGTACCGGCTGCGGGTGACCCGGCGGGCGGACAGCCGCAGGGCGGCGACGGACAGCAGCGCCCCGGCCAGCAGGACGGGCAGGCCGAGCACCGCGGGGGCGGTCGCGTCGAGCAGGCCGTACCCGCCGACCGCGAGCCCCAGCAGGCCCGCGAGCACGAGTGCCGAGGTGAGCCGCCGGTGCCCGGGGCTGACGTCCCCGGAGCGGCCGTAGCCGCGTGCGTCCATGGTGGCGGCGAGCTGCAGCGAGCGCTCGAAGGCCTCCTCGAGCACGGGCACCAGCAGGCTGCGGATGGCGGCGCGGCCGCGCACCGGCTCCCCACGCAGGGCGCGCGCGCGGCGCACCGCCCGAGCGGACGCGGCGAGCTGCGGGGCGAGGGTGAGGCCGACGACCACGGCGACGCTGATCTCGTAGAGGGCGGCGGGCAGCGAGCGGAGCAGCCGGCGCGGGTCGGCGACCGCGTTCGCCGCGCCCACGCAGCACAGCATGGTCGCCAGCTGCAGGCCGAACGACAGCGCCTGCACCACGCCCTCGGCGCTGACCGGGCCGCCGAGCCGGATGCTGGCCGCCCACTGCGGCAGCGGGATCTCGGGGAGCGTGAAGAGCACGGTGGGCCCGCCCACCCCGCCGAGCAGCAGGTGGAACACCAGCCGGATGCCGAGCACGGCGAGACCCATGACGAGGAACATCCGGAGGGCCGCTCCCCAGGGCCCCGGCGTGCGGCAGCTCACGGCGACGCGCGAGGCGACCCCGATCACGAGCAGCAGCAGGAGGGGGTTCGTGGTGCGCCCCGCGACCACCGCGAGGCACAGCGCCCAGACCCACCAGGCGCCGGGGTGCAAGTCGCGGCGGGTCTCAGCCATCGCCGTCCTTGCGCCGCGCGCGCGCCGCGCCCACCGCCGATGCGAGCAGCGCCGCGGCGACCACCGCGCCGAGGACGGTGGGCAGCGAGCTGCCCGGCTGGTCGGCCGGGACGGCTGGCGTCGCCTCGGCACCCGGGCCGAGCGGGTCGGCCGACCGGGTCGGAGTCGGACCGGTCCGGGCACCGGCACCCACGGTGGCAGCAGCGGTGGGGCCCGGAGCCGCCGCGGGCCCCGCGACCCGCGTGCCCGACCGGGCCGTCGGCGAGCGGCCGGCCGGGCGGGCGGCGGGGCCACCGCCCGCGGCCGGGGCCGGCGACGTCGCGCTCGGCCGCGGCGTGGCGGCCGGCACGGGTCGGGCGGTCGGGCTGGGTCGCGCCGGTGGCGGCGTGGAGGGCTTCGCCTCCTTGCCGAAGGCCCAGCCCTCGGTGTCGCCCGGCTCCGGGTCGTGGCTGCCGGCCCCCTGCGCGGCGTACTCCCACTCCCCGTCCTCTGCGTGGAAGTAGGCCCAGTAGGCGTCCGCGGGAGGGGTGCGCACGCAGGCCTCCTGCTGAGCGTCCGGCAGCCCGTCGATGCGACACACGAAGCCGGGCTGCTGCTGGACACCGGTCCAGGAGAAGCCGGCCTTCGCCAGGGCGTCGAGCCC
>Ga0190269_10000464_pt1 | contig 20556 bp, 14 predicted proteins | sample Popmic249IS_FD_133749 | JGI IMG/M metagenome (GOLD analysis project Ga0190269, IMG submission 133749) | Populus adjacent soil microbial communities from riparian zone of Blue River, Arizona, USA - 249 IS | ecosystem: Environmental > Terrestrial > Soil > Riparian zone | place: USA: Arizona... | reverse complement strand
GATGCAGCTGCCGTTCGTGCTCCAGTCGGCCGAGGTGATGAAGGCCGCGGTCGCCTGGCTGGAGCCGCACATGGAGAAGACCGACGAGGAGGGCAAGGGCACCATCGTCCTGGCCACGGTCAAGGGCGACGTGCACGACATCGGCAAGAACCTCGTCGACATCATCCTGACCAACAACGGCTTCAACGTCGTCAACATCGGCATCAAGCAGCCGGTGTCGGCCATCCTCGACGCCGCGGAGGAGCACAAGGCCGACGTCATCGGGATGTCCGGCCTGCTCGTGAAGTCCACCGTGGTGATGAAGGAGAACCTCGCCGAGATGAACACGCGCGGCGTCGCCGCGCGGTGGCCGGTGATGCTCGGTGGTGCGGCGCTCACCCGCGCCTACGTCGAGAACGACCTGGCCGAGATGTACGCGGGTGACGTGCGGTACGCGCGCGACGCGTTCGAGGGCCTCCGGCTGATGGACGCCCTGATGCTCGCCAAGCGCGGTGGGGTGGCCCCGGCCGACAGCGAGGAGGAGGCCCGCAAGGCAGCCGAGCGCAAGGCACGGCACGAGCGGTCGGCCCGCATCGCCGCCGAGCGCAAGGCGAAGGCGGGCCCCGAGATCTCGGTGGACGACGAGAGCGTGCGCTCGGACGTCGCGACCGACAACCCGGTACCGACGCCGCCGTTCTGGGGCGACCGGGTGGTCAAGGGCATCCCGCTGGCCGACTACTCCGGGCTGCTCGACGAGCGGGCCACGTTCCTCGGCCAGTGGGGCCTGCGCGGCGCCCGCGGCGGACAGGGCCCGTCCTACGAGGAGCTGGTGGAGACCGAGGGCCGGCCGCGGCTGCGGTACTGGCTCGACCGGCTGCTCGCCGACCGGGTTCTCGAGGCCGCGGTCGTCTACGGCTACTTCCCGGCGGTCTCCGAGGGCAACCAGCTGATCGTGCTGGAGTCCGACGATCCGGCGTCGCCCGAGCGGGTCCGGTTCCGCTTCCCGCGGCAGGTCCGCGACCGGCGGCTCTGCCTCGCCGACTTCTTCCGCACCCGCGAGGCGGCCACCGCGGAGGGGCGGACGGACGTCGTCGCGTTCCAGGTCGTGACGATGGGCAACCGCATCGCCGAGTACGCCAACGAGCTGTTCGCCGCGAACAACTACCGCGACTACCTGGAGGTGCACGGCCTGTCCGTGCAGCTCACCGAGGCGCTCGCCGAGTACTGGCACTCCCGCGTGCGGTCCGAGCTCGGGTTCGCCGCGCAGGACCCGACGAAGCCCGAGGACTTCTTCGACCTGCAGTACCGGGGTGCCCGGTACTCCTTCGGCTACCCCGCCTGCCCCGACCTGGAGCAGCAGGAGCAGATGTTCGAGCTGGTCAAGCCGCACCAGATCGGCGTGAAGCTGTCGGAGGAGTTCCAGCTGCACCCGGAGCAGTCCACGTCGGCCATCGTGGTGCACCACCCCGAGGCGAAGTACTTCGCCGCCCGATGACCGCGCCGTTGGATCAACCTGCGGTGACCTCCGGCGGTCACCGTGAGAGTGCGTCGGGCTCGGCCGGTCAGTGGCCCGACGCGGTCTTGTTCGACATGGACGGGACGCTGTTCGACAGCGAGAAGCTGTGGGACGTCGGGCTCGACGAGCTCGCCGCGCACCTGGGTGGCGAGTTGTCGCACGCCGCCCGGGTGTCGATGATCGGCGCGCCGCTCGCGATGTCGATGGAGATCCTCCACGCCGACCTGGGGCGTCCCGACCTGGACGTGGCCACCAGCGGGGCCTGGCTGGAGAACCACATGCGCGAGCTGTTCACCACGTCGCTGGTGTGGCGCGCGGGCGCGCAGGAGCTGCTGACGGCGGTGCGGGCGGCGTCGATCCCGACGGCGCTCGTCACCGCCACCCGGCGCAACCTCGTCGAGGTCGCGCTCGACACGCTCGGCCGGGAGAACTTCGACGCGGTCGTCTGCGGTGACGAGGTGGAGCACTCCAAGCCGCACCCGGAGCCGTACCTGCGCGCGGCCCGGCTGCTCGGGGTGGACCCGGGGCGGTGCGTGGCGGTCGAGGACTCGGTGAACGGTACGGCGTCGGCGGAGGCCGCCGGGTGCCCGGTGCTCGTCGTGCCGAGCGAGGCGCCGGTGCCGGCCGGCCCGCGCCGGGTGCACCGTGAGTCCCTGGTCGGCGTCGGTCTTGCCGAGCTGGCCGCGGTGCTCTCCGCCGTTCGGGCCTGACCCGGCGACTCCCGGGACGGGTGGTGCCGGTGGGGTTTAGAGTTCCCTGGTGCAACCACAGGAGTACGGCGGCCAGACTCCGTTATCGCCCTACGGGCAGCCGGTGAACGGCCGCCCGGTGACGTCGGCCCCGCCGCAGCAGGGCTACGGGCAGTCGCAGCCGGGGTACGGCGGCCAGCAGCCCGCGTACGGGCAGCCCGCGTACGGGCAGCCCGTGAGCGGCAACCCGGTCAGTGGCCACCCCGTGAGCGGGTACCCGGGCACGCCGCAGGCGGCCCCGCACGGCGCCGCGCCCGCGGGCTACCCGGCTCAGCCGGGCTTCCCGCCCCCGGCCGGCCAGCCGGGCAACCCGGGTCAGGCGGGCCTCCCGTCGCAGCCCGGGTACGGTGGCGGTCCGGCCTTCCCGGGTCAGGCTCCCTACGGTGGTCACTCCGGGTACGGTGCCCAGCCCGGGTATCCGCCCGCGCCCGGCCACGGGCCGCACGGAGCACAGCCCTACCCGGCGCAGCCGCCCTACGGCGGCCACCCGCCCTACGGCGGTCAGCCCGGCCACGGCGTCCAGCCCGGCCACGGCGTCCAGCCGGGACAGGGCGGCCAGCCGGGGTACGGCGCCCATCCCGGACAGCAGTTCGCGGCGCAGGCCGGTCCGGCGGTGGCCGTCGGGCTCTGGCACCGCCCTGGCGTCAAGGTCGTCGTCGGCAGCGCGGTGCTGTTCCTGGTCGGCGTCCTGATCACGATCGGCACCTACGCGTTCGCCGACCCCGGCGGACACTTCCTGGTCGCGACCGGCCCGATGATCATCGGCGTCATCAAGGGGCTCGTCCAGATGGCGAAGGGCTGATCCTCCTCGCCCGGAGGTCAGGCGCCGACGTAACCGGGACGACCGGTACGCCCCGTGGCGTGGATCGAGTCCTGTTGACGGGGAGCCGACAACGGCGGCTCCGGTAGAAGTTGACCGGCTGGTCTACATTCGTGCCACGGTAGGACGTCGGGGTGGGCGTCTGCCGTTCCAGCTACGGGAACGACGGTCACGGCGTCACCGGCCCCGTTCCCCGGCGAGGCACCGTTGGCAGGTGCCCCGGAGGGCCGGCTCTTCCTCGGCCCGCTACCGCGATCCGGGCGGTCGCGGCGACGCCACACGCTCCTCACGACGGGGTCACGGGGAATGAAGAAACACACGAGGGACGAGTTCTACGTCCTGGGCGAAGGGATTCTGTCCGCGGACGGCTGCCGGCGACCGTCCACCACCGCCTCGCTGCGGAAGTTCCGCTTCTCGCGGCTCGGCCCGCAGGGCGAGGCCACCAGCCCGGCGCTGATCGCGAAGCTCGCCGCGGCCATGACGGCCGGGCCCGAGCAGGCCGACGAGCAGACGGTGAACCGGGTCCCGGCCGGGTACACGTACCTGGGCCAGTTCGTCGACCACGACCTGACGATGGACGTCACCCGGGCGTCGCTCGGCACCGACGTCAGCGTCGACGAGCTGCTCCAGGGCCGGTCGCCGGCGCTGGACCTGGACTCGGTCTACGGGCGCGGGCCCGCGTCGGCCGACCGCGTCTTCTACGACTCCGACGGGGTCCGGCTGAAGATGGGCGGCACCGAGCCGGCGCCGTTCCCGGGCACCGGGGTGCCGCTGGACGACTTCGATCTGCCGCGCGTCGGTATCGGAGCGACTCACCGGGAGCGCCGCGCGCCGCTGATCCCGGACGAGCGCAACGACGAGAACCTCATCGTCGCGCAGACCCACCTGGCGTTCTTACGCTTCCACAACACGGTGGTGCGCGATCTGGCGTCCGGGGGCATACCGGTCGAGCGACTGTTCGATCTCGCCCGTGAGCGGGTGGTCAAGCACTACCAGTGGATGCTGCGCACGGACTTCCTGCCGAAGGTCGTCGACGAGGCGATCGTCGAGGACGTGTTCACCAACGGCCGGAAGTTCTTCGAGGTACCCGGCGGCGGAGGAGCCGCGGGTGAGGCGGGAGCCGGGACGGCGGCCTCCCAGTCGATCCCGGGGGACCGGCCGACGATGCCGATCGAGTTCTCGGTCGCCGCCTACCGGTTCGGGCACAGCATGGTCCGCGCCTCCTACCAGTGGAACCGGCTGTTCCGGGCCGGCGGCGTGGTTCCGGCCTCGCTGTTCCTGCTGTTCGTCTTCACCGGGATGAACGGCAACTTCGACGCGGCCGCGAAGCTGCCCGACCTCGACGACCCCAACTCCGGGACCCTCGACCGGCTCCCCACCAGCTGGATCGCCGACTTCCGGCGGCTCTACGACTTCGGCGCCGCCGGCAACCCGGAGCTGGTCGCACCGGACGGCGAGCTCAACCTCGCGCGTCCGATCGACACGCTGCTGGTCAACCCGCTGTCCGGGCTGCCCTCCGGCGCGTTCGGGAAGCGCGGCACGGGTCCGATCGAGAAGGACGAGCGGAACCTGGCGTTCCGCAACCTCGTGCGCGCCACGATGGTCAAGCTCGCGAGTGGACAGCAACTGGCCGCGCAGTTCGGCCTGGAGCCGCTCGAGCCCGCCGACGTGCTCGGAGGCAACGGGGGAGCGGTGCTCACCGGCCTCACCGGCGAGGAGGAGGCCGAGCTGACCGCCCGGACACCGCTGTGGTTCTACGTGCTGCGGGAGGCCGAGCTCAACCAGGGCCGGCTGACCGGAGTCGGTGGGCGGATCGTCGCCGAGGTCTTCCACCGGGCGATGGAGGGCAGCCGGACGTCGATCGTCCGGGATCCGTTCTGGCGGCCGACGCTCGGCCCGAACCCCGGGTCGTTCACGATGGTCGATCTGCTGCGGTACGCGTTCGACGATCGTCCCGAGCTGCTCAACCCGCTCGGGGACTGAGAGCTGCGGCGGTCGTCCGGGCGCGAGGGGTGCGCGGACGACCGCCGCTCCGGCCGGAGAACCGGCGGAGACGGCGAACGGCCGGGCGGAAACCCCTTCTGCGGAAGAAAGGGATCCCGCCCGGCCGCGCCCGTACCGAGCCGCTACTCGTAGGAGATGGCCGCCAGCACGTTCAGCCGAGCCGCACGCAGCGCCGGCAGGAGCGCCGCGACCACGCCGACCAGGACCGACGAGATCAGATAGAAGCCCATCTCACCCCAGGGCAGTGCGAACTGCTCCAGACCTTGGGACTTCAGTGCCTGCACGACCGCCGCTCCCAGGCCGACGCCGACCACGATGCCCAGCAGCGCGCCGAACACCGAGATCACGATCGACTCCACGGTGATCATCCGGGTGGTTTGCGAGCGCCGGAGCCCGATCGCCCGCAGCAGCCCGAGCTCCCGGGTTCGCTCGACCACCGACAGCGCGAGCGTGTTGATGATGCCGAGGACCGCGATCAGGATCGCCATCGCGAGCAGGACCTGCACGAACCTCAGGATCATGTCGTACTGACGGGTGACGTCGTCGATGAACGCGCTCTGGTTCTGCACGTTCACCTCGGGGCTGTCCGCGAGCAGCGTCTTGATCGTGGCCTCGACGTCCTTCACCGAGGCGCCGTCCTCGACCTTCACGTACGCCTGGGACGGCTGGGCGATCTGGAAGTTCTTCGCTGCGTCCTCGCCGGTCATGAACGTGCCTGCGGCCGGATTCTTCTCGAAGATGCCGACGATCTCGTAGTTCGTCACGCTGCCCCGGATCTGCTGCACCGGGACCTCGTCGCCGACCTGCAGGTGCTGTGTGTCCGCGGTGTCCTCGTCGACGATGATCTGGTTGCGCCCGACCCGGTCGACCTCCCCGGACTTCGCCTTCAACCCGATCAGCCGTTTGGTCGCCGCGGGATCGCTCATCGCGATCAGGTAGTTGTTCCGGTTGTTGATCCGGGCCGGGCCGACGTAGTACCCGGAGACCGCTTCGACGCCGTCGGTCTGCTCGATCTTGTCCAGCGTCGCCACGTCGAACACCGGGGCCTGCGCGCTCATCTGCTGGCCGGAGATGATGAGCTCGGCGTTGAGCGTCTCGCCGACCAAGGACTCGATGCTCTTGCTGGCCGAGGCCACGACCGTGCTGACGCCGGTGACCAGCGCGATGCTGACCATCAGCGCACCCGCGGTGATCGCGGTCCGGCGCGGGTTGCGGGCCGAGTTGCGCCGGCCCAGCTGGCCCGGGACCGACCAGGCGAAGATGCGCCCCAGCACCGAGACGATCGGCCTGCTCAGGATCGGGGTCAGCAGCGTTACCCCGATGAACACCAGCAGGACGCCGGCGAGCAGGGCCCACAGGGACCCGCTCTCGGCCAGGCCCCACGCCATCAGCGCGCCGCCGACGACGAAGATCGCGCCGCCGATCGACGTGATCCTGGTGAGCGGCTTGTCCGGCGTAGCGGCGTCGCGCATCGCCGCGATCGGCGGGATCCGGGACGCCCGGACCGCCGGGAACAGCGCCGCGATCAGCGTGATCCCGATGCCGACCACGAACGACGCGATGACCGCCGTGAGGGGCACGGTCAGCGCCAGATCGAGTTCCGAGCCGAGGAAGGCGTCGAACGCCTTACCGAGGAGCCAGCCGACACCGATACCGGCGAGCAGCCCCAGCACCGACCCGAGCAGGCCGATCACCAGCGCCTCGAGCAGCACCGACCGGATCACCTGCCCGCGGGCCGCGCCCATCGCCCGGAACAGCGCCAGCTCGCGGGTCCGCTGGGCGACCAGCATCGAGAACGTGTTGAGGATCAGGAAGATGCCGACGAACAGTGCGACACCGGCGAAGCCCAGGAAGAAGTAGTTGATGAACTTGAAGCCCTCCCGGATGTCCTTGGAGGTCTCCTCGTTCACCTCGTCCCGCGTCTGCACGTTGTAGCCGCTGCCGACGACGCCCTCGATCGTCTTCTTCAGCTCTTCTTGGCTGACCCCGGGATCGGCCCGGAGCTGGACGTCGGTGAAGGCGTTCTTCTCGCCGAGCATGAGCTCCTGCGCGACCGGCAGCGTCCACGCGACGACCTGGGAACCGCCGAGCGTGTCCCGGTCACCGCTGTAGCCGAAGATGCCGACGACCTTGAACTCCTTCTTCGGCTGCAGCGTGAGGATGCCGATCGTGTCGCCGACTTCGAAGTCCATCGACTTGGCGATCGCGGCGTCGACGGCGACCTCGTTCGGCGCGGTCGGTCCGCGGCCTTCGCGCAGCTGGATCAGGTCGTCCTCGCCGCCCCAGCTGCTCCCGAAGCGCGGTGCGCCGCCCGACGTCACCTTGCCGTCCTTGCCGATCACGCGGGCGCCGTCGACGAACACACTCGCGCTGGCCTTCGCGACGCCGGGCGCCGACTCGATCTTCGGTACCAGCGAGGCCGGGATCGTGGCGGTGGCGGTGTCCGACCCACCGTTGTTGTCCAGCTTCGACTTCGCCTGGACCTGAACGTCGATACTGCTGTTGATCCCGGCGAAGAGCGCGTCGAAGGACGCTGCCAGCGACGTCGTCATGACGATCGAGCCCGCGACGAACATCACGCCGAGAACCACCGCGAGCGCGGAGAGCAGCAGCCGTAGTTTTCGCGCGAGCAGGCTCTTGAGCGTGGCGCGCAACATCAGGCGGCCCCGAACGTGTCCAGAGCCTTCATCTTGTCGAGCACCCGGTCGCTGGTGGGCTCGGTCATCTCGTCGACGATCTGGCCGTCGGCGAGGAAGACCACCCGGTCGGCGTAGGACGCCGCGTTGGGGTCGTGCGTGACCATGACGATCGTCTGGCCGAAGTCGCGGACCGAGTTCTGCAGGAACTGCAGCACCTCGGCGCCCGAGCGGGAGTCGAGGTTGCCGGTCGGCTCGTCCGCGAAGACGACGTCCGGCCGCGACACCAGCGCACGGGCGCACGCCACGCGCTGCTGCTGGCCGCCGGAGAGCTGCGTCGGGCGGTGCTTGAGCCGGTCACCGAGGCCGACGGTCTTGATCACCGTGGCCATCCACTCCGGATCGGCCTTGCGCTTGCCGATGTTGAGCGGCAGCGTGATGTTCTCCTCGGCGGTCAGCGTCGGCAGCAGGTTGAACTGCTGGAAGATGAAGCCGACCTTCTCCCGCCGCAGCAGGGTGAGGCCCTTGTCGCCGAGGGTGTCCACTCGGGTGTCGCCGATCCAGACCTCACCCCGGGAGATCGAGTCCAGCCCGGCGAGGCAGTGCATCAGCGTCGACTTGCCGGACCCGGAGGGCCCCATGATCGCGGTGAACTTGCCCCGCTCGAACTCGGCGGTGACGCCGGCGAGCGCGTTGACCCGGGTGTCCTCGGTGGTTCCGTAGACTTTCCACACGTCGACCGCGCGTGCGGCGGCTTTACTGCCGACGGCATCGCCCGTCGATGAGTCGGTCAGCGGCGTTGTCACAGCCCTCTCCCGTTCCGCTTCTTCTGTCGGGGCCGCCGGAAGTTTCCAGCGGTCCCGTAACCCCGTGTGCTGTCGATCGCAGCCTCCACCCCAACGTAAGGGGAGGCTCAAGGCGTATTCGTCGTCGTGCGGTCTGGTTCCGGTGTACGACCTAGGGGGGACACCGACCCCGGGGACCCTCTCAGGGTTCCCCTGAGCCGTACGCTCTCCGGAGTACTCAGCTCTGCGCGGACGCGGCGGCCGCCGCCTCGACGGCCCTGGCGATGAACGGCCCGACGTTCTCCTTGGTCAGGCCCAGCCCGGTCAAGACGCCCTCACCGTGCTCGTGCTCGAGGAGCGCGAGCAGCAGGTGCTCGGTACCGACGTAGTTGTGGCCGAGCCGCAGCGCCTCGCGGAACGTCAGCTCGAGCACCTTGCGGGCGTCGCCGCTGTAGGGGATCAGGTCGGGCACGCTCTGCGCGGCCGGGGGCAGCGTCGGCGCCACCGCGGCGCGGAGGGCGTCCGGGGTCACTCCGGTGGAGGCCATCGCCTGCGCCCCGATCCCCTCCGGCTCGGCGAGCAGCCCGAGAGCGATGTGTGGCGGCCCGATCTCGGTGCTGCCCGCGCGGCGGGCCTCCTCCTGCGACGCGACGACGACGCTGCGCGCCCGCTGGGTGAACCGGCCGAAGCCCTGGGCCGGGTCCATGCCGGAGTCCTTGGGAACGAACCGCTTCTGGGCGGCCTGCTTGGTGACGCCCATGCTCTTGCCGATGTCGGTCCAGGACGCGCCGGCCCGGCGGGCCTGGTCGACGAAGTGTCCGATCAGGTGGTCGGCGACCTCGCCGAGCGCTTCGGCGGTGAGCACCGCGTTGCTGAGCTGCTCGAGCGGGTCGTCGTGGACCTTCTTGATACCGGCGATGAGGCTGTCGAGGCCGACGGAGGGAGGCAGTTGTGTAGTCATGCGTCAACCCTAGGTTGACGCATGAGCCGCGTCAACCTCGGGTTGACGACTAGGACTGCGGGCGGACGAGACCCGTCTCGTAGGCGAGGATCACCGCCTGGACGCGGTCACGGAGCCCGAGCTTGGTCAGGAGGTGGCCGACGTGCGTCTTCACGGTGGTCTCGCTGACGAACAGCTCCCGGGCGATCTCGCCGTTCGACCGGCCCCTGGCCATCAGCGTCAGCACCTCCTGCTCGCGCTCGGTGAGCACCGACAGCGGCCTGCGCCGGTCGACGCCAGGCTCGGGCAGCCGGTCGGAGAACTGGTCGAGCAGCCGGCGCAGGATGCGGGGCGAGACCACGGCATCACCGGCCGCCACCGTGCGGATCGCGGCGATCAGGTCCTCGGCGGGTACGTCCTTGGAGAGGAAGCCGCTGGCTCCGGCGCGCAGCGCGCCCACCACGTACTCGTCCAGGTCGAACGTGGTGAGCACCAGCACCCGGCTCGGCAGTCCGGCGGCGACGATCGCCCTGGTGGCGGCCACCCCGTCGAGCCGCGGCATCCGGACGTCCATCAGCACCACCGACGGCAGCAGCCGCCGGGTCAGCTCCACCGCCTCCACCCCGTCGCCCGCCTCGCCGACGACGTCGAGGTCGGGCTCGGCGCCGAGCACCATGCGGAAGCCGGTGCGCAGCAGCGGCTGGTCGTCGACCAGCAGCACCTGGATCGGTCTGGCCTGCGCCGGATCGGTCACCTGCACCCTTTCGTCAGTCATCGGTCAGTTCCGGCGCCGGGGACACCGGAGCGGGCCGGGCCGCTCCGTCGAGCGGGAGCCGGGCGTACACCCGGAATCCTCCGCCCGACCGCGCGCCGGTCCGCAGCGTGCCACCGTAGAGGGCGACCCGCTCGCGCATGCCCACCAGGCCGTGGCCGAGATGATCGCCCCCCGGTTCCGGCCCGTGCCCGTCGTCGGTGACCATGATCCGGACACCGTCGAGCGCGAACTCCAGCGCCACCTGAGCTCTCGCCGCGCCGGCGTGTTTGAGCGCGTTGGTGAGCGCCTCCTGCACCACCCGGAACACGGTGAGGTCGAGCCCGGGGTCCAGCGGCGTGGCCGCCCCGCGGACGCTCAACTCCACCGGCAGCCCGGCCTCCCGCACCTGCTCGACCAGCGTCTCGAGCCCCGCGACCCCCGGCGCGGGCGGCGGCGGCTCCTCGGGGGCGCGCTCGTCGTCGGCGCGCAGGACGTCGAGGAGCCTGCGCATCTCCCGCAGGCTCGCCCGCCCGGTGTCCTCGATCGTCCGGAGCGCCTCGTCGGCCGCGTCGGGGTCGCGGCGCAGCGTCCGCCTGGCTCCGGTGGCGAGCACGCCCATCACGCTCACGTGGTGGGCGACCATGTCGTGGAGTTCGCGGGCGATGCGGCGTCGCTCGTCGAGCACCGCCTGGCGGGCGGCGGCCTCGCGGTTGAGTTCGGCGGTGCGCGCCCGCTCCTCCAGCGCCGCGGTGTACGCCCGTCGCGTGAACACCGTCCGGCCGAGGAAGAAGCAGGCCAGCAGCGCCAGCGACCCGGCCGTCACGGCGGCGGCCCTGGTGGCTTCCGGCTCCGGCCCGACCAGCCCGACGGCCGCCCCGCAGACCCCCACCGCGACCGCCGCGAACACGGCCGGGCGTACTGCGGCGTACGCGGCCCTGGTGTAGACGACGATCAGCGAAGCGATCCCGATCGTGCCGGGTGCCACGTGGTACCCCTCGTGGAACAGCAGCACTCCGCAGACCAGGCCCACCGACGCCAGGGGTGCGGCCCGGCGCAGCGCGACCGGCAGCACCCCGGCCACGGTGAGGACCGCCAGCCAGGCCGCGCTGCCGCCCGGCGCCGCCTCCGACCGGAGCGGCCCGGCGACGCCGGTGACCAGCAGCAGGATCGAGGCGGCCAGCGCCGTGTCGACCCCTGACTCACGCCAGCGCTCCGCCATGTCTCTCATCGTCGCCGACGCCTGCGCCGGACGCAGCCGAGCCCGGACCCCGGGGTGGGCGAGCCCGTCCCGGGCCGACCTCGGCGACCAGGGCCTAATCCTCCGACGCCGGGGTGGTGACCGACTCGGTGATCGGGGGGAGCGCGTCGGGGAACGGCGGCGGGGTGCCGCCGTGCGCCGGGCAGAGAGCCTGGTGATCGCACCAGCCGCAGAGCGGGCCGGGGTTGGGCCGGAAGTCGCGGGCGGCCGTCGCCCGGTCGATCGCCGCCCAGATGGCCTGGAGAGTGCGCTCGAACCGGACCAGTTCGTCGGGGTCGGGCACGTAGTCGAGCACCTCGCGGTCGCCGAGGTAGAGCAGGCGCAGCAGGCGCGGCACGACCCCCCGGGTGCGCCAGATGACCAGCGCGTAGAACTTCAGCTGGAACATCGCCTTGCCCTCGAAGGACTCCCGGGGCGCTGCGCCGGTCTTGTAGTCCACGACCCGGATGTCGCCGGTCGGTGCCACGTCGATGCGGTCGACGAAGCCGCGCAGGCGGAGCCCGGACTCGAGCACGACCTCCACCAGCCGCTCCCGCTCGGCGGGCACCAGCCGGTTGGGGTCTTCGAGCGTGAAGTAGCCCTCGAGCAGCGCACGGGCCGAGGCGAGCCACTCGGCCAGTGCCTCCGGCGTTTCGAACAGCTCCGTGAGCTCGGGAACCTCGGTGCGGAGCCGCTGCCACTCCGGCTCCACCAGCGCCTCGGCCGCCGCCGGTGACCGCTGGCCCAGTGGCAGGTCGAAGAGCCGCTCGAGGACCGCGTGGACCAGGGTGCCCCGGGTGGCCGCGGCGCTGGGGCGCTCGGGGAGCCGGTCGATGCTGCGGAAACGGTAGAGCAGCGGGCACGTCTTGAAGTCCGAGGCGCGGGAGGGGGAGAGCGACCCGACGATCGTCAGCTCGGTCCTGCCGCCGGGACCCGGGCCGCCCTCGCCCGGCGCGCCGGAGGTGGGGGGTGAGTCGGCGGCGGTGGTTGTCATGCCGGTCAGGTTAGGGGAGGCCACCGACACTTCGCCGGGCTCGTCCCCGGCCTGTGGAGAACTGGCGATTCCTCGTCGCGGTGGGGGCACGACTACGATCGTGCGCCGGACCTACGGAGGAGACACTGGTGACAAGCGCCGAGACCGAGATCGAGGTACGAGGCTCGGAGCCCCCTGGCGCCGAAAACCGGACAGAAGTGGCGAACGCGACGCCTGACCCTGCCCCGGCCGAAAGTGTGACCGACGCCACAACCGGGTCCAATCCGATCGGCGCGAGCCGCCGGGGACCGTTCCGCGCCGGTGACCGTGTGCAGTTGACCGACCCCAAGGGCCGGCTGCACACGGTCGTCCTGGAGCCCGGGCGGTCGTTCCACACCCACCGCGGCGCGCTCGCCCACGACGACCTGATCGGGCAGCCCGAGGGCATCGTCGTGCAGGCCACCTCCGGGACCCAGTACCTGGCGATCCGGCCGCTGCTGGCCGACTTCGTGCTGTCGATGCCGCGCGGCGCCCAGGTGATCTACCCCAAGGACGCCGCCCAGATCGTCGCGATGGGCGACGTCTTCCCTGGTGCTCGCGTGCTCGAGGCGGGCGCCGGCTCCGGGGCGCTGACCTGCTCCCTGCTGCGGGCGGTCGGCGAGCGGGGCGCGGTCCACTCCTTCGAGCGGCGGGAGGACTTCGCCGACATCGCCCGGCAGAACGTCGAGCGGTTCTTCGGCGCACCCCACCCGGCGTGGTCGCTGACGGTCGGAGACGTCGCCGACGCCCGCGGGCTCGAGGTCGACCGGGTGATCCTGGACATGCTCTCGCCGTGGGAGGTGCTGCCCACGGTGGCGTCGGCCCTGGTGCCCGGCGGTGTCCTGATCGCCTACGTGGCGACGACGACGCAGCTGTCGGCGACCGTGGAGGCGCTGCGCGAACACGGCTCGTTCACCGAGCCGCGGTCCTGGGAGACGCTCGTCCGGGACTGGCACGTCGACGGGCTGGCCGTCCGGCCCGACCATCGGATGGTGGCGCACACCGCGTTCCTGATCAGTACCCGGCGGCTGGCCGACGGGGTGGTGGCGCCCCGGCGTCAGCGCAAGCCGTCCAAGGGCGCCGAGGCCTACCAGGCCCAGCGCGCTGGCAAGCCCGACCCGTCGGCGCCGCCTGCCCCCGCCGCGCCGCCCGCCCCGGTGGCCCCGTCTGCGCCGTCGGCACCGGCCGAACCGTCCGCCTAGGCGTTCGGGCCGGCGACGGCCACGCCGTCGTCGGCCCGGACCACGTGGATGCAGTCCCCCGGGCACTCCTTCGCCGAGTCGATGACGTCCAGCCGCAGCTTGGCCGGGACGAACACCTGCTCGCCCTTGGCGGTGCGCAGCTCGCCGTCGTCGCCCTTCACGTACGCGAGCCCGTCGACGTCGAACTCGAAAACCTCCGGCGCGTACTGGACGCAGAGCCCGTCGCCCGTGCAGAGGTCCTGGTCGACCCAGACCCGCAGCGGCGCGTCCGTACCTGCACTCTCCGACACCCGAACCTCCTCGTCGTCCGCCCCCTCGCCGGTGGCGCTGCCAGCCTAGGCACGCCGGCCCCGGGACGCCCACCGGGGACGACGCGCTGACCCAGGGTGAACACGGCGTGTCGGCCCGGCATGTCGCGGAAGTGAATGAGTGAACGGGACAAAGTTTCCCTTCTGTGACGCGGGCATCGTCTGCACGACGGCTCTGTGGGTGAGTCGGTACTGTTGGTGCACCGATCACCGGGGGAGGTGGCCGCTCGTGAACACAGACCGAGACGACGCGCACGGCAACGCGCGCCGCGAGGCAGAGGTCCGCGATCTCACGGCCCAGGTGGACTTCCTCCAGGAGGAAGTCCAGCTCCTGCGCCGCAAGCTCACGGAAGGGCCCCGGCACGTCCGGACCCTCGAGGATCGTCTTGCCACCGCGCAAGCCACGATCTCTCGCCTCACCGAACAGAACGACAAACTGGCCTCGACCCTCAGAGAAGCGCGGACCCAGATCGTCGCGCTCAAAGAGGAGATCGACCGGTTGGCCCAGCCGCCCAGCGGCTACGGGGTCTTCCTGGCCGCACACGACGACGGAACCGTCGACGTGTTCACCGGCGGACGCAAACTGCGGGTCGCCGTCTCCCCGTCGGTGGAGGCCGAGAGCCTCCTCCGCGGTCAGGAGGTCATGCTCAACGACGCCCTCAACGTCGTGCAGGCCCTCGGTGTCGAGCGGGCCGGCGAGATCGTGACCCTCAAGGAGATCCTGCGCGACGAGCAGGGTCTCGCCGATCGAGCGTTGGTGCTCTCCCGCGCCGACGAGGAGCGGGTCGTGTACCTGGCCCACACCCTCGACGACGTGGCGCTGCGGGCCGGTGACGCCCTGCTGCTCGAGCCCCGGTCGGCCTACGCCTACGAGCGCATTCCCAAGTCCGAGGTCGAGGAGCTCGTGCTGGAGGAGGTGCCCGACATCGACTACTCGTCGATCGGTGGCCTCTCGTCCCAGATCGAGCAGATCCGCGACGCCGTCGAGCTCCCGTTCCTCCACGCCGACCTGTTCCGCGAGCACGAGCTGCGGCCGCCGAAGGGCGTCCTGCTCTACGGCCCGCCCGGGTGCGGCAAGACGCTCATCGCGAAGGCGGTGGCGAACTCCCTGGCCAAGAAGGTGGCCGAGGTGCGCGGCGACACCGGCAACGACGCCGGCAAGTCGTTCTTCCTCAACATCAAGGGCCCGGAGCTGCTCAACAAGTACGTCGGTGAGACCGAGCGGCACATCCGGCTGATCTTCCAGCGCGCGCGGGAGAAGGCCTCCGGCGGCACCCCGGTGATCGTGTTCTTCGACGAGATGGACTCGATCTTCCGCACCCGTGGCTCCGGTGTCTCCTCCGACGTCGAGAACACGATCGTTCCCCAGCTGCTGTCGGAGATCGACGGCGTCGAAGGCCTGGAGAACGTGATCGTGATCGGGGCGTCCAACCGCGAGGACATGATCGACCCGGCGATCCTGCGCCCGGGCCGGCTCGACGTGAAGATCAAGATCGAGCGTCCGGACGCCGAGGCGGCCAAGGACATCTTCAGCAAGTACATCACCGGCTCGGTGCCGATCCACGCCGACGACGTCGCCGCCAACGGCGGCTCCCGGCAGGCGACCCTCGACGCGATGATCCAGGGCGTCGTGGAGCGCATGTACACCGAGACCGAGGAGAACCGCTTCCTCGAGGTGACGTACGCCAACGGTGACAAGGAAGTCCTCTACTTCAAGGACTTCAACTCCGGCGCGATGATCCAGAACATCGTCGACCGGGCGAAGAAGATGGCGATCAAGGACTACTTGACGCTGAGCCAGAAGGGCGTCCGGATGCAGCATCTGCTGGACGCCTGCGTGGACGAGTTCCGGGAGAACGAAGACCTCCCGAACACGACCAACCCGGACGACTGGGCCCGCATCTCCGGCAAGAAGGGTGAGCGGATCGTCTACATCCGCACGCTCGTGTCCGGCGGCAAGGGCAGCGAGGCGGGTCGGTCGATCGACACTGCTACAAATACGGGGCAGTATCTCTGACCCGCCGATGACGGGCCGCCCGGAGACGTCACGTCTCCGGGCGGCGCCGCTCCGGCCCTGCACCTCCCGGCCCACCCGCCCGTCAGCGGAGCGCGCCGGGGGCTACGACACCGGGACCGTACCTTCAACATGACGCCACTGCTCCGCGAAGCCAGCCCGGGCGCCAGGTGGACCGCTCCGACGCGTTCGGCGCGGTCACGATGAGGACGGTCACTCGGCGGCTCACGGCCGCGCTCCCGGTTCGTGGCTGGCTCATCCTCGGGCTGCTGTACGTGCTCGCGGTGGGGCTGGCGCTCATCACCAACCCGCAGTTCGGGCCGGACTCGCGCATCTACCTGGCGTGGACCTACTGGTACCTGGGCCACCCGCAGGCCGAGGCCGCACAGCTCTCCTACAACTACCTGTGGGACAACGGCGGCCTCAAGGACTGCTGGTCGTGCTGGCCGGAGGACTACCACGGGAAGTTCTTCACCGGCCAGTACGCGGCGGTGGTCGGGCCGCGGGTGCTGCTGCCGTTCCTCTCCGCGCCGTTCGTCGCGCTGATCGGCCCAATGGGCATGCTCGTCGTGCCGATCGTCGGCTACGCGCTCGCGGTGATCGCGACAGTGCTGCTGGCGTCCCGGCTCTGGGGCCAGCGCTGGGCGCTGCTGGCCGGCGCCGTGCTGCTGCTCCCGGTCTACGTGAGCCGCTGGAGCGTCGTCGCGCACACCGAGGGGCCGGCGTTCGCGCTGCTGGCGATACCGCTGCTGCTGCTCCCGCTGGCCAAGCGCGTGACCGCCAAGCATCTCGTCGCCTACGTCGTCCTGGTCGGCCTCGGCATGCTCAACCGGCAGTTCGCGATCGCCCTGCCGGTCGCGGTCGGGTTCGCCTGGCTGCTGGTGGCGCTCCGGGACCGGAAGCTGCGCAACGTCTGGCTGCCGTTCGCGTTCTGGGGCAACTTCGCCGGGTTCGGCATCCTGCTCGCGCAGATGCTGATCACGCCGATGATCTTCGGCGGCGAGGAACTGTCGCTGACCGCCCAGTTCAACCAGCTGTCCACGCAGTACTTCCAGTCCTCCGGGTTCGCCGCGATCCCGGAGGTCACCTGGAACATCATCACCTCCGACCTGCTGCGGGTCCGGTACGACCTGGTGCTGATGCCGCTGCTGCTGACCGTGACCGTCTCGGTGGTCTGGCGGTGCCGCAGCGAGATCTCCGCGCTGGCCGCCGGCGCGTTCCTGTCGGTCAGCGCGATCAACATCATCGAGTTCTGGCCGGCGGCGTTCCGCTACCACGCCCCGATCGTCCCGCTGCTCGTGCTGGCCGCCGTCGCGCTGCTGGCCGACCTCTGGGGCCCGATCCGGCGGCGCCCGTCCCGGTCGACCGAGACCGAGCCACGGCCCCCGGCGAACCGGCTGCCTGCCCGGGCGGTGGCCGCCGCGGCCGCGGCCGTCCGCCCGCCGCGCCGCTGGGTGCCCGCCCGCCGCGGCCTGCGCTGGGTGGGGGCGCTCCCGCTGCACGGCTGGGCGGTGGTCGCGAGCCTGCTCGCGCTGACCTTCGCCGAGCTGTCCGACCGCACCTGGCACTACGGGCCGAGCAGCATCTACCACCTGGCCTGGGCCTACCGCATCCTCGGCCACTCGCCCGCCGACGCCACCGCGCGCACCTACGACGCGCTGCACAACATGCCGTTCTTCGGCTCCGGGTGCGGCGGCTCGTGCTGGGAGTACGGCGACTACTGGATCTACCAGCACACGACGTCGGCCGACCCCAACCTCGTGTACCCGCTGCTCTCGGCGCCGTTCGTCGGGATGCTGGGCGTCAGCGGGCTGCTCGTGATCCCGGTCGTCGCCCTGCTGGTGGCCACCGTGATGATCACGGTGTTCGCGGCACGGCGCTGGGGCCCGGCGGCCGGCACGCTCACCGCGGTCGGCTTCCTGCTCACCGACCGGATCGCGGTCGCCGGTCTGGCCGGCACCGCCGACATGCTCTCGATCGCGCTGGCGATCGGCTGCCTGTTCACGCTGCCGCTCGACGGGCCCCGCACGCGGCGGGCACTCGCCGCGTTCGGCGTCCTGCTCCTGCTCGCGCTGGGCAGCCGGTCGACGTCGATCGCGCTGGTCGGTGCGGTCGGCGTGGCGTGGCTCTGCGCCAGCTGGACGGCCCGGTCGCTGCTCAACCGCTGGACGTCCTACGCCGGGGTCGCCGGGGTCGCCGTGCTCGGCGTCGTGCTGCTGGGCCAGGTGAACACGATCGCCGACGCGCGCTACCTGGGCCGGGCCCGCGAGGTGATCTCCGAGGGCCCCGGCGGGGTCACCGGCTCGATCGCCGACCGCCTCCACGACATGACGTCGGTCGACGGTACCTACATCGCCGCCGACGCGCTGCTCTGCGCCGTGCTGTTGATCACGATCATCGCGGCTCCGCTGCGGGCGTTCCGCGATCCGCTGGCGGCGCTGGCGCTCGGCGGTGGCGCCGTCAGTGTCCTGCTCGGGCTGCTGGTGGGTGTGCCGTCCGGCGCGCGCCAGTTCAGCACCGTCTACCCGCTGTTCCTGCTCACGGTGGCCGGTGTGCTGGCCGCCCTGGCAGGCCGGATGCGGCCACCGCTGCCGGAGAGCCCACCGGTGCGCACGACGCCGCCCCCGGCCGGCGCGCCGGGGCCCGCGGCCGATCCGCCCGGCGACGCGGCGGCCGCCCCCGAGCCCGAAGCGCTGGTCCCGGAGCCGGTGCCGGCCACGGTGGGCGCGGCGACCGGCGCCGGCGATCCGTTCCCGGACGGCGGGTTCCTGGGAGAAGCCGACGGCCAGACCGGGCGGCGGCGGCCCGAGGTACGTAGGCTTCAATCATGAGCGCGCGACGAATCATGGGCACCGAGATCGAGTACGGCATCTCGGTTCCCGGCCAGCCCGGCGCCAACCCGATGGTCACCTCCTCCCAGATCGTGAACGCCTACGGGGCGCGTAACGACCCGTCGCGCAACGGTCGGGCCAGATGGGACTACGAGGAGGAGTCGCCGCTGCGCGACGCCCGCGGCTTCAACTACGGCGGCGCGCTCTACGACCCGGCCGAGGCGCTGGCCGATGAGGACCTCGGCCTGGCCAACGTCATCCTCACCAACGGCGCGCGGCTCTACGTCGACCACGCGCACCCGGAGTACTCGACGCCCGAGGTCACCAACCCGCGGGACATCGTCCTGTTCGACAAGGCGGGGGAGCGGGTGATGGCCGAGGCGTCGCGGCGGGCCGCGACCGTGCCCGGCTCGCCGCCGATCAACCTGTACAAGAACAACACCGACAACAAGGGCGCCTCCTACGGCGCGCACGAGAACTACCTCATGCGCCGCCGCACGCCGTTCAGCGAGATCGTCACGCACCTGACGCCGTTCTTCGTCACCCGCCAGGTCGTCTGCGGCGCCGGCCGGGTGGGCATCGGCCAGGACGGTTCGGGCACCGGGTTCCAGATCAGCCAGCGCGCCGACTTCTTCGAGGTCGAGGTCGGGCTGGAGACGACGCTCAAGCGTCCGATCATCAACACCCGCGACGAGCCGCACGCCGACGCGGAGAAGTACCGCAGGCTGCACGTGATCATCGGCGACGCGAACCTGTCGGAGATCGCCACCTACCTCAAGGTCGGCACGACGGCCCTGGTGCTCAGCCTGATCGAGGACAAGGCGCTGCCGAACGACCTCGCGCTGGCCGAGCCGGTGTCCGACCTGCGCGCGGTCTCGCACGACCCGGGTCTGCAGCACAAGGTCAGCCTCCGCGACGGCCGGAAGATGACCGCGCTGGACATCCAGGAGATCTACTGCGAGCGGGCCCGTGCCTACGTGGCCGACCGGTTCGGCGACGACGTCGACCCGATCACCGCCGACGTGCTGGAGCGCTGGGAGTCGGTGCTCCAGCGGCTGCGGCGCGACCCGATGCTCTGCGCCACCGAGCTGGACTGGGTGGCCAAGCTCCGGCTGCTGGAGGGCTACCGCGACCGGGACGGCCTGGGCTGGGACTCGCCCCGTCTGCAGCTGGTCGACCTGCAGTACCACGACGTCCGCCCCGAGAAGGGCCTCTACCACCGCCTGGTCGCCCGTGGCGCGATGAAGCGGCTGCTCGAGGACGACGAGGTGACCCGGGCGATGCTCAAGCCGCCGACCGACACGCGGGCGTACTTCCGCGGGCGCTGCCTGGAGAAGTACGGCGCCTCCGTGGTGGCCGCCAGCTGGGATTCACTCATCTTCGACGTCGGACGGGAGTCGCTGGTGCGGGTTCCGATGCTCGAGCCCGAGCGCGGCACGCTCCAGCACGTCGGTAGTCTGCTCGACCGGTGCGATAGTGCGGTCGAGCTGTTGGACGCTCTCACGGGTCCGGGACGTTAATTCGTAGAGATTTCCGACGCCGTAACGCGTTCCGGACAGGTACCGTCGAGATGCGAACCGAGGGGAGACGCCATGAGCACCAGGGACAGCGGCGGTCAGTCGCAGAGTAGCCGGGCCCGGCAGGACGTCGACGAGGTCGAGGCCGTCGAGGCGAATCCTGAGGTCGCCGAGCGGGTGGAGGAGCTGACCGAGGACGTCGACTCGATGCTCGACGAGATCGACTCGGTCCTGGAGGAGAACGCGGAGGAG
>Ga0190269_10000463_pt1 | contig 20620 bp, 21 predicted proteins | sample Popmic249IS_FD_133749 | JGI IMG/M metagenome (GOLD analysis project Ga0190269, IMG submission 133749) | Populus adjacent soil microbial communities from riparian zone of Blue River, Arizona, USA - 249 IS | ecosystem: Environmental > Terrestrial > Soil > Riparian zone | place: USA: Arizona... | reverse complement strand
TGCTCAACGGAGTGCCCGAGCGCGACATCGCGCGGTTGGCGCCGGAGCTGCTGGCCGGGCTGCTGCCGCGGATGTATCCGCAGATGATCGACGAGGTCCGCCGCCATCAGGACGACGGCCGCGCGACGTTCATCGTCAGCGCCGCCGGCAACGGCGTCGTCGAGCAGCTCGCCCACGTCCTCGGCATGGACGGCGGAATCGGCACCCGCTACGAGGTCGACGAGGAGGGCAGCTTCACCGGCCGCCTCGACGGCCCCTTCGTCTACGGCGAGGGAAAGGTGACCGCGATGGAGGAATTCGCCGAGCGGCACGAGATCGAGCTGGCCGAGTCCTACGCCTACTCCGACTCGCTCTCCGACCTGCCGATGCTGCGCGCGGTCGGCAACCCCGTTGCCGTCAACCCCGACCCGCCGCTGACGGCGATCGCCCGCGAGGAGGGCTGGCAGACCCTGCGCTTCGAGCGCCTCGGCCGGCGCCTCGTCGCCTTCGCCGTCACCTTTCTCGCCACCGTCGCCGGCTTCGGCGCGTCCCGCGTCGCCGCCCGGCGGCGCATGCCGCCGCCGTCCCGCTTCCCGCTGCGGAGCGGCGCTCGCACCCGTTCGCGCTAGGGTTCCGGGCCGGATGGAGGCAGCAACCGCACGCAAGATCCGCGTCGTCGTCGCCAAGCCCGGCCTCGACGGGCACGACCGCGGCGCCAAGATCATCGCCCGCGCCCTGCGCGACGCCGGCATGGAGGTCATCTACACCGGCCTGCACCAGACGCCGGAGCAGATCGCCGAGACGGTGATCCAGGAGGACGCCGACGCAGTCGGCCTCTCGATCCTCTCGGGGGCGCACATGACTCTGGTGCCGAAAGTCGTCGAGCTGCTGCAGGCCCAGGGGGTTGACGACGTCCTCGTCACCGTCGGCGGCACGATCCCGGCCGACGACATCCCAGAGCTTAAGAGCCTTGGCGTCGCCGAGGTCTTCACTCCCGGCGCCGGAACCGACGACATCGTCGAGTTCATCCGCGAGCGCGCCACCGCTCGCCACGCCGAAGCCTGAAACGCCCGCCCAGTGCGCGTTGCGTGACATTTGACACGGATCCGTGCATAGGTCCGACGGTTCGGGGTATGATCCTGATTGACTCGTCAGTCAACCGCCGGCACGCGTTAAGATCGCGCCCCGCGAAGACCTGAGAATCGTCCCCAAGGAGGCTTTGTTTTGAAGATCTGCGTCCTGGTCAAGGAGGTCCCGGACGCCGCCGTTCAGAAGCGCATCGATCCAAGCACGATGCGACTGGACCGCGGCGGCGAGAAAAACCTCAACCCCTTCGACACGCACGCCCTCGAGGCGGCCATGCAGATCAAGGAGGGTGGAGCGATCCCGGTCGAGGAAGTCGTGGCGGTGACTATGGGCCCGAGCTCCGCGGTCCGCGCGCTGCACAAGGCAGTCGCCCTCGGCGCCGACCGCTCGGTTCACCTCTCCGACGACGCTCTGGCCGGCTCCGACGTCTGCGCGACCGGTTACGCGCTGGCGAAAGTGCTCGAGTCCGAGAGCCCCGACCTGGTCCTGCTGGGCCAGCAGTCGGACGACGGCGAGTGCTACACGATCGGCGCCGTGGTCGCCGACCACCTGAAGATGCCTTCGCTGACGCAGGTGATCCAGATCGACGTAGCCGACGGCAAGCTGCGCTGCGAGCGCCAGGCCGAGTACGGGTACGACACGGTCGAGGTCGAGCTGCCCGCTGTGATCAGCGTCGGCGACGCGATCAACGAGCCGCGCTACCCGAGCCTGAAAGCGATCATGGGCGCGAAAAAGAAGCCGCTCGACTCGAAGGCCACCGGCGACGTCGGCATCGAGGCCGGCCAGGTCGGCCAGGACGGCTCGAAGACCCAGGTCCTCGGTCTCAACCCCCCTCCGGCCAAGGAAGCGGGCGAGATCATCGAGGACGAGGACACCAACGAGACGGTCGAAAAGATCGTCGCGTGGCTGGACGAGAGGAAGCTGATCTAAATGGCAGGGATCCTGGTTTACGCCCTCCACGACGACGAGGGCAACTTCAACAAGAACTCGCTCGGCGCGATTTCCGAGGCCGCCAAGCTGGCCGGCGAAATCGGCGGCGAGGCCACCGCGCTGGTGGTCGGCGAGGTCGCTGACGACGCCTGCGCTTCGCTCGGCAACTACGGGGCCGCCAAGGTCTACCGGGCCAAGAACGTGCCCGAGGGCCTTGCCCAGCCGATCGTCGACGCGATGGCCAAGGTCATCCAGGAGCAGGGCATCTCCTACGCCCTCTTCGGCGGCGGCCTGCTCGGCTTCGAGATCGGCGCCGGGCTCACCGCCCGCCTCAACGCCGGCGTGACGATGGAGGTCACCGCCGTCAAAGTCCAGGACGGCAAGCTCGTGGTCGAGCGGCCGATCCTGCAGGACTCCGAGATCGCCGACGTCGGCTACGTCTCCGAGCCCGGCATCATCATCGGCCGCCTCAACGCCTTCGACGTGAACGAGTCCGGCGGCACCGCCGAGGTCGTCGACGTCGACGTCGAGGTTTCCGAGTGGTCGACCAAGGCGAAGCTGGTCCAGCGCGGCGAGCAGCGCGGCGCCGACGTCAACATCGAGGACGCCGACATCCTCGTCGGCGGCGGCCGCGGTCTCGGCGCCAAAGAGGGCTTCGAGCTCTGCGAGCAGCTGGCCGAGTCGATGGGCGGCGCCGTCGCCGCGACCCGCGCGGTCGTCGACGCCGGCTGGTACCCCTACGCCGCCCAGATCGGCCAGACCGGGAAGACGGTGGCGCCGAAGCTGTACCTCGCCGCCGGCGTCTCCGGGGCGATCCAGCACAAGGTCGGGATGCAGAACTCGGAAAACATCCTCGCGATCAACAAGGATCCGAACGCGCCGATCTTCGAGTTCTCGGACCTCGGCGTGGTCGGCGATCTGCACAAAATCGTCCCCAAGCTGACCGAGGCGATCAAAGCCAAGAGGGGAGGCTGAGCTCCGGCTCAGTCTCCATCCAGACCCCAAGGAGTCCACAGATGCCCGCCGTCGCACCCGCTGAGTTCCCGCCGCCGTTCGACTCCGCCGACGTGATCGGCCCGCCGACCGACGCGCCCGAGGATCGGATCGGGGTCGGGGTGGCGATCGTCGGCGGCGGGCCCGCGGGTCTGGCCTGCGCAAACAAGCTCCTGCAGCTGCTCGAGAACGAGCCGGAGCTGACCGAGAAGCTGGGCGAAGTCCCGGTCGCGGTGATCGAGAAGGGCAAAGTCGCCGGCGCCCACCTCCTCTCCGGCGCGAACATGAAGCCCTCGGCGATGGAAGAGCTCTTCCCCGACCTGCCGAAGGAGGAGTGGCCGGTCTACCAGGAGGTGACGAAGGACGCGGTCTACCTGCTGACCAAGAAAGCGGCGCTGCCCCTGAAGCCGATGCCGCCGAACTTCAAAAATCACGGCAACTACGTCACGTCGGTCTCCAAACTGGGCCGCTTCCTCGCCGAGAAAGCCGAAGAAGCCGGCGCCTACATCCTCAGCGAGACCGCGGCGACGAAATTGCTGGTCGAGGACCGGATCGTCAAGGGCGTCCGCTCCGGCGACCGCGGCCGCGGCAAGGAGGGCGAAGAGCTCGCCAACTTCGAGCCCGGCTCCGACGTCGTCGCCAAGGCGACGGTGCTCGCCGAGGGCACCGTCGGCCACCTCACCTACGCCGCCTACGACTACTTCGACATGCACGGCGCCGACCCGATGCGCTGGGAGCTCGGGGTGAAAGAGGTCTGGGAGGTGAAGGAGCCGCTCGACCGCGTCATCCACACGATGGGCTGGCCGCTGCGCAAATCGCCCCGCTTCAACGAGTTCGGGGGCAGCTTCATCTACCCGATGGGCGAGGACAAGATCTGCATAGGCCTCGTCGCCGGCCTCGACTACACCGACGCAACCTTCAGCGTCCACGACGCCCTGCAGCTGATGAAGACCCACCCCTTCATCAAGAAGCTGATCGACGGCGGCAAGCGCGTCGCCTGGGGCGCGAAGACGATCCCCTCGGGTGGCTACTTCGCGATGCCGAAGCGGCTCGCGGTGCCGGGCATGATGGTCGCCGGCGACGCCGCCAGCATGGTCAACATCCCGACCTTGAAGGGCGTCCACTACGCGATGCACGCCGGCATGTACGCGGCGGAGACGATCGTCGAGACGCTGAAGCAGGACATCGACTCGGTCAACTTCGAGGCCTACGACGACAGGGTCCGCAACTCGCTGATCGAGAAGGAGATCAAGCAGTCGCGCAACATGCGCCAGCCGTTCACCAAAGGCTTCTTCATGGGGGGCGCGATCGCCTCGGCGATGACGATCACCAAAGGCGCCTTCCCGGGCGGCCACTGGAGCCAGGAGCACGACTCCGAGATCGAGATGGATCTCGGCAAGGCGGGGGACACCTATCCCAAAGCCGACAACGAGCTGACCTTCAACAAGCTCGACTCGGTCTTCCTCTCCGGCAACGCCACCCGCGACGACGCCCCCAACCACGTCCGCATCCAGAGCCAGGTTCCCCGCGAGGTGGCTCAGACCTGGGTCTCGATGTGCCCGGCCCAGGTCTACGAGATCCCCGAGGACCAGCTGGAGAACGGTGCCGCCGAGGTCGACGTCCACGTCACCGCCTCCAACTGCGTCCAGTGCGGCGCGATCACCGCCAAGGGCGGCCGCCTCACCCTCCCCGAGGGCGGAGACGGCCCGCTGTACCAGGAGACCTGAACTACACCTACAGCGCTTCGGCTTCCTCCGCTCGAAGCAGCGCTGCGCCGTCGAAGAGCTGCGCGGTGCTCGCCGCAGTGGGGGTGAAGTCGAGGGTGCTGCGGCGGCGGGGGGCCGCGATCACGGTCCACTCGTCGCAGCCGGCAAAGGCTTCGTCGAGCCGCTGGGCCATGGTGCTGCGGGGGCGATCCTGGTCGAAGATCTGCTTGGACATCGCGCTCCGTCCTCCTGTAGGGGTTGTGGAAGTTTCACCCCGCCCGTCGGACGAAAAATATGCTCTTTGCGATTGTTTGGGAACGTTTGTTCGTTCGTGCGGTTAGGAGGAAGTCGCAAACTCGGCGATCTCCTCGGCCAGCCGCTCGGGCTGATCGAGGGCGACGAACGTCTTTGCATCCTCGATTCGCACCAGCTTCGCGTTGCCGGCTTCGCTCTGGAGCCGTTCCGCGTAGCTGATCGGAAAGTACTTGTCGCCAGGCGCCCAGGTCAGGAGGATCGGCAGTTTCGAGCCGCGCAGCTTCTCGGCCGCGGCCAAGGTGTGGCGCTTGTTCATCCCCGCCGTGACCTTCGCCGCGTCCCGCATCACGCCGGAGTCGGTCTTGGCCGGCTTCATCCAGGAGGCGATCAGCTCGTTCGGGATCTTCGTCTTCGCGAAGGGCGCGAAGGCGCGCCGCGCAACCGCCTCGATTCGGAACGGCGCCGAGAGGAGGAACATCCCGCCAGGCAGCTTGGCCAGCGGCGGCATCGCCTTGAACATCCCCGGCGGGAAGTTCTCGTGGGTGTCGCAGTTGGTCAGCACGAGGCGGCCGATCCGGTCCGGGTGCGAGGTCACCAGCACCTGCGACATCGCCCCGCCCGAATCGTTGCCGACGACGGTCACGTCGTCGAGCTCGAGCTTGGCGAGGAAATCGGCGATCAGGCTCGCGATGCCGGGAGGGGAGAGGTCTGCATCGGGGTTCATCGCCACCTGGTGTGCCGCGATCGGCCAGTCGGGGGCGATGCAGCGGAAGCGGTCGGAGAGGCGGTCGACGACGCCGTCCCAGAGGCGGCCGTCGACGAGGTATCCGTGGACGAAGACGATCGGTTTGCCCTCGCCCGCCTCGCGGTAGCGGATCGTTCCCTGGGGAAGTTGAAGTTCCTTGCGCTGGTCCGTCACGATGCCCTCCTTTTGCCGCTGTGAGGCTATAACATACATACTGCATGTCTGTAAGTCCAGAATCCGAAAGACGCCGAACCCAGGCCGAACGAACCCAGGCGACCCGCGACGCCCTGATCGCCGCCGCCCGTCGCCTCTTCACCGAGCGCGGCTACGACGACGTCGGCACCGAGGAGATCGTCCGCACGGCCGGGGTCACCCGCGGCGCCCTCTACCACCAGTTCGGCGACAAGGCGAGCCTGCTGGAGGCGCTCTACGCGCGAATCGAGGCCGAATCGACCGAGCGGGTGGCCCGGATCGTCCTCGGGTCCGACCTCGACAGCCCGCTGGAGGCGATGAAGGCCGGGGTGGAGGCGTTCCTCGACGAGTGTGCCGAGCCGGAGCTGCGCCAGATCGCCCTCCATGACGCGCCCGCCGTGCTGGGCTGGGAGCGCTGGCGCGAGATCGGCGCCGCCAACGGCCTCGGGCTGATCGAAGCGAGCCTGGCGGCGGCGATCGAGGCCGGGGAGGTCCGCGATCTGCCGGTGAAGCCGATGGCCCACCTGCTGATGGGGGCGCTGGACGAGGCGGCGATGCTGCTGGCTCGTGACGAGCGGCCCCAGAGCCGGGCCGAGGTGACGGAGGTCCTAACGACGCTGCTCGAGAGCTTCGCGCTCGAGCGGCCCCACTGACCAGGCCAGTCGGCGCGACTCCTTCTGCGCGTACATCCGCACGTCGGCGAGCTGCATCGCCTCCGCTGGTGAGTCCACCTCCTCCGGAACGGAGGCGATCCCCCAGGCGGCGCTGAGCTCGAACCCCTTGCCCTTGGACGTGAGCGCTTCGGCGGCGGCGACCGCGATCTCGTCGCGTCGCTCGAGACCCAGCTCGGCGATCCCGCCGTCGACCAGGACGAGGAACTCGTCGCCGCCGAGGCGGTACCCGGTGGCGGGCGGCTCGATCGCGGCCTTCAGGCGCTTGCCCAGCTTCGCCAGCATCTTGTCGCCGGCGGGATGGCCGAAGTTGTCGTTGTAGCGCTTGAAGCCGTTGAGGTCGAGCAGGATCAGGGTCAGCGCCGGCGCCGGCTGGCGTTCCCGCAACTCGAGGTCCATCCGCAGCCGCGCCTGGCTGCCGAGCCCGGTGAGGGGATCGGTGCGGACCTGTTCCAGCAGCTGGGTGTTCTCGCGCAGGCTGAGGGCCAGGCGTCCGATCACCGCCAGCATCGTCAGCGACCAGAGGATCGTGGTCAGGGCGCTGGAGCTGTGCAGGTACTGGAGGACGCCGAGGACGATCATCGCCGCCGCGACGATTCCCGGCACGATCATTTCCCGCCAGCCGTCGAAGCGGGCGTCGGGGAGGATGCGGTCCGCCTGCGGCTGCCAGGCCTCGGCCCCGAGGAGGACCGCGGAGAGGAGGTAGATCGGTTCGACCCAGTCGCCGCCCGGCACGGTCGCTTCGTAGCTCTGCAGCGTGAAGGCCACGTCGGCCACCGCCATCACCGCGAGGCCGCCGAGGAGCAGGGTCCAGGTCCGGCCGGGGCGCCAGCGGGTGAGGGCGATCACCCCGACGACCAGCGAGACCAGGAGCACGTCGCCGAAGGGGTAGGCAAGGGTGGTTACGACTTCGATCGTGCTGCCGCTGGTGCGGTCGGCGACGAATTCGAACAGCAGGGCGGCGCCGAGGGCGGCGGTCCCCAGTGCGGCGATCAGGCCGTCCATCCAGAGTCGGCGGTCGAGCTCGTGGGCGCGGGCCCGCACCAGCAGGTAGAGGCCGAACGCAGCAAGCGGATAGAAGGCGAGGTAGCCGATGTCGGCTGGAGAGGGATAGGGAGCGTCCGGGTTGCCTTCGATGTAGAGGGTCCACCAGATCTCACCGGCCCCCCAGGCGAAGATCGAGGCGCTGATCGCGAACCAGGCGGCCCGCTCGGGACCGCCTCGCAGCGCCCGCGTCAGGCAGGCGAGGGCGGCGCAGACGACGACGGCGTCATAGGCGACGCCGTTGATCGCGACGTCGACCTCGGGGCCTCCGATCCCGATCCAGTCGTGGACGATGACCAGGGCCGCGCCGCCGAAGAGGACTGCCGCAATTGCTTTCCGCACATAGGCGTATCGGCACGGCTTGCACGGTTCTCTAGACTTGGTGGAGATGAAGGCAGGAATTCACCCCGATTACACGCTTGCCAACGTGCACTGCTCGTGCGGCAACCAGTTCTACACGCGCTCCACGAAAGAGGATCTGCACGTAGAGCTCTGCTCCGAGTGCCACCCGTTCTACACCGGCAAGCAGAAGCTGGTCGACACCGGTGGCCGAGTCGAGCGCTTCCAGCGCCGCGCCGCCAAGCACAGGGCTGGGAAGTAGCCCGTGAGCCCCGCGTCGGGCTCGGCACTGGCATCCCACGAAACCCCCTCTGGCAACGGAGGGGACCCCTTGCGCATGCCCGACGGGGCGCTCGTCGCCAAGCGCGACGCCCCGGTCGGCGGCCAGGCCGTGCTCGAGGGCGTAATGATGCGCGGCATCTCGGTCTGGGCCGTCGCCGTTCGCACGCCGGAGGGGCAGATCGAGGTCGAGTCCGAGCCGCTCGTCCCCTGGGCTCAACGCCACCGCGTCTGGCGCCTGCCGGTGATCCGCGGCGTCGTCGCCCTCGGCGAGTCGATGAAGATCGGCTTCAAGGCGCTGGCGATCTCCGCCAACGCCCAGCTGGATGAGGACGAGGAGGGCGAGAAGGAGGAAATCGGCGGCTGGCTCTGGGGCCTGACGATCGTCATCTCGATGCTGCTGGCGATCGGGCTCTTCTTCGTCGTCCCGGTCGGCCTCACCAGTCTGATCAAGGACCAGCTCGGATCCCCCCTCCTCTTCTGGCTGGTCGAGGGGATCCTGCGGACCGCGATCTTCATCGGCTACATCCTCGCGATCAGCAAAATGCCCGATCTGCGCCGGGTCTTCGAGTACCACGGCGCCGAGCACAAGACGATCTCCTGTTACGAGGCCGAAGACGAGCTGGTGCCCGCCCGGGCGAAGCTCTACTCGCGGCTGCATCCGCGCTGCGGGACGAGCTTCCTGCTGATCGTGATGGTGCTGGCGATCTTCGTCTTCGCCCCGATCGGGCTGCCGGCCTGGTACTGGCTGCTCGCCTCGCGGATCCTCGGCATCCCCCTGATCGCCGGCCTCTCCTACGAGGTGATCAAGTGGGCCGGGAAGAATCGCCGCAAACGCTGGGTGCGGGCGGTGATGTGGCCGGGCCTGATGCTGCAGAACCTGACCACCCGTGAGCCCGACGAAGAGCAGCTGGCGGTGGCGATCGCCTCGCTGAATGCAGTGCTGGCTCGGGAGACTCCCGAGGAGGCGGCTAAGAAGCCGCATATTGAGATCGTCGCTTAGTTGGGCGGCGGGGCGGGGGTGTCCTCTCCGGACACATCTCGCTATGGCTCGATGTTGAGTGTCCTGAGAGAACACCCCCGCCCCGCCGTGGAGGGACGCTCCGTAGCTATGTTTGATCCGTGATCGAGTCGCTGGTGCAGCAGATTGAGAGTCGGTTCGCCGAGTTGGAGGGCCAGATGTCTGACCCCGATGTGATTTCAGATCGGGCGCGCTATGCCGAGGTGGGGCGGGAATACCGGGAGCTGCAGCCGGCCAGCGAGCTGGCGGGGAGATGGCGGACGCTTCGCGACGACCTCGAAGGGGCGCGGGAGCTGCTGGCCGAGGCCGAGGACGAGGAAATGCGGCAGCTGGTCGAGGAGGCGCCGGCGCAGCTGGAGGCGCTCGAAGAGGAGATCCGCCTGGCGATGGTCGAGCGCGACCCGAACGACGCCAAGAACGTGATCGTCGAGATCCGCGCCGGCACCGGCGGTGACGAGGCGGCGCTGTTCGCTGGAGACCTCTTCAAGATGCTGAACCGGTACGCCGACGAGCTCGGCTTTGCGATCGAAGTCCTGTCTCAAAGCGCATCCGAGGCGGGCGGCTTCAAGGAGGTCACCTTCGAGGTCAAGGGGGAGGGGGCCTATTCGGTCTTCAAGTTCGAGGGCGGGACGCACCGCGTGCAGCGGGTGCCGGAGACCGAGTCCCAGGGGCGGATCCACACCTCGACCGCGACCGTGGCGGTGCTGCCGGAGGTCGAGGAGGTAGAGGTCGAGATCGACCAGAACGACCTCCAGATCGACGTCTACCGCTCTTCCGGTCCCGGCGGCCAGTCGGTCAACACCACCGACTCGGCGGTGCGGATCACCCACAAACCGACCGGGATCGTCGTTTCGATGCAGGACGAGAAGTCCCAGCTGCAGAACAAGGACCGGGCGATGCGGGTGCTGCGGGCGCGGCTCTACGAGCGCGAGCTGGCCGAGCAGCAGGCGAAGATCGCCTCCGAGCGCAAGGCCCAGGTCGGCAGCGGCGAGCGCTCGGAGAAGATCCGCACCTACAACTTCCCCCAGGGCCGCGTCACCGACCACCGGATCAAGCACACCTCCCACAACCTCGAGGGCGTGCTGGCGGGGCAGCTGGGCGAGTTCACCGATGCGCTCTCAGCCGAGGAGAAGCGGCAGAGGCTTCAGGCTGCCGCCGTAGGCTGACGTGCGTGACCTGCGGATTTCGGCGTCCTCGGTCGCGCGCGTGCAGAGCACGCCACGCTCCCTGCGTCCTTGAACTCCTTGGTCACACCCGCCAGTAACGCAAGACAGGCCTTGAATGCGGCTGTGGATGCGCTCCAGGCGGGGGGAATCGAAACCCCCCGCCTGGATGCTGAACTTCTATTGGTCGAGGCCATGGGATCTGACCGAGCGGCTCTGATGGTTGATGCCGAGGTTCCGGCGTCGGCAGCGCGGAGGTTCGGCGAGATGGTGCGGCGGCGGCTGCGGCGCGAGCCGGTGGCTTACATCCTCGGCCGCAAAGGGTTCCGGCATCTCGACCTGATCGTGGACGGGCGGGTCCTGATCCCGCGACCAGAGACGGAGCTGCTGGTCGAGCTGGCGCTGGGGCTCCAACCGGCGAGCTTGCTCGACGTCGGCACCGGCTCCGGCGCGATAGCCCTAGCGGTCGCCGACGAGCTGCCGCATTGCGCGGTCACCGGCACGGACACCTCGGCCGGGGCGCTCGAAGTTGCTCGGGCCAACGCCGAGCGCCTCGGTCTCGACGGCCGCGTCCGCTTCCTCGAAGGCACCTTGCCCGAGGGCGAGAGCTTCGACCTCGTCCTCGCCAACCTCCCCTACGTCGCCGAGCGCGACTGGCCCTCGCTCCAGCCCGAGGTGACTCGCTGGGAGCCCCACCAGGCGCTCCTCGCCGGTCCCGATGGCCTCGACGCCTATCGCTCCCTGATCCCCGGGTCCGCCGGACTTTTCCACCGCTATGCGGGGCAAAGGTCAGGCGCACTCGCGGTCGAGGTGGGGGAGGGGCAGGCTGGTGCGGTGGCGGGGCTGATGGAGGAGGCCGGGTTTGGCGCGATCGAGGTGCGGCGGGACCTCGCCGGGATCGAGCGCGTCGTCGTCGGGCGGCTAGGGGAGGCGACATGACGGAGACGATCCAGCTCCGCAGCGGCGAGGCGCAGCTGGCGCGGAAGGCGCTCGAACGCTGCATCGCCGGCGGCGGCGTCGCCGTCTTCCCAGCCGACGGCCTCTACGGGCTCGCCTGCGATCCGCTCGACGCGGGGGCGATCGCGAAGATCCACCGGCTGAAGGGGCGCGACGACGGCAAACCGTCGGCGGTCATGTATTTCTCGCCGTTGGCGATCCGGGAGCTGGTTTCCCAGCTCGGCCCGCGGACGAAAGCGGCGGTCAGTGCCCTGATGCCGGGTCCGGTGACGCTTGTCGTTGCCAACCCTCAGCGGCGTTACCCGCTCGCCTGCCGCCAGGACCCCGAGCAGCTCGGAATCCGCCTGATCGGCGGGCCGCTGGCGGGGACGATGTGCCCGATCTTCCAGACCTCGGCCAACCTCAGCGGCGAGCCGGCGCCGGCTCGCTTCGAGGACGTGCCGGCATCGATCCGCGACGGCGCCGACCTGGCGATCGACGGCGGCGAGCTTCCGGGCCTGCCCTCCACCGTCGTCGACATCACTGCGATCGAGGAGGACGGCGGCTGGCGGATCCTCCGCGACGGCGCCCTCTCGCCCGGCGACCTCGCCAGCAAGCTCGCCTCGGTCGGTCTCGGTTAAGGGCCCGGGCAGTCGCCTCAACAGCCGGGATGGCCGGGGTAGGGCAGACGGACGAGGCGCTGGGACGTGTTGTCGGCCTCGTTCGACTCGTATAGGTGTTCCTTCGGGTCGACGATCATCCGGTAGGCGAAGCAGCCGCGCAGGCCACGGACGTCGATCCACTGCTGGTGGTAGGCGGCGGGGTAGATGTCCGACCAGCCGACGGAGGTCCCGAGCCGCACCCGGTCCTGGAAGGGGTTCTGGTTGCAGCCGGGGTAGACCCAGCTCTCGGGAGAGCGGCGGCCGGGACGGGTGTGGGCGAGGTCGCGCAGGCAGTAGTTGAGCTTCGGGCTGGTGCGAACTACATCGCCCACCTTGCCGTCGGGACCGACCCGTCGCAGCTCGAAGCTCGCCAGCTGGTGGACCTTCCAGTAGGAGCCGCCGAAGTAGGTGCCGACGTAGGTGAAGCGCAGCTTCGCCTCAGTCGGGAGGACGATGTGGCCGCCGCCCGTTCTGTAGATCCACTGCTTGACCTGCATCGAGCGCGGGCCGTCGCGCCGCCCGCGCAGCTCCATCGGCCCCTTGCCGCGGCTCTGCACGTCGCTGGTCGCCCGCAGCAGCACGTGGCCGCCGACCTTTTGGGCGTAGATCTCGCTCGGCGGCGCGATCCGCAGGTTCGGGCAGAGGAGGAAGCGCGACTGGGCGGTGTCGCAAGGGTTCTCGACCGCGGCTGCGGCGTCGAGCGGTAGCGCCGGCGCGAGCGTCAGCGCCAGCAAAGCGAGCAAGATCCGGCTTCTCACCGCGGCCAGGATATCCCTACCCGTTGCTATGGTCGGCCGACGATGGCTGAAGTGCCGGACAACTTCCAGACCGCGCCGCTGGCCGAGGTCGATCCCGAGATCGCCGGGGTGCTCGAGGCGGAGCTGAGGCGCCAGCAGCAGACGCTGGAGATGATCGCCTCGGAGAACTTCGTCCCGCAGGCGGTGCTGGAGGCGGTCGGCTCTGTCCTGACCAACAAGTACGCCGAGGGGTATCCGGGCCGCCGCTACTACGGCGGCTGCGAGGAGGTCGACGTCGCTGAGCAGCTTGCGATCGACCGCGCGAAAAGCCTTTTCGGCGCCGAGCACGCCAACGTCCAGGCTCATGCCGGGGCCCAGGCCAACAACGCGGCTTACATGGCGCTGCTGGAACCGGGTGACACCTTCCTTGGGCTCGCGCTCGATCACGGCGGCCACCTCAGTCACGGGATGAAGATCAACGTCAGCGGCAAGCTCTATAACCCAGTGCCCTACCACGTCAGCCGCGACGACTACCTCGTCGACATGGACGAGGTCGCCCGCCTGGCGCAGGAGCATCGGCCGGCGCTGATTGTCACCGGCTGGTCCGCCTATCCGCGCCAGCTCGACTTCGCCGCCTTCCGTGAGATCGCCGACTCCGTCGGGGCGAAGCTGATGGTCGACATGGCCCACTTCGCCGGCCTCGTCGCCGCCGGCGAGCACCCGAACCCGGTCGAGCACGCCGACGTCGTCACGACGACGATCCACAAGACGCTGGCCGGTCCCCGCAGCGGGATGATCCTCTCTCGCGAGGAGCACGCGAAAGCGATCGATAAAGCGATCTTCCCCGGCCAGCAGGGCGGGCCGCTGATGCATACGGTCGCCGCCAAGGCGGTGGCCCTGCAGATCGCTTCCAGCGAGGGGTTCCGTCAGCGCCAGCGCCAGACGATCGCCAACGCGCGAGCGCTCGCCGCCGGCCTCGAAGCCGGCGGGGTGCCGGTGCTCACCGGCGGCACCGACGTTCACCTCGTCCTCGTCGACCTCACCCCGACCGGCCTCGACGGCCAGGCCGGGGAGGACCGCCTCGACGCGGTCGGGATCACCGTCAACCGCAACGCGATCCCCTTTGACCCGCGGCCACCGATGAACCCTTCGGGGCTGCGGATCGGCACCCCGGCGCTGACCACTCGCGGGATGGGCGAGGAGGAGATGACCGAGATCGCCGAGGTGATCGTCGCCGCCCTCGGCTCCGACTTCGAGTCCTCGCAAGGGGATCTGCGGGCCCGCACCGGCGCCCTGATGGACCGCTTCCCGCTCTACGCCGAGCTGGCTGCAACCGTCTAGCCCGTGCGCATCTGGGTTGACATGAGCGCTCCGGCGCACGTCCTCGTGCTGCGCCCGATCATCGAGCGGCTGCGCGGCGAAGGGCACGAGGTCGAGATCACCTCCCGCGACTACGCCCAGACCCAGCAGCTGCTGGCGCTCCACGAGATGGATCACACCCCGATCGGCCGCCACGGCGGCGCCTCGCGGCTGCGCAAGGCCTACAGCCTCGCCTCCCGCAGCGCCGGGATGCTGCAGTTCGGCCGCGGCCGCGGTTTCGACCTGGCGCTGGCCCACGGCTCCAACGATCTCGCGATCGCGGCGAAGACGCTTGGCGTGCCCGAGGCGAACATGCACGATTACGAGTACGCGGTCACCCAGCACCGAATCGGCTGCCGCCTCGCCCGGCGGGTGATGTTCCCGGACACGGTCCCGCTCGAGCGGCTGCGTCGCTTCGGCGTCACCGAGGAGAAGCACTTCCCGTACCCCGGCCTGAAGGAGGAGTACTACCTCTACGACTTCGAGCCCGATGCCGAGGCGCTGCGGCGCCTCGGGGTCGAGGAGGAGCGGGTCGTCGTCATCGTCCGACCCCCGCCCGACGTCTCCCTCTACCACCGCAAGTCGAACCCGCTCTTCCCCAAGGTCCTCGACCGGCTCGGTCGCGACGAGGGGGTGCAGGCGGTGGTTCTGCCCCGCACCGTGGCCCAGCGCGAATTCATCACCGGCCTCGAGCTGCCCTCGGTGATCGTCCCCCCAGGCGCGGTCGAGGCGCAGAGCCTCGTGGCCCTCGCCGATCTGGTCGTCTCCGCCGGCGGCACGATGAACCGCGAGGCCGCCGCCCTCGGCACCCCCGTCTACACCACCTACGGCGGACGCCTCGGTGGCGTCGACGAAGCGCTGATCCGCGCCGGTCGCCTGCGCCCGCTGACGGATTCGCGCGCGGTCGAGCTGCGGAAGCGGACGGCGGAGACGGCCCCCACACGGCGCGACCCCGCCCTCCTGGTCGAGACCATCCTCGGTACCGTCGGAGCCCAACCATTGCGCGAAGAGCCCCATCCCGTAACCCCCTCCTGAGCGAGCTGCCCGAGGCCGAAGCAGGCCTCGAAGAACTCGTCGCGCCCGCGGCGGAGGGCGACCCGAGGCCGATCGACCCGGTCCTGCGAGCGCTCGACGTCCTCATCTCGGCCTCGATCCTGCTCGTCCTCTCGCCGCTGCTGGGCCTGATCGCGCTGGTCATCGCGCTCGACTCCGGCCGGCCGATCCTCTATCGCGGCGCCCGCGTCGGCAAGGCCGGCCACCTCTTCTGGATGTACAAGTTCCGCACCCTGAAGCCGGACGCGGAAACCCGCCTCGGCCCCTACTACGGGGAGGAGCTGACGCGGCGGACCGAGGAAGAGCGGACCCGGATCGGCGGTGCCCTGCGGAAGACCCACCTCGACGAGGTGCCGCAGCTTTGGAACGTCCTCCGCGGCGACATGTCGATCGTCGGCCCGCGCCCGATTCGCCCCACCTTCTACGCCGAGCTCTGCCGCGAGATCCCCCAGTACTGGCAGCGCCTCGTCGTCCGCCCCGGCGTCACCGGCTTCGCCCAGACTCGCATCACCCGCGAGGAGACCTGGGCCGACAAGCTCGCCCACGACATGGAGTACATCGCCGACCGCTCGGTCCACCTCTACTTCCAAGTCCTCTTCGCGACCGTGGCCAAGGTGATGGGTCGAGGTCAGCCGACTTCCTGAGCGGCTGCGAGACTGCCCGCCTATGTGCGGGATCTGCGGAGTCGCCAGCCCCCGGGCGCCCGACCTCGAGGCGGTGGCGCGGATGAGCGGGCGGCTCGTGCACCGCGGGCCCGACGACGACGGTCTCTTTCACGAGGGGCCGGTGGCGCTGGCGGCGCGGCGGCTCTCGATCATCGACCTCGCCCACGGCCATCAGCCGATCGCCAGCGAGGACGGCTCGGCGGTCGTCGTCCAGAACGGCGAGATCTACAACTACCGCGAGCTGAAGCGGGAGCTGGAGGGGCACGGTCACCATTTCGCCACCGGCTGCGACACCGAGGTCCTCGTCCACGGCTACGAGCAGTGGGGGGAGGGGTTCGTCGAGCGGCTGCGGGGGATGTTCGCTATCGCCCTCTGGGACAAGCGCCGCCGTCGGCTGTTGCTGGCCCGGGACCGCTTCGGGATCAAGCCGCTCTACTACCGCCACGTCGGCGGCGAGCTCTCCTTCGCCTCGGAGCTGAAGGCGATGCTCGAGCTGCCGGGCTTCTCCCGTGAGATCGACCCAAAAGCGGTCTCCGCCTATCTCGCCTTCAACTCGATTCCCGCCCCGCTGACGATCTTCGCCGAGGCGCGGAAGCTCCCCCCGGGGCACCTGCTGAGCTGGGAGGGAGGAGAGGTCACGACGCGCCGCTACGCGCGGCCGGGGCCGGTGCCCGGAGAGGCGCCGCGCCGGGGCTCCGAGGAGGAGCTGGCGGGGGAGCTGCGGGAGGTCCTCGACGACAGCGTCCGCGCCCACCTGGTCGCCGACGTGCCCGTCGGCGTCCTGCTCTCCGGCGGCGTCGACTCCGGCGGCCTTGCCGCGCTCGCCAGCGCCCACGCGGGCGAACCGCTGCGCACCTTCTCGATCGGCTTCGAGGAGGAGGGCTTCGACGAGCTCTCCCGCGCCCGCCTCGTCGCCGAGCGCTACGGCACCGACCACCACGAGCTGATCCTCCGCCCCGACGCGGTCGAGCTGCTGCCGCGGCTGGTCGAAGCCTTCGACGAGCCCTTCGGCGACTCTTCGGCGCTACCCACCTACCTCGTTTCCCAGCTCGCCGCCGAGCACGTCAAGACGGCGATCTCCGGCGAGGGCGGCGACGAGCTCTTCGGCGGCTACTACACCTACGTCGCCGACCTGCTCGCCCGGCGAGTCGGTCGCCTGGCGCCGCTGGCGCGGCCGCTGGCCGAGGCGTTGCCGAGCCGCCACGAGCGCGTCGGCTTCGATTACAAAGCCAAGCGCTTTGCCCGCGCCGCCGCGCTGCCGCCGCTGGAGCGCCACCACGGCTGGAAGGAGATCTTCGACCCGGGCGCGCGCGCCGTGCTCGCCGGTGCGAAGGCCTCGTCCTGGGACCCGCTCGAGCTCTACCGGGAGCGCTACGCCGAGACCGCCGGCGCCGACCCGCTGGCGCGGATGCAGGACGTCGACCTCGGCATCTACCTCGTCGACGACCTCCTGGTCAAGACCGACCGCCTCAGCATGGCCCATTCGCTGGAGCTGCGGGTTCCCTTCCTCGACCAGCGGGTCGCCGAGTTCGCCTTCTCGTTGCCGCGGCGGATGAAGGTCCGCGGCTTCCAGAAGAAGCGGCTGCTGCGGCGGGCGCTGGCGCCGCTGCTGCCGGACGAGATCGTCCACGGCCGCAAGCAGGGGTTCTCGATCCCGCTCGCCGCCTGGTTGCGGGGGCCGCTGGAGCCGTTCGCCCGCGAGGTGCTGGCGCCGGGCGCGGTCGAGCGCCAGGGCCTGCTGAGCAGCGCCGCCGTGACCCCGATCCTCGACCGGCACGTCTCCGGCCAGGAGGACCTCAGCCGCCAGATCTGGGGGCTGATGGCGCTTACCCTCTGGTTCGACCGCTATGCCAACTGACGCCGACGCCCTCTTCTCCTTCCTCGTCGCCGGCCTGCTCGCGCTGCTGCTGGTGCCGCTGACCAAGCGGCTGGCGGTCCGGGTGGGCGCGATCGACTATCCCAGCGAGCGCAAGCTCCACCTCGCCCCCACCCCGAAGCTCGGCGGCCTCGGGATCCTCGGCGGCGTCCTCGTCGCCGGCCTGCTGTTCCTCCCGAGCGACGGGGAAAGCCACGCGATCCTGATCGGGGCGGTGGCGATCGCCCTCGTCGGCGTCCTCGACGACATCTTCGACCTCCATGCCGCAGTGAAGCTGCTCGGCCAGACCGCCGCCGTCGTCATCCCGGTCGCGGCCGGGGTCACCGTCGACAACTTCACCTTCCCCTTCTTCGGCCGCCTCACCCCGGGGACCGTCGACCTCCTGACCCTGCCCGGGGGAGGGGTGGTCCACCTCGGCGACGTCGGCACCGTGATCGCGATCGTCGCCGTGATCAACGTGATCAACCTGATCGACGGCGTCGACGGCCTCGCCGCCGGCGTCGCCGTCATCTCCGGGGTAACGCTGGCGACGATCGCCCTCTCGCTCGACCGCACCGCCGCCGGCGTCCTCGCCGCCATGGTCGCCGGCGCCGCCCTCGGATACCTGCGCTGGGGCTTCCCGCCCGCCAGCACCTTCATGGGCGACACCGGCTCCAACCTGCTCGGCTACCTCCTGGGGGCGGTGGCGGTGCAGGGGGCGCTGAAGACGAACGCGGTCGTCGCCCTGTTCCTGCCGCTGATCATCCTCGCCGTGCCGATCCTCGACACCGGCTTCGTCGTCGCCAAGCGGCTCAAATACGGCCGCCCCATCTACAAGGCCGACCGCTGGCACTTCCACCACCGGATGGCCGACATCGGCTTCTCGCAGCGCCGCACGCTGCTCTACCTCTACGGCTGGACCGCCGTGATGGCGCTCCTCGCGCTGGCGCTCCGCTTCGTCCCCTACAGCGACGACCACGGCAACTTCGACCCGCTCTGGACCGCGGTGATCGCCCTCTTCGGCGTCCTCGCGCTCGCCGCCAGCGTCTACCTGGTCGAGGTCCTGGAGATCCTCAAGCTGCGCCAGACCCGCCTTCGTCAGCTCGTCACCCTGCGCCGCCAGGTGGGCGCCCCCGGCCCCGATCTGGAGGAGGTCAACGACGCCGTGGAGCGGGAGCTGGAGACCGGAACCTTCCCCGCGGTCGATCCGGAGACGGGCGAGTTCGAGGCGATCAAGTAGTGGCAACCCTCACGAACTGGCTCCACAGAGCCATTCCCGGGGCCTCTTCTATATAGTCACCTATGCGCCCGCTCTGCCCCGAGCCGGGCGCTGTCTCCTCTTTTCCTGACTTTATGTCTCCTCCCAAGTACGTCGATCTAATCGCGCTGCTCGTCGCGCTCGCCGTCTTCCTGCTCGGCGGTTTCCCCCTGCTCGGATACGCGGTGGCCGCCGGCGCCTGGTTGACGCAGCGGGGGATCCAGGTGCTCGCGCAGCGCCGGATGAAGCAGGAGCTGGCCGCCGGCAACCGCCAGAAGGCGATGGGCATCGTCGCCGGCAGCGGCCTCGGCCGCGTCTGGCTGATGGCGACCTGCGTGCTCCTGGTCGGAGTGGCCGAGCGCGAATCCGGCCTCGCCGCCGCCCTGCTGCTGCTGGCCCTCTTCACCATCTCCTTCGCCGCGCAGGGGCTGACGCACCTGTTCGACGACCAGCCCGAGGTCAAGGGAGCGGCGTAGGGATGGAGTCGGCAACCGTGCAGGGGGCGCCGGGCGGCGCCACCGGGAACAGCGAGCCCGAGAAGAAGGGTCTCAGCACCAAGGCCAAGGTCCTGATCGGCTTCGGCATCTACCTCGCCATCAGCATCCTGTTGCTGCTGATCTTCGGCAGCGACGGCAAGAACGAAGCCTTCAAGCCCCAGAACGAGTTCAAACTCGAACCATGGGTCTCGATCCACATCGCCGGGATCGACTTCAGCATCAACAAGGCGGTCCTCTACCTCGTCCTCGCCAGCCTCTTGACGATCGCGGTGATGGTCTGGATCGCGCGGCGGATGGTCGACCGCCCGAATCGGGTCCAGGCGGCGGTCGAGATGGCCTACGACCTGACCAAGAACACGATCACCGGCGGCAGCCTCCACGGCGAGCTGGCCCGCAAATGGTTCCCCTTCATCGGCGCCCTCTTCTTCTGGATCTGGTTCTCGAACATGCTCGGCTTCCTGCCGCTGCCGACCAACACCGAGCACACCTTCTCGATCGGCGGCCTCGAGATCCCCTCCTTCGCAATCTACGCCGCCACCGCCAACATCGCCATCCCGCTGGTGCTGACGCTGGTGGTCTGGCTCTCCTACCACTTCGAGGGCATCCGCGCGAAGGGCGTCGGCCCCTACTTCAAGAGCTGGCTGCCCCCCGGTCTGGAGCAGATGAGCCCGGTCGGCAAGGGCGCGATCTTCGTCATCGAGGTGATCTCTCACTTCGTACGACTTATCTCTCTCTCCGTTCGTCTCTTCGCCAACATCCTCGCCGGCCACCTGCTGCTGCTCTTCATGGGCGGCGGGCTGGCGGTGCTGCTGGGAATCGCCGCCCTCGGGGCGCTCACCTTCCCGCTCGCCTTCGCCTTCTTCATCTTCGAGGTCGGGCTCGTCGCGACCCTGCAGGCATTCATCTTCTCGACGCTTAGCGCTATCTACATCGGCGGAGCGACCTCCGCCTCTCACTAGAAAAGGAGCAACACTCGATGGATCCCACCGTTCTACCTCTTGCCGAGGTCTCCAGCGAAGCAGTGGAAAGCGCTGGCAAAGCGATCGCCCTCGGCGTCGGCGCCGGGCTCGGCTCGATCGGCGCCGGTATCGGCGTGGGCTTCATCTTCGGTAAGGAGATCGAGTCGGTCGCCCGCCAGCCGGAGATGAAAAGCGACCTGGAAAGCATCCGCTGGCTCGGCTTCGCGCTGACCGAG
>Ga0190269_10000462_pt1 | contig 20626 bp, 14 predicted proteins | sample Popmic249IS_FD_133749 | JGI IMG/M metagenome (GOLD analysis project Ga0190269, IMG submission 133749) | Populus adjacent soil microbial communities from riparian zone of Blue River, Arizona, USA - 249 IS | ecosystem: Environmental > Terrestrial > Soil > Riparian zone | place: USA: Arizona... | reverse complement strand
CGATGGCCGAGCGTCAGCCGAAACCAGCGAAGGTCTCGAAGCCGCGCGGCCGTGCGCGACGGGCGTCCGAGCCGCAGCGTGTGCCCGAGAGCGCTGCCGCGGGCGGCTTCGACGTGCTCGTGCTCGGCGCCTCTGCCGGCGGCGAAATGGCCGCGCAGGAGGTGCTGCGCTCGTTGCCGCGGAGCTTCCAGGTCCCGGTGCTCGTGATGCTGCATCTCGGCCCCAGCTCGAGCTTGAACGAGATATACGCGCGACAGCTGCCCTTCGACGTGGCCTGGGCCCGCACCGGGCTGGCTCTGACACCCGGACGCGTGCTGCTGGCGCCGCCGCGGTCGTTCGTGGAGCTGCTTCCGGACGGAACGTGTTCGGTCACGCCGTGCGACGGTGGCGCGAGGGAGAGACCGATCAACGCCCTGCTCGACTCCGTCGCGCGCAGCTTCGGTCCCCGAGCCATCGTCGCGATTCTCTCGGGCCTGCTGGACGACGGAGCGCTCGGCGCGCGACAGGTCCACCTCGCCGGCGGCAGCGTGATCGTGCAGAGCGAGGAGACCGCGGAGTATCCGTCGATGCCGCGCGCTGCGATCCAGGCGGGCGCTGCGGACTTGGTCGTGCCACTCGCGGATGTCGGACAGGTCATCGCGGAGCTCGTGGGCGGCGCGCGGCGCCCGCGACCGCAGTCCGAGGTGGAAGCCATCCGGCGTGTGTTCGGCGACAAGGGCGAGGTGGCCGCGCGCGCGCACGAGCTGGACTGGGCGAGCACCGCGCTCGGACCAGTGATCAGCTGGCCTGAGCACCTGCGCGTCATCGTCCGCATGGTCCTGCAGGCGGCGTACCCCATGGCCGTGTGGTGGGGACCCAAACTCGCACAGATCTACAACGAAGCCTGGCGCGCTCTGCTCGGAGCGACCAAACATCCGGCCGCGCTCGGTGCACCGGCGCCCGCGAGCTTGCCCGAGATGTGGCCGCGCTTCGGCATCGACAAGGTGCTCGCAGATGGAGAGACGGCCACGGGCGAGAACTGCCCGCTGTTGAACGATCGCTACGGCTATCCGGAGGAGATCTACATCAGCTTCTCCAACTCGCCGATCCGGGATGCGCGCGGCGCAATCGTCGGGGTGCTTCACAGCGCCTGGGACACGACCAAAAACGTGGTCGCGGAACGCCGCGTGCGCGCACTCGCAGCGCTCGCGGGCGCGATGGCGGGCGCGCCCACGCCGCGCGAGGCGTGCGAGCGAGGCGCCGCGGCCCTCGGCGAAGCGACTGCGGACGTGCCATTCGCCCTGCTGTACCTGCTCGTCGAGGGCGGCCGCCGTGCGACCCTCGCCGCCGCAGTGGGGCTCGAGCCAGGATCGATCGATGCGCCGCACATGGTGAATCTCGGAAGCGAGAGCCATCCGTGGCCGCTGGGACGCGTCGTCGAGGACCCGTCGGCGGAGCTCGAGCTGGTCTTGAACGATCTGTCGCTGCGCTTGCGCGGGCTCACCCCTCCGATCACTACCCCCCCGGGCGCGCTGCCTCCACGTGCCGCGCGCTTGCTGCCGTTGCGAGCCACGGCAGCGGTCCCGCCGGTCGGCGTCCTGGTGGTCGGGCTGAGCCCGCATCGACCGTTCGACGCGGGCTACCGCAGCTTCCTGGAGCTCGTCACCCAGCAAATCAACGGCGCGATCGCAGAGGCGCGCTCGCGTCAGCTGGAGCGCGAGCGACAGGAGCGGCTCGCGGAGCTGGACCGCGCGAAGATCGACTTCTTCGCCAACGTAAGCCACGAGTTCCGCACGCCGCTCACCTTGCTGCTCGGCCCGCTCGAGGACTTGCTGCGCGATCAAGAGCAGCTGCCCGCCCCGGTGCGAGGCGTGCTGCAGGTCGCCGCTCGCAACGCGCGCCGACTCTCGAGCCTGGTGACCAGCCTGCTCGACTTCTCCGAGAGCGAGTCGCAACGTCAGAACGCGCAGCTCGAGCCCACGGATCTCGCCGCGTTGACGACCGGCATCGCGAGCGCCTTTCGCGGCGCGATCGAGGCCGCGGGCTTGCGCTTCCGCATCGAGTGCGCGCCGAAGCTGCCGCCCGTCCCGGTCGACCGCGAGATGTGGGAGAAGATCGTGTCGAACCTGCTCTCGAACGCGTTGAAGTTCACGTTCGAAGGGGAGATCGCGGTGGAGCTGAGCCCGCTTGCGCTGCACGCTCAGCTGGTGGTGTCGGACACGGGAGTCGGCATCCCGGAGCGCGAGATGCCGAACCTGTTCAAGCGCTTTCACCGGATCCCGGGCACGCGCGCGCGCACGGTCGAAGGCTCCGGCATCGGACTGTCGATCGTGAAGGAGCTCGTGACGCGGATGGGCGGGCAGATCCGGGCGCTGAGCCGCAACGGCACAGGTAGCTCGTTCACCATCTGGATGCCTTACAGAACGAATCGGGTGTTCGAGGGCGCGCACGCCGCGTCGCTTCCGCCGGGCGCCGAGGCCGGAACCGCGACGCAGCTCGCGAGGGAGGCGTCTCGTTGGCTCGTGGATGCGGCGGAGCCGGAAGGGGTGCTCGAAGACGTGCTCGGTCCGGCCAAAGCGGCCGGCGCGCTCGCGGACGCGAGGGAGAAGACGTGCATCGTGGTGGTCGACGACAACGCGGACATGCGCGAGTACCTGCGTCGGATCCTCTCACCGCACTGGCAGGTCGAGCTCGCGGCCGACGGCGAACGGGCGCTCTCGCTCTTGCGCGATTGCAAGGCCGAGCTCCTGCTGGCCGACGTCATGATGCCGAAGCTCGACGGTCACGCGCTCACGAAGCGCATTCGCGAAGACGCGTCGCTCAGGACCACGCCGGTGGTCCTCGTCACGGCGCGCGCTGGCGAGCAGGCGGCGATCGACGGCTTGCTCGCGGGCGCAGACGACTACATCGCCAAACCGTTTTCTGCACGCGAGCTCGTCGCGCGCGTCGGCGCGCAGCTCGCGCTCTCACACATGCGGCGTCGCGCGCAGGAGCTCAACGCGTTCCTGGTGCGCTTCTCCGATGCCGTGCGCGCAATGAGCGACGACCGTGAGGTGGCGAAGACAGCGTGTGACATGCTCAGTGAGCAGCTCCGCACCGATCACGCGCTCTGGAACGAGAGCGACGACACGACGCGCGAGCTCGCGACCGGCGAGACGCTCGTGGTCGATGATGCCAGCCTCGATCCACGTCTGCCCGAGCCGATGCGGGCGGCGCTGACGGCCGCCGGAGTCGCTGCAACCGTGCGCGTGCCGGTGCTCGTGGATGGCGTGCTGCGCGCGTCGCTCGCGGTGAACCACCGAGCGCCGCGGCACTGGACGCGAGAGGAGATCGCGCTCATCGAGGGTGTCGCCGGGCTCTGCTGGGCAGAGGTCGAGCGGGCGCGCGCGAAGGGCGCGCTGCGCGAATCCGAAGCGAAGTTCCGCTCGCTGTTAGAGATCATCGACCAGGCGTACGCGCTGATGGAAGTGGTGCGCGATCCCGCGGGCAAGATCGTTGATTACTGGTTGGTCGAAGCGAACCCGGCGTGGGAGCGGCACGCCGGCATCGCGGTGAGCGAAGTGCTCGGGCGCCGGCTCTCGCAGTGGCCGCAAGCGCTGCCGGCGATCGCGCTGGACAGCGTCGAACGAGCCATCGCCGAGGCCAAGCCCCTGCGCTTCGAGCGCCATGACCCGGCGCTCGGGCGCTGGATCGATGTGCAGATCATTCCGCGCGGTGAGCGCTTCGCGAATCTGCTCACGGACGTCACCGCGCGCAAACTGGCCGAGCCCGCTGCGCGCGAGCGGAAAGCAGAAGACGTTCCTGCTGAAGCTCAGCGCTGCGGCACGCGCTCGGGTCGATCGGGCGCAGATCCAGGGTGAGGGCACGCGCTCGTCGTGCGAGCACGGGCACGCGTACGGGTATTGGGGACAGACCCTCTAGGGCGGGATGGGCTCGCAACGGCCGTAGCCGGACGCGCAGCGCATGCCCGGGCCGCAGCTCGCATCCGCGCCGTTGTTGTCCCCGATGCCATCGCAATCCTCGTCTGCGCCGTCGCAGACTTCAGGTCTCGGGGAGGCGCCGCGTGCAGTGCAACCGAGCATGTTGCCCGGCCGGCTGAGGCAGTCGATGGTCCCCGTCGCGAAGCATGAGCCCATACCGACCGAACAGTAAACGCCGGTCATGACCGTGTCTGGAACGGTCATCCCCATGTAGCGCAACGCGCCGCAGCCTCCACACTTGTTCTTGACGCCCGTCTCGATCACCTCGTGTTTGCATTCGATCTTGCACGGCAAGCCGCGCGGCACGTCGCGCGTGCAGTCGTTGCCGTCGTCCGGGCAGGACGTGGGACAGTTGCCGTCGCAGAGCTCATCGCCCTCCACGATGCCGTTGCCACAGCGCGGCGGGCAGACCGCATCGCAAGTCCCTCCGCAGCCATCGGATGCGCCACCGCACTTGTTCCTGCAGTTCGGGGTGCAGCACGCGCCGCCCCGGCACGTGGCTGAGCCTCCGCAAGCCTTGCCGTCCCGCGCCGGCGTCGTCGTGCACATGTTGCCTCTGCAGCTGCCCTCCTGACAGCCGCTCGCGCGGTCGGCACACTGACTGTCAGATGCACATTCGACGCACGCGTGCATCTCGGCGCTGCACAGCCCTGGGCCGCAGTTGGTCTGGCGGACCAGCTCGGTCTGCTGCTCATTGCAGCGCTGGAGCTCGTCGCCCCTGCAGACCCACTGTCCCGCCTCACAGGCGGGCGCATTGCACTTGCCGGCCTCGGCGTCGCACAGCGCCTCGTTGACGCAAGGCGTGTCCGGCCCGAAAGCCTCACCGCCCTCGTCGCAGCGCTCGAGCTGCTTGCCTGTGCAGCGATGTTTGCCGGGCACGCACTTCGCGCACTTCCCCGACGTGATCCCCGGCTTACAGAGCTCCGCGCTGCCGCACGATTCTTGTCGCTCGATCACCGCGTTCGCGTCGCACTGGTAGAGCGTTCCCTCACCGTCGCAGACCGCCTTGCCCTCGTTGCCGGCGCAGACCGCAGCCACCAGCAGACAGCTGCCCGGCTTCGTGGTGTCCATGCCCGCGCATACTTCGCCCGCGGCGCACGCAGCCGCCTCGACCCACATGCCGTCGGAGCATTGCTCGCGCTTGCCCTTGCCATCTGGCACGCAGCGGAGCGCGCCCGGCTCCGGGCACGGCGGCGGCCCGGACATCGCACCGGAGGTGCCAGCGCCGGACGACAGCGCCGCGGGTACGCCCGACATGCCACCCGCGCCCGCGCCTGACGCTTCCGCGTGCGAGCCGCTCGTTTCGGACCTTCCGGATGTGCCGCCCTTCGCGCCCTCCACGGGCGACATGCCGAGCTCTCCGCCCGTGCCACTCGCAGGCGCTGCGGGCGAGCTCATGCGCCCGCTCGCGCCGGCGCTCGATTGCCCAGCGAGCGGCGCCGTCCCCTGAGCGTCACCTGCGGCCGACGTGGCTTGTTGCCTGCTACAGACCATGCCGACTTGAACTGTCCCGGCCGGGCAGCCGCCGCTGCAAGCGGCAAGTAGTGCGAACGCCAAGCTGCATGCGATGCACGCGATGTGTGCGACGTACATGATGTGTCACCTAAGCCCATTGCGTCAGGTCGACGCAGCGATCCCACCCTGCGCCGCGGTCCCCACGCAGGCAGGTTGTATGCTCCCTGTCATTCACATGTACGCTCGATGACCGTCCGCTTCAATAGCAGAGCGCGAATGTGCGATCATTCGGGCCTCCATCTCGAACCGAAGAGACTGGGGTGTGCCGCGGGAGCCATGCGATGGCCCGCGCGGTCAGTCAGCTCGAAGGCAGGCTCTGCAAGAATTCCTGCAACGCCTGCGTCACGCGCTGTGCTTCGAGCGCAAACGTCTCGTTGTGTCCCGGTTGCTCCAGCCATAGCGCGCGCTTGGGCTCCGGCGCGGCGTCGAACAGCCGAGCTCCCATCGCGAACGGGACGAGCTCGTCGCTGCGACTATGGATGAACAACTTCGGCGCGCGCACCTTGCCGATCCTGGCGAAGTTGTCGAAGCGGGTGCGCACGAGGTAGCGGACGGGCAGCCACGGAAACTGCAGCGCAGCCATGTCGGCCACGCTCGTGAAGGTGGAGAGCAGGATCAACCCACCGACCTCGTGCGTCGCCGCCAGCTCGCAGGCTGGGCCGCCGCCGAGCGACTCGCCGAGCAGCACGACGCGCTGCGCCGGCGTCTGAGCCGTCGCCCAGGCGTAGGCCGCGCGCGCGTCGAGGTACACGCCTGCCTCGGACGGCCGGCCCTCGCTCGATCCGTAACCCCGGTAGTCGATCGCGAGCACGTGCGCTCCCGCAGCCGAGAGCAGCTGAAGCTGCTGGCTACGTCCGGCGAGATTCCCGGCATTGCCGTGCAGAAACAACAAGGTGTGACGCGCGCCGGGCACCTCGATGTAGCGCGCGTGCAGCCGGACGCCGTCAGAAGCCGTGAGCTGCAGGTCGCGGCCCGGCCCGCTGACACGGCCCCCACGCGTCGGAAAGAAGATGAGCTTGTCTTCGAGCGCCACGATCAGCACCAGCAATGCGACGTATCCGAGCAGCGCGCTGACAGCCAGCCTTCGCATGCGGCGTCGTGCACGTCGTCAGACAGCCCGCGTGTTACGGGAGCGACGCGCGCGGTAGGCCGCTGGCGTGCTCTCGGTCCAGCGCCGAAACGCGCGATAGAATGCGCTCACGTCGTGGAACCCCAGCGCCCCGGTGATCTCCTCGAACGAGGCATCCACATCCAGCACGCGCTGCAGCGCCAGGCGGCGGCGCGCGTCATCCAGGAGCTCGCGGTAGCTCGAACCGCGCTCCGCGAGTCTGCGGCGCAAGGTACGTGCGCTCACGTGCAACGCCTTGGCGAGCTGCGGCAAAGATGCGGCCCGGGCGGCCAGCAGCCCATCGAGCGCGCTGCGCGCTCGCGGCAACCATGGATCCAGATCCGGGACGGTCGCGAGCACACGCTGCACGTGCTCCTCGAGCACGTGCGCGAGGCGCTGATCCGCGCTCACGACCTCGCGCGACAGCATCTCCGTGGCGAACACCACCTCGTTGTACGGCTGCGCGAAGCGCACGCGACAGCCGAAGCGCCGCGAGTACTCTGTCACCGGGCCAAGCCGCGCGTGCGTGAAGCGCACCTCCTTGGCGCGCGCGCTCGGCACGAGCCCGTGGATCGCGCGGAAGATCGCGGCGAAAAGACACTCGGTCGCCTGCGCCGGGTGCGGATACTCGCCGCCGCCCATGCCAGCGTGATCCAGGCGCGCGATGCTGCAATTCCCCTGCTCCACCAAGATCAGCTGCACGTCGTTGGCGAAGATCCGCTGGTAGCGCACGGCCTTCTCCAACGCCGCGCCGATGGTCGCGCTGTGACGCAGCAAGTACTCGTACGTCCAGTACGCGCCGTCGGGGATCACGTCCGCGAGCTTCAGCCCAATCAGTGGATCGTTGGTCTCAGAAACCAGCGCAGCCCAGACGTCGAACTCCACGTCTGCCGCCACTTGCGCGTGCGGATCGTTCAGTGCGGCGAGGCTCACGCCGTAGCGCGCGAAGATCTGCGTGGGATCCATGCCCAGTTGCAGCAAAGCCCTTGCGATCGGCTGCAGCTGAAGCGCTGGCAGGCAGCGGTGCTGGCTCTCTGAGCGCGCCACGTAGGCGTTTTTTGCATTAACTCCCGGCGCGTTCCAGCGGGTTGGCCACAAACGCCCAAACTATGGCCATTTCTCCGCTCGACCCGCGCGCGCCTGCTGGCGACGCTGACCTCGGGGTCCGGCATCGTTCAGGCCGGTCAGACGATCTGCATGTACTTGGTATCAAACGAATTGTCTCTGCGGCAGTGCAAGCTTGCCCCAGAGCTCATGCTGCGGTTGTACGATCGCATGCTCCTGGCGCGCTGCCTCGAGGAGCGGCTGATCCAGATGCACAAGCAGGGCGATGGCTTCTTCTGGGTGGGCGGCCCGGGCGAGGAGGCCCTGAACACATCCCTCGGCATGCTCGTGCGCAAGGGCCAGGGCCCGGCGTACGACTATTTGCATCTGCACTATCGCGCCACCGCCACGTTGCTCGCCATGGGGGCCGATCCCATGGACGCGATGCGGCAGATGAAAAATACGGCCACCGACCCGTACTCCCGCGGCAGAAACTTCTGCAACCATTACTCGAAGCGGGCCTGGAACGTGTTGCCCGTTTCGTCCACGATCGAGGTCCAGTTCTCCATGGCCCCGGGCACCGCGCTGGCAAACAAGCGCGCGGGCATCGCGGGTCATGCGGCGAGTCAAGGCATCACCATCGTGCAAGGCGGCGATGCGGGCACGGCGGAAGGCGACTTCGCGACGTGTCTGATCTGGTCGTCGCTGCCGAACCGCGAGCTGCCTTGCTTGATGATCGTGACCAACAATCACTGGGGCATCTCCACGCCCGCAGCGCACATGCATTCCGAGCAGATCGCGGCGCGCGCGGATGCGTTCGGGATCCGCAGCGCGGTCATCGACGGCAATGACGTCGAGACCTGCTACGCGGAGCTCGCGCGTGCCATGGAGTACGTTCGCAGCACGCGCAGGCCCTTCTTGCTCGAGGCGCACGTGTCGCGTCTGTACGGGCACACCTCCGCGTCGGGTGCCAACCGCGTGGCCGGCGAAGTCGACTGCTTGGCGCTGCTCGAAAGTCGCCTGGAAGAGCTGGGCTTGATGGCGCGCGAGAAGATGGTCGAGCTGCGCGCGAGCTACACACACGAGCTACGCGAAGCGGCCAAGCTGGTGCGCGAAGAGCCGCAACCGAGCGGCGACGACATCTACCGTGAGATCTTTGCGGAGCGCGATCTCGTGCACGAGGTGTAACCGTGGCGACGATGGTTCAAGCCATGCGCCTCGCGCTGCACGTGGGCGAAGAGCGTTTCGGTGTCACGGACGTGTTCGGACAAGATGTCGGCCCACCGCTCGGCGGCATCTTCACGCAGACGCAGGGCCTCAAGACTGCCTGGAATACGCCGCTCGACGAGCGCGGCATCGTGGGCACGGCCATCGGCCTGGCGATGGCTGGACAGCGGCCCGTGGCGGAGATCCAGTTCTGCGACTACGCGTTCAACTCCGTGGATCTGCTGAAGCTCGCGGGAGGGATGTGTTGGTCGTCCGCCGGCGACTGGAACTGCCCCCTCGTGTTGATGATGCCCGTGGGCAGCGGCGTGCGGGGCAGCATCTACCACTCGCACTCGTTCGATGCACAGGCGACGCGCCTGCCCGGCTGGAAGATCGTGATGCCGAGCAATCCGCTGGATGCGTATGGCCTGATGCTCGCCGCGATTCGCGATCCGAACCCGGTGCTGTACCTCGCCCCGAAGGCGCTCTTGCGCGTGAGAGGCACGCCCGCGCAGCGCCTGCCCGGCGAGCCGGAAGATCCGCAAGTGCTGTCGAAGATGATCGACGCGCCGCTCGGAGATCGCAGCGCGTGGGCGCCGCGCTGGCCGGACGTCGAAGATCTCGTCACGCCGCTAGGAGCTGCGAGCATCGCACGCGAGGGCGAGCACGTCAGCCTCGTGAGCTATGGGCGCATGATGCACGTCGCGCTCGATGCGGCGCAGAAGCTCGCAGAAGAGGGCATCGAGACGGAGGTCATCGATTTGCGTACGCTCGCCCCGTACGACTGGCCGGCGATCAAGACCAGCATCCAGAAGTGCGGCCGCGTGCTCTTCTTGAACGAGGACACGGAGGTCACGAACTTCGGCGAGCACCTCTTGCGCCGCACGGTGGAGGAGCTGTTTTACGAGCTCGAAGCGCCACCGAAGCTGCTCGCAGGCGCACACGTTCCGGGCATCGGGCTCGCCGACGCGCTCGAGCGCGCGAGCGTGCCGCAGGTGGAGCAGGTCGTCGCGACCCTGCGCGAGCTGGCTCGGCACGCGCCCTAGTACTACTCGCTCACTTCCCGGCGCGATGCATCGCGAAGGGCCCGGCTTTCACAGGGCCCGCGGGCGACGAAGGATGGGTAGCCCCCCTTTCGAGGAGCACGCGGGCGCTGTGGAAGCCGCGAACGAGCGAGGCGCGCGTCGGGGAGTGACCGAGTAGTACAAACGTGTAGAGTCGCTCCATGACGACGTTTGTACTCGTTCACGGGGCTTGGACCGGCGCACACGGTTTTCACAAGGTGAGGCCGCTCTTGCGCCAGGCCGGCCACGAGGTGTTCACGCCCAGCCTGACAGGCATCGGAGAGCGCGTTCACCTGGCGAGCCCTCAGGTCAACCTGACCACACACGTGCGCGACGTGGTGAACACGATCTTGTACGAAGACCTGCGTGACATCGTGCTGCTCGGGTACTCGTACGGAGGCTTCGTGGTCACCGGCGCGCTGGACCACATCGGTGAGCGCGTGCGTCACCTGGTGTACCTGGACGCCTTCGTGCCGGACGATGGCGATACGTTGCTCGCGCGCGCGGGGCAAACGGCGGTGCCGCCGATTACGCTCGGCGAAGCCTGGCTCGTGCCGCCCACGCCACGCGTGTACGACGATCCGCTCGAAGCCGCGTTTTCGAACCCGCGGCGCGTGCCTCACCCGCTCGCCTGTTTTTTCGAGCCTGTGCGCTTGCGGCGCCCGCTCGAGGCGTTTCCATTCACGCGGACCTACATCAAGGCGACGGCGGACGCGCCCGATTCTCCCGGCGCGGCGGCGTTCTGGGCCGCCGCAGAGCGCGCAAAGGCGTCCGCCGCCTGGAGCTATCACGAGATCGCGACCAACCACATGGTGCCGAACAATCGCCCGCGTGAGCTCGTCGAGATCCTGCTGCAGCTTCCGTAGCCAGATCTCGCTACCTCGCGTGACCGGCATCGTTCGAGAATGCAATGTGAAACGCGGATCTTGCTTAAGTGAAATGTGAGTGACGGTGGCGAGGCGCTGCAGCGGGGTCTCGGGCTGGCACGATGCTCGCAATGAGTGGAGTCATAACGTGGCTCCCCGGAGGCATCCCCCCGCCTTCGAGTCACTGTGCGGCGGTCCTGCCCTGCTCCTATCCCCCCTTGGAGCGCAGACCGCCGCTCCCTTTTTAAGCGCCGCGCGCGCACGCGCTTACGCCGCTCGCAGCGGCGAGCCCTGCTCGCGTCACAGCGCAATCGCCACGCTGACCATCCGCGGGAGCCACTCCGAAGCGCTGTCATGCGCGCGGGGCTTGGCACGCTACGTGTAGGTTCGCGCGTCGCGTGTGATCTAACTCGAAAGGTGGGGGATCGTGGACAAGCCAGCTATGGTTTTCATCCGTCGAGTGGCAGTGTGGACGTTTGCCGGTGCCGTGGCCTGGCTTGGTTGTGTGGCCGAGCCGCCGACGACCGCAGAGCGCGCCGAAGCAGACGTCTCGGTGAGCGCACTGGAGCAGAGCCGCTTCTGCAAACGTTGGCCGAATCATCCGCGCTGCCGCGGCGCGCGCTGCGGTGATGGCGTGGTCAACCAGAACGAGGCGTGTGACGACGGCAACGTGCAGGGCGGCGACGGCTGCAGTGCGAGCTGCGAGCTCGACGACAACCTCGCTACCCCGGGTGACGATCGTCCGGGCTACGTGATCTGCCGCGTGGGCGATGGCCCGGAAATCAGCTGTGGGCCCGACCAAGGCTGCTGCCTCAACGGGACGGACGCGGACCCGAGTGTCCCGGTGTGTGCCGCCGCCATGAGCGACTGCGAGGTCACCCCGGCCTTCGAGACGTGCGATGGCCACGAGGACTGCCCGACTGGCACGCGCTGTAGAGGGACGCGCTTCGGCAACGCGTGCGGCCAAGGCTACTACGACGTCTGCCACACCTCTGCCGACTGCGACGAGATACGCCCCTACTGCGACGACGGCATCTGCGGCGCCGCTCCGGCGACGAGCCCGTGAGCCGTCTCAGCCTGGTGGGTCACGCGAATTGATGGCACAAGGCGGGCATGGAGCGGTTGCCCGGTACGGACACGATCGAGTCTCGACAGCCACCGAAGGCGCCTCTGTCAGCTGCGGAGGCTCGGGTCGAGGGGCTCGCGGGTCGGCCGGGCAGCGAGGTGTGCGCGGTCACCCCGGGGAGCACCGGCCTACCGCTCATCGGGCACACGCTAGAGTTCGTTCGTGACGCGCGAGGCCTGTGTCGGCGGATGATGGCGCGTCACGGGGCGAGCTTTCGCCTGCAGATCCTGGGCGCGCCGATGCTCGTCATCGGCGAGCCGGAGCTGATCCGCGAGGTGCTGCTCGACCGCGAGCGCGAGTACTCGAATCGCCTCGGCTGGCACCTGGCGATCGGCGAGTTGTTCCGCGGCGGGCTGATGCTGCGCGACTTCGAGGAGCACCACGCGCACCGTCGCATCATGCAGACGGCGTTTCGGCCGCAGGCGCTCGCGGGCTATCTCGACCTGCTCAATCCCATCGTGGAGCGCACGTTGTCGCGCTGGGGCGAGCGCATCGAGGCCTACTCCTCGATCAAACGACTGACGCTCGACATCGCCGCGGAGGTGTTCCTCGGCATCTCGTTGGGCGCCGAGGCGACGCGCGTCAACCGTGCGCTCGTGGACATGGTCGCGGCCTCGGTGGCCGTCATCCGGCGTGAGGTACCCGGGCTCAGCTACAGCCGCGGCATGCGCGCACGCCGCATGCTCGGCGGTTACTTCGCGGGCCTGATTGCCGAGCGCCGGCGCAGCGGCGGAGCCGATCTGCTGTCTCAGTTGTGTCAGGCGACGAGCGAGGACGGACTGACGTTCAGCGATGACGAGATCATCGATCACATCCTGTTCCTCATCATGGCCGCGCACGACACCACCGCGAGCTCACTGACCGCACTGTTTTGGGCCATCGCCCAGCAGCGCGACTGGCAAGAGCGGCTCGCCGCGCCCGTTCGCGCGCGTGCAGAGCGCTACTTCGATTGGTCCATGCGCGACGACTGGAGCGACCTCGATCTGTGCTTGCAGGAGGCGCTGCGCATGTTCCCGCCGGTGCCGTTCTTCGGGCGCAGAGCGACACGAGACACGACGCTCGGCTCGCTCAGCATACCGCGCAACACCTCCGTCTCGCCGGCCGCTCTGATTGCGCACTATCTACCTGCGTACTGGACCGAGCCGGAGCGCTTCGACCCGGACCGCTTCTCCCCTGAACGCGCCGAGCATCGCCGGCACAGCCACTGCTACTTCCCGTTCGGCAGCGGCGCGCACGCCTGCATCGGAATGACGTTCGCACGCCTGCAGGTGCGGGCGATCAGCTACCAGCTGCTACGCGCGTTCGAGCTGCACCTGCCCGCCGACTACCGGCTCGACATGCAAGCAGTCCCCATCGCCAAACCCCGCGGCGGGCTGCCGCTGCGGCTCGTGCGCTTGCACCGTCCCTGAGGCGGCACCATGCTGCACGACGTCGCGCGCACGACCCGTGCGCGCAAGGAGAGCTCAGATGATCGTCACCGTGTTTCGTGCGTACGCTCGGCGAGATCTCGATCCGAAGCTGATGCCGGACATCCAGAAGCGGTCCAAGCGCATGCTGGAGCTAGCATCCAGCATGCCCGGCTTCATCTCGTACAAGGAATTCCAGGCGGCCGACGGCGAGACGGTGTCCATCGTGGAGTTCGAGACCCTGGAGCACGTGCAGGCCTGGCACGACCATCCGGAGCACCGCGAGGTGCAGCAGTGGGGGCGCGACGCGGTGCTGGCCAGCTACAACATTCAGACCTGTGAGGTGCTGCGAACGTTCCGCTTTCCAACAGACGACCGCCGCTGACGGCTGCCGGACCCCTGCGCGCACATCACAGACTTGAGTAGCTGTCCGGGGGCGAGTGATGCGCGCAAACCGCGCGGGCAGCGATGGCTCGCGACCTCCCACCGGGCCGGCGCGGTTGCAACTCTGTGGTCGACTACGTGAGCGTCACGGGCTGACGCTCAAGCTGATGAGCTTGTTGGCAGAGTTGGCCGAGAGCGTGCAGTACGCGAGGAACGCGTTGCCCGCGGGCGCCTGCGCGGGCGTGAGCGTGAAGCTCAGGCTCCACGCGCTACCCGCCACCTGGTTCTGCGAGACGCCGGCCGTGGTGAAGCCGTTTGGCGCAACGCTACGCACCGAGCACGTGCCATTGACGCCGGCGTTGTTGATGCCGTTGATGACCACGGTCTGGTTCGCGCCAGCTGGAACGGGAAGGCTGCGACCGGGAGCAGCGATCACCACGTTGTCGGCCGTGCTGATGTTCTGAATGTAGTTGGTGATCGCGTTGCGCGAGATCGCGGCATCGTTCGCGCCTGTGATGGGCTGGAACATGTTGGCCGTGTGATAGATGGCGTCGGCATGAGCGACGGCCGCGCTGGAGACGAGGCCTGCGGTAGCAACCAATGCGTTCACGTAGTACTTGAACATGGGTGTTCTCCTTGAGGGTCAGATACTTAGTGTCAGGTCCACAACGGTGCTGACCACGTTCCGTCACCTTAGCGAGCCGATGGAACGAAGACGCCGCTCGCAACCTGTTCGCTGCGAGCGGCGAGCGCGGAGCTCGGGTCAGTGCGCGTGGGTGAGCATGCAGCTGCTGCGTCCAGCGCCCGATCACCCTGAAGGTCGCGGGCGACCGGGGTTGGCATTGCTCGTGCGAGTAGTGAAGCTTGGTCGGGCGAATGTGCCAGTCTGTGCCAGAGGAGAGCCCAAGTGATGTCGTTTCGAGGGTGGATGAAGCTGACGCTGGTGAGCGCTGCGCTCGCGTGGATCTCGCCGCAGCGGGCTGCCGCTTGTAGCTGCCTCCCGACGCCGATCCACGCGAGTGAGCCGGACGACGGGGAGCGCGACGTGGCGCTGAACCAGGCGATCTTCATCGAAGGCGTGTTCCGGGCGGACAGCGCTCGCTTGGAAGACGAGAGCGGCAGAGTCGTGGAGCTCGAGCGGAACGCTGGACCATCCCCGGGTTGCCCCGGCACGTCCGCGGACTTGATTCCGAAGTCGCCGCTCGCGCCGAACACGCGCTACGTGGTCCGCGTCGAGCCGCTGTTTCCACGCTCGGTCAGTCCGGATCAGCCGTCGTCGCTGAGCTTCACGACGGGGACCGAGATGCTGCCTGAGGTCTCGCTGGAACCGCCGCACGCGACCGCCAGCGTTCTATTCGATGGGCCCGGAGCGATGTGCGGGGGCAGCAAGGTCTACACGTGCCTTGGCATCCACGACCCGGACGACGTCGAGCTGATCGCACGGCGCGGCGACGAGGTGCTGTTGCGCACCACGACCTTGGTACGAAACGACGCGTTGTATGGCTTGGCTGACGTGCCCGACTGCGTGGAGCTACGCAGGCGCGCCCGAACCGGAAGACGTTCCGCCCCCGTGACGATCTGCGGCGACGCGCTACACGCGCGGAAGTGGGTCGCGAGCGATTCGGTGCAGCAGGTCGTCCAATGCCGGGACGGGATGATCGGCGCGTCAGGTGCGCAGGCTCCGGGTGCCTCGGAAGCGGATCCGGGACGTGCGGGATCGAATACGGCCGGAGCGCACGCGGAAACGGGCTCGGGCGCGAAAGCCGGAGTGGGCGCGGAGACCGGGGCCGCGCGGGCGGGCAAGCTGGCAGGCTCGCACGCGACCGATCCGGGGCCGCCGCCATCCGCGGCAGGTGGCTGTGCAGCTACTGGCGGCCGTGGCCTCTCCGGCGCGGACGTGCTCGCGTTCCTCGCATTGATCGCGGCCACGCGCCGGCGCTGGCGTGGTGCTCGACCTCGAGGGCCAGGTGCAGAACGAAGCGATGTGGCTCATCGAAGTCCCGAGTGGCTCATCGGTCAGGCCCGCGGAAGACACGATCTGGCTGAGCCGCGCGTGCACGACCGAATGCTTGCGCTCGTGACGCGAGACGCTCTTGCTGCCAGCACGCACCTCGTTACACTCCCGGCGCATGAAGATCTTCATCATCGTCCGCGACGACGCGACCATCGCCAACCGTGTGGTGTTCCCGTGATCTTCTACGCGAACGAAGACCAGCGACGCGTGGCGCAGGCCTACATCGAGCAGCTGACGCGTGCCGCGGTGTTCGACGCGCCGATTGTGACCGAGCTGCAGCCACTGACGAAGTTCTACCTTGCCGAGGCCTATCACCACGACTACGCCGCCCGGAACCCCAACCAACCTTACATCCGGGGCGTGTCGGCGCCGAAGGTCGCGAAGCTCGAGAAAGTTTACTCGAGCATGCTCAAGCGCTGAGGCGCGGCGCGCGTAGATCCTCTGCGGTCAGCTTGAGCTTCACCGCCGTCCACAAGTACACCGACGCCAGGCTGCGATGCGGCGCCCAGCGTTTCGACTTCTCGAGCACGAGCTCCGCGCTCGCGACCTCATCGAGCCCATACGCAAGTTGGACGCCTTTGCGAATGCCGAGATCTCCCGCGGGCACCACATCTGGACGCTGGAGAAAGAAGATCAGGAACACGTTTGCGGTCCACAACCCCACTCCCGGCACACTGGTCAGCGCAGAGATGATGTTGTCGTTCGACATCCTGTGCAGATGATCTGCCACCTCAGGCTGCCGTTCGAACCACGCGGCGAGGCACCACACGCTGTGCGCCTTCGAGCTCGAGAGCCCGGCGCCGCGCAGGGCGGCAGGCGATGCAGCTAGCACGTCGCTCGGCGTGAGCGCATCGGCTCCCAGCGCCAGCAGCCGCGCGTACACGGCGCCTGCTGCGGGGTCCACCATTTGCTGATGCGTGATGGCGCGCACGAGCGCCTCGAACGCGGTATTCGCATTGCGCTGCGCGCGCTGCTTTCCAACCTTCGTCACGACGGCGCGAATGAGCCTCCCGAGCTTCACATCCGCCGCCATCAGCTTCGCCTCGACGCCGCTCTTCTTCGCCAGTGCTTTCACGTGCCCACCCCCGCCCAATGTCCGGCGTTCCCCACCGTGCATGTGTCATCGGCTCGGCTCAGGCGAGTTGCTCGCGGCGCGGACGATTTCGCGTCCCTATGGCTGTGAGCGCGGCACGGGCATCAGGGCGTCACGCACAGTGCGTCCGGCGTGGGGATGATTTCGAATGGGCGTTCGTTCGTCCAGATGGCCGTGAGCTCCGGACGGTAGAAGAAGGGCCACGTCGAAGTGACGCCGTCGCTATCGACGAGCTGAATCGTGTAGCCATGGATCTCGTAGGTGCCCTTGCGCTCCACGGTGTCGAGCAGCCACTGGCCGTTGATGACGGTCTTGCGCGTGACCGTGCAGAACGCGAAGGTCCCGTCCTTTTCGAAGCGATAGCGCCTGCGCTCTTCGGTGACCGAGGCGGCGCCCGCGGATTCGAAGTTGTGCTCGTAAACGCCCGACAACCTAGTTCCGCGCTCCAATGCGACGTACTCGTTGTTGTAAGCGACGGGCTTCCAGGCGTTCGTCAAGTACTCCACGCGACCGTTGCCACCACGGCGCCATGGCAGCCATGCGCCTGGATGCGCGGCCACATCGCTGGCCACATCCACTGGGTTCAACAGCAGGTCGAGGTTGAAGGTCGCATAGCCGCCAGAGAACAGCAGCAGCGGCGCTGGGATGTTCGAAGTGCCTCTGTCGAACGCGACCAGCTCGGGCTCGTTCGATGGAACGGACGGTGGCACGCCCACATTGCCTTGCGCCAGGCGTCCCCCGGACGCCGACGCGGCCACGCCGCCGCTGCCTGCTCTGCCTGCGCTGGCGCCGCCGGTGCCCGCCAAGGCAGCACCGCCGGAGCCGGACTGGCCAGCGGCCGCGCGCGTCCCTCGGCCGCCACCAGCTGCGCCGCCGGCGCCGGAGTGACCGGCGCTCGCGCCTGCTCCGCCGCTGCTCGCCCGCGCCTCGCGACCTGCCCTACCCTGCGTTCCAGCGCGCGCTTGGCTGTCGTCTGCCGGGCCGCCGTCCTGTGCGTCCGGCTCGGGCCCCGCGTCTCGATCGTCGGTCGTCCCCTGCGGCTGCCCGGGCTGCGAGTCGGACTCGCCGCAGCCATGCGCTGCGATGATCAGCCACATTGCACTTGTACTGAGAAGCTTCTTCACACGTCCTCCGGCCGAGCGCGCGGACCTTAGCAGAGCGCTACGTGCCCGCTAGCGGACTCGGCTGTCTCTGGTGACGGCGCAGCCGCGGCCATCGTCAGAAAGCCGCTTCACGAGCTCATGCGGGCTTGGTCGGCTCGGCGCGCGACGCTTGACGGCGCAAGGGCATTCTGCGACACAGGGCCGTGTCTCATCCTCAGCACCTGCGCGCAGACGAGCGTGGCTCGGAGGCTGGATGATCGGCGTCGGCGCGGTGCTGGCCGGCAAATACCGAGTGCTGGACGTGCTCGGCCGGGGCGGCATGGGCACCGTGTTTCGGGCCGAGAACCTGCTCACGGGCAAACACGTCGCGCTCAAGTGCCTTCACTCCCCGCTCACGGCGACCCGTGAGGCGACACAGCGCTTGCTGCGCGAGGCGCGCGCCACCTCGAGCGTGAGCCACCCGAACGTCGTCGACATCTACGACGTGGTACACGACGGCGACCTCGTGTGTCTGGTGATGGAGCTGCTGCAAGGCGAGACCTTGCGGAGCTACCTGCAACGCAACCAGCAGCCCAAGATCTCCGAGTTCATCGCGCTCCTCCTGCCGGCCCTCGGCGGTGCGGCGGCTGCGCACGCGCGCGGTGTGATCCACCGCGATCTCAAGCCGGACAACATCTTCCTGGCGCGCGTCCCCGGCGCGCCGCACGCAGTGGCCAAGCTGCTCGACTTCGGCATCTCCAAGCTGAGTGCAGCCGACAGCGGCACACTCACGCGCACGGGCGCGGCGCTCGGGACGCCTCTGTACATGTCGCTCGAGCAGCTGCGCGGCGACAAGAACATCGACGCGCGTACCGATGTGTATGCGATTGGCGTGATCTTGTACGAAGCCATCAGCGGCTGCCTGCCGCAGCATGCAGACACGCTGCCGGAGCTCGCGATCAAGCTTGCCACGACGGATTCGCGGCCCCTCAAGTCGCTGCGGCCGGACATTCCCACGAGCCTTGCGAGGCTCATCGACTGGGCGCTCAGCCGCGACCGGGAGCAACGCCCTAGCCTGCAGACGCTCATCGAGGAGCTGCAGGTGTTTGCGCGTGATTACAGCTTCCGCGAGCAGCTGACGCAGGCGGATACCGCGGTGCCCCGCCTCGCAGCGGTCGTCGCACCCGTGGAGGCGTCGCTGTCGATCGCTCCCCGCGCAAGCGCGCTAGATGACGAGCCCAGCACCCTGCGCGCGCGCGAGCTGCCCCGCTCGTACACGCGCGGCGGCCGCACTCGCTGGCGTAGCTTTTCCATCGCGGTGGGGCTGCTCGGCGCGCTGATCTTGTTCGGCTGGCGCCTGCTATACCAGCCGCCATCGGCGGCGATGTCGCAGCCGGCGAGCGCCGCGCCCGCCGCGCTGCCGACCCGCACAGAGCCGGCGCAAAGGCATGCGGCAGCTCCTCCGCCGCTCCCGCCCAGCGCGGCCCCAGCGCTCCCGCAGCCATCGGAAGTAGAGCCTGTGCGCACCGCCACGCCGCTCCTGCCCAGCGCGGCCCCCGCGCTCCCGCAGTCATCGGAAGTAGAGCCGGTACACACTGCCACGCCGCTGCCCGCGACGGGCCCGAGCAAGCGGCCGCTCACCGCGGCGAAGCCGCGCGTCTCGCAGCGGGCGGCGGCGGCGGCACCGCCCGCGCCGGCTGCGCCTGTGCAGAAGACGCCCGTGGAGTGGGTGGGATTCTGAAACGTCGACGTCACGTCCAGGCCTGACATGTGCTCCCGGACGTCGCGCCCGGGCCAGGCGTCAGACGCTCGCTCGACGAGCGTGCGCTTTTCGACCTCCCGGGCACCCTTGGCCCCGTCGTGCATCTCCGCTATGCATCGCCGTCGTATGCCGAAGTCCCCGGGGCGCCATTGGAGCTGGGCGCGTGAGCTGCGCGCGGCCACGCTCTTGGTCTTCTGTCTGGCGCTGAGCACACGCGCGCACGCGGACGAGGACAATCCGGTCGATGTGGCGACCGCGCGCGAGGTCGGCTACCAGGCGCTGCTCGCGCTCGAGCGGCAGGAGTACGCCATCGCGGAAACAGGCCTGTCGCGCGCGTTGAGCTTGCGTCCCGCCCCCACGTTTTATGAGGCCCGCGGCAGGTCGCGTCTCGCGCTCGGCAAGTGGCTCGCTGCCGCACAGGACTTCAGCGCAGCGATCGCGTTCCGCGAGCGACAACACGAGAGTGAAGCGTTCCAGCTCGCGCGCGCGAACGCGAAGGCCGCGCTCGCGCGGCTGGAGGCCCAGCTGCCCCACCTCACGTTGTCGCCTTTGGCGCCCGTGGCGCGTGTGACAGTGGATGGCCTGGCGTGGTCCAGCGCCGCCCTCGGCGTGCCGCGCCCGCTCGACCCCGGTGCGCACACCATCGACGTGTTCGCCGCGAGCGGCAGTCCCCGGCGCTACACGGTCGACTTGAAGCCAGCCGAGCGCCGCACGCTGGCGATCGAGCCAGCGCCTCTGCCGCTGTCGGCGGCCAGCGCTGTCCCGACCGAACCAAAGCCGCAGCTGGCCGCGCGCACGCTCGATGCGCCCGGCCCCACATCGGCCCCGAATCGCACCGCGGCCTATGTGCTGGGCGCAACTTCCATCGCGTTGATCGCGTCCGCAGTCGTCACCGGTGTGGTCGCGCTCGATCGCCGCTCTGCCTTCGACGACGAAAATCAGCCGCAGGTCCCGCTCGCACGCAAACAGAGCTTGCGCCGTGACGCCACGACCTGGG
>Ga0190269_10000461_pt1 | contig 20632 bp, 17 predicted proteins | sample Popmic249IS_FD_133749 | JGI IMG/M metagenome (GOLD analysis project Ga0190269, IMG submission 133749) | Populus adjacent soil microbial communities from riparian zone of Blue River, Arizona, USA - 249 IS | ecosystem: Environmental > Terrestrial > Soil > Riparian zone | place: USA: Arizona... | reverse complement strand
CGACGAGCGGCCTCGTGCCGCCGCCGCCCATCGGCCGCGCGGTCAAGAACGTGCCCGCTGGTCTCTCCGCCGCGGAGCCGCACGGCGCGCGCAAGGCGCTGGTCGCCCGAGTATTCGACAGTCCGAACTGAGGCTCGTCATGAACACATCCACTGAGATCTCGCGCCGTGTCCTCTGGACCCGGGCAGGGTGGCTGCTGTGCGGCCTCGCCGCAGCTTCGACTGCTGTCCACCACGCGCTCGCGTCAGCCTCTGACGAGGCGCTGGCATTTCACGTCATCTCTGCCCTCGCGCTCGGGGCCTGGGCAGCCGATGGAGCGGTCATGTCTCGACCCGGACAGTTCGCGGTCGCGTGTGTGCTCGTGTTCACCGTGCCCGTACTGGGTGCGCTGGGCGTGTGCCTGGTGGTCGTGCCGATGTGGCGCGCCCGCCGCGACGCGGTCGACGACGGCGTGCTGGAGCTCGAGATGCCGAGCGCCGGGCTCGGCCTGAGCCTCGACGATCACGGCGCGCGCGTCGCGCCCGCGCCGATCGAGGTCACCCTGCGCAGCGACGGCGCAGCGCAGAAGCGTGTGGCTTCGGTGATGGCGCTGCGCCGCATGGACGCGCAGCGCGCCGTGCCGCTGCTCCGCGTCGCGCTGTGCGACCCGCACGAGGACGTGCGCCTCCTGGCGTACGCGATCCTCGAGCGTCGCGAGAAGGAGCTGCGGGGCCGCATCGAGCGCCTGCAGTCCGATCTCGAATCGCTCGCCGATGAATCCGACAGCGCAGCGCAGCGTGCGCCGCTGCTGAAGGCGCTCGCCGAGCAGCACTGGGAGCTCGCGCATGCTGGCTTCGTGAGCGGCGACGTGGAGGCTCACACCCTGCAAGCCGCACTGCGCCACGGTCATGCCTCGCTCCTGATCGCGCCGGACGGATCACTTGCATTGTTGCTCGCGCGCGTCAGCTTGCGGCGGCAGAACGCGCCGCTCGCGCTGCGTTATCTGCGCGCGGCGGATGCGCTCGGCGTGGCCACCGCGGCGCTCGCGCCGCTCTACGCCGAGGTCGCGTTCCTGATGCGCCGCTTCGACGCCATCGGTCCGCTGCTCGCGCACGCGGGCGGCGCGCCACTCGCCCGCCCGCGTCTCGACGCCGTGGTGCAGTTCTGGACGGAGCCAAGCGCGTGAAGCGTGCCCCCGCGGACGTCGCGCTGCTGCTCGAGGGCACGTACCCGTACGTGCGCGGCGGCGTGTCCTCGTGGGTGCACCAGATCATCACGGGCCTGCCGGAGATCACGTTCGCCCTGATCTTCGTGGGCGGCCGGCGTGCCGACTACGGCGACATCCGCTACGAGCTGCCGAAGAACGTCGTCCACATCGAGACGCATTATCTCGAGGACGCGTGGAAGACGGGCAAGGGAGCGCTGCCCGGCAAGCGCGGCAGCGCGGGCGCGAAGCAGTTCGCGGGCTGCGAGCACCTGCACCAGTTCCTGAAGCACAGCGCGCGCGGCACGCGCGAGGCGCAGATCGATCTCGCGCAGCTCGCTCACAGCGCCGATCAGGTGCTCGCACAGCTCGAGCTGCCCGGCGGCCTCGGCATCGACGACTACCTGAGCCACCCGCTCGCCTGGGAGCAGATCCGCAACGCGCACCTCGACGGCGACCCGCAGGCCGCGTTCGTGGATTACTTCTGGAGCCTGCGCTTGATGCACGGTCCGCTGTTTCAGCTGGCGCGCATCGCCAACTCCGCCGCCGAGGCGCGCTGCTTCCACACCATCTCCACCGGCTACGCGGGCTTTCTCGGGTCTCTGCTGGTTAGCCGCCGTCAGCGGCCGCTGATCCTGTCCGAGCACGGCATATACACCAAGGAGCGGCGCATCGACCTGAACCAGGCCGAGTGGTTCGAGCAGCTGCACGCGGGCCAAGCCACCGCCGCTCTCGGCGGCACGCAGTCCCTGCGCGAGCTCTGGATCCGCTTCTTCGAGTCGCTGGGCCGGCTGACGTACCGCGCCGCCGACCCGATCGTCTCGCTGTACGACGGCAACCGTAAGCGCCAGCTCGCGGATGGCGCCGCGCCGCAGCGCACGCGTGTGATCGTGAACGGCATCGATGCGCGCCGCTTCTTGAAGGCGCGCGAGGTGCGCAGCGAGAGCGTGCCGCGCGTCGTGGGCCTGGTCGGCCGCGTCGTGCCGATCAAAGACGTGAAGACCTTCATCCGCACGATGCGCCAGGTCGTGAGCGCGCTGCCGGATGCCGAGGGCTGGGTCATCGGCGGCTCCGACGAAGATCCCGCGTACGCCGAGGAATGTCAGGCGCTCGCGCGCAGCCTCGGCATCGCAGACAAGCTGCGCTTCCTCGGCCATCAGAACGTGCTCGACATCCTGCCGAAGCTCGGCGTGCTGATGCTGACGTCGATCAGCGAGGCGCAGCCGCTCGCGATCCTCGAGGCGTTCGCCGCCGGCGTGCCGTGCATCGCCACGGACGTGGGTGCGTGCCGCGAGCAGATCGAGGGCGGCACGCCGGAGGATCGCACGCTCGGGCAGGCCGGTCGCGTGGTGCCGTTCGCCGACGCCGAGGCGCTGGCGCGGGCCGCGATCGAGCTGTTGTCTTCGCCCGACACCTGGCGCACGTGCCAGGCCGCGGGCATCGCGCGCGTCGAGCAGTACTACAGTCAGAGCGCCATGCTGGACGCGTACCGCTCGGTGTATCGCGGCGCGCTGGAGGCGTAGGTGGCAGGCGTTGGTTTCAGTCTGAAGGCACTGCGCAACGACGACAGCTACACCGGCTTGCTGCGCCTGTACGGAACGGCCGGCATCATCAGCAGCGGGCCGTGGCTCCTGTCGATCTTGACGTTGCTGTTCATCGGACTGATCGGGCGCCAGCTCGTGAGCGACCCGCGCGAGCTGCAGAGCTTTCAGGTCTCGGTGACGTGGCTGTTCGCAGCGTCGCTGCTCTGGACTGGCCCCTTGCAGCTGATGTTCACGCGCTTCACCGCGGACCGTGAGTTCCTCGGCGAATACGACGAGACCTTGCCGAACCTGTTCGGTGCGCTCGCGGTGCTGGGTGCGCTGACGTTTGGCATCTCGATCCCGATCGTCGCGCTGTTTCAGGACTCGAGCTGGGCTTTCAAGTGGATCCTCGCGAGCGCGTTCGTCGTGCTGAGCCAGACCTGGCTCGCGGTGATCGTGCTCACCGGGCTGCGCGCGCACATCGCCGTGTTCGGCTGCTTCGCGCTCGGCTACGCGGCCACGTTCGTGGCCTGCCTGCTGCTCGCGCGCTTCGGTCGCGAGGGCTTGCTCGCGGGCTTCGTGATCGGCCAGGCCATGCTGCTGTTCAGCGCGCTGTTCGTGCTCGGGCGCAAGCTGCCGGCGAAGAGCGCCGTAGCGTTCCGCTTCATGGAGCGGCGCTCGCTGTACCTCGAGCTCGGCCTCGTCGGGCTGTTCTACAACCTGGGTGTCTGGATCGACAAGCTCATCTTCTGGTGGGGTCCCGGCACGGGCCAGCGCGTGCTCGGTCCGCTGCACGCCTCCGAGGTCTACGACCTGCCCATCTTCCTCGCGTACCTGACGATCGTGCCCGGCATGGCCGTGTTTCTGGTGCGCGTGGAGACCGACTTCGCCGAGGCGCACCGCGAGTTCTATGCAGCCGTGCGCGACGGCGCGCCGCTGCTGCGGATCGAGGCGCTGTGCGCCAACATGACCGACTCCGCGCGCCGCGCCGTCGTCGACATCGTGAAGGTGCAGGGCATCACGCTCGTGCTGTGCGCGGCGCTCGGGCCGTGGCTGCTCAGCCTCGCCGGCATCTCCGAGCTGCACCTGCCGCTCTTCTACATCGACGCGGCCGGCGTGGCGCTGCAGGTGATCCTGCTCGCGGTCACCAGCATGTTCTTCTACCTGGATCGACGGCGTGCGGTCAGCGTGCTGACGGCGCTCTTGCTCGTGTCCAACGCGGGCTTCACCTGGGTGTCTTTGCGCCTCGGGCCGGAGCTGTACGGCTACGGGTTCGCGCTCGCCATGGCGATCACGAGCCTGCTCGGGCTCGTGCTCTTGAGCCGCACGTTCTCGACCCTGGTGCGCGACACCTTCATGCGTCAGCCGGTTGTGTCATGAACAGAGCGTTAGTTGTCTTATTCACCTTACTCGGGCTCCACATGGTCGCGTCCGCATCCGCCCAGACGACGGCGTTCTACTACGGTCGGGAGGTGCCGCGTGAGCTGAGCGCCGCCTACGATCAGATCGTGATCGAGCCTGGCCACCCGCACGATCTCGCGGCGCTCGCGAAGGGCCGCGCGGTGCCCGTCGCGTACGTGAGCCTCGGTGAGGTCTCGCCGGACAAGCTGGGCGCAACCGATCCGTCATGGCGTCTGACGAAAAACGCGGCGTGGGCCAGCACCGTCATGGACCTGAGCCATCCGGGCTACCGCAGCTTCGTGATGGCGCATTATGAAAAGCTGTGGAGCGTCGGCTACCGCCGCTTCTTCTTCGACACGCTCGATAGCTACCAGCTGGGCACGCAAGATCCGAAGGCCCGTGAGCAGCAGCGCCGCTCGCTGTGCGATTTGATCGCGAGCCTCGCCGCGCGCCACCCGGACGCGCGCTTCCTCTTGAACCGCGGCTTCGAGCTGCTGCCGGACGTGGCGAAGCGCGTGCACGGCGTCGTGGCCGAGTCGCTGTTCGATCGCTACGACGCCGGCAAAAAGGCCTACGTGCGCGTGCCGGAGAACGACCGCGCGTGGCTGCTCGGCAAGCTGCGCGAGGTGCGCGATCGCCATCACCTTCCAGTCATCGTGATCGACTACCGGCCGGCCGACGAGCGCGAGCAGGCGCGCGTCACGGCGCAGAAGATCAAGGACCTCGGTTTTCAGCCCTGGGTGACCAACGGCGCGATCACCGACCTCGGCGTAGGCCCGCTCGAGATCCTGCCGCGGCGCGTGCTGATCGTGACGGATCGTCCGGACGCGGGCGCGGAGCTCGGGCCGGCGCGTTTTGTCGCGCCCGTGCTCGAGTACCTCGGCTACGTGCCGGAGTACCGCGCCGCGCTCGACGGCTTGCCGCAGCACCCTGTCGCCGCGCACTACGCGGGCATCGTCAGCGTGTTGCCGCCGGGCTTCGAGGCGCCGACGTACGAGCGCTGGCTCGACGCGCAGCTACAAGCTGGCGTGCGCGTGGCGCTGATCGGAGGCCTCGGCTTCCGCGCCGACGGTCCGCTCGCCGCGCGCCTGGGAATCCAGCCGCTGCGAGCGGCAGCGCCGGGCGAGCGTCCGAGGGTGGAGCTCGCGATCACGACGCGCGATGCCGCCGTCGGCTTCGAGGCCGAGCCGCCCGTGCACGAGCCGGAAGGCGTGGCGGTGTACGTCGCGGGCGAGACCGTCCGCCGGCACCTCGAGCTGCGCACACGCAGCGGCGCCGTGGCGACGGCCATCGCGACCACGCCGTTCGGTGGCGTCGCGCTGAGCCACGTGCTCGCGCTGCGCGGCCTCGCGGGCGAGCGCGCGTGGATCGTGGACCCGTTCGCGTTCCTGCAGAGCGCGCTGCGACTGCCGATTTTGCCTGCTCCGGACGTGACCAGCGAGAGTGGCAAGCGCCTGCTTTTGCTCGCGGTCGACGCGCAGGGCCTGTCCGACTTCGCCCGCCTGCGTGGCCGGCCAACCGTCGCGCGCGTGCTCGCGTCGGAGATCCTGGCGCGCCATCCCTGGCCTCACGCGCTTCACGTCGCCGCCGATGCCAGCCCGCACGACCGTGCCGCGGCCCGCAGTTTGGTCGCGGCCCGCGGCTCGCAGCTGTACGCCGCGGACGTGATCACGGGCACGAGCGCGGAGCGCGGTCCGTCGCCCACGCTCACCGGCATCGCGCCGCTGTGGGCGGCGAACGCGCCGGAGCAGATCCCGCTGCCGATCGCCGACGACCTGCGCTTCATCGGTCCGCTCGCCGAGGCTTATCCCCTGCGACGCATGCGCGAGACCTTCGTGTTCACGGAGCAGCCGCGCCGGCTGCGTCCGCTCGCGCTCCACTACCACGCGTTTGCGCTGAGCAGCCCCGGCGGCCTGGACGCCCTGGCCCAGTTGTACGCGTGGCTGCGTGCGCAGGACCTGCTCCCCGTGCGCGTGGAGGAGTATCGTGCCCGCGTCACGGCGTTCCGCGAGCAGGTGGTCGCGCGAGCGCTCGACGGTAGCTTCGAGCTGATCGGCGGCGCCGCGCTACGCACGGCGCGTGTGCCGGAAGCCTGGGGTGCGCCGGACGCCGCGCGTTCGCTCGGAGTCGAGCTCACGAGCGCCGCTCACAGCGGTGTGCGCTACGTGACGTTCTCCGCTTCGGGCCCGCGCAAGCTCGCATTCGGCGCGGCGCCCGGCGCGCTCGTGCAGCGCCGAGCGGCGGACGCTCCAGGGGAGGGCGTGTGAGCCGCTCGCGCCCACCTGGCCCTCAGCCGCTGATCGGCGGCAGCTCGCTCCTGCTGCTCGTCGGGGGTGCGGCGCTCGTGCTGGCCGTGCTGCTGCCCTTGTCGCGCGCGCGCTTGCAGCAGGCGCAGTCTGCGGAGGTCAGCTCGCTGTCGCTCAGCTACCTCGAGCTCAGCCTGTCGCAGCGTCCCGACGACGTCGAGCTGCGCAAGGCGCTCGTGAAGAAGCTCCTCGACAGCGGACAGCTGGAGAAGGCGCGGGGCACGCTCGCGCCGCTCGTGGCGGCGGGCGCGGCGAAGGACATCGACGCGCACAAGACGTTGCTCGCGCTGGAGCGCGCGCGCTGGGCCGCGATCCCCGAGAGCGACGGCCCCGCACGCCAGGCCGCGCTCGCGCAGCTGCTCGAGAGCGTGCGCGCGTTCGAGGCGCTGCAGCCGCCGCTACCCGAGCTGGAGCGCCTCGCGGAGCTGTACCGTGAGCTGGACCAGCCGCTCCTGGCTGCACAGCTGCTCGATCGACTCGCGCGGCGCGGGCTGCCGGACGCCGAGACGCGCATCAGCGCTGCCGACGCGGCCTGGCTCGCCGCCGGTGAGATCGCTCAGGCCGCGGAGCTGCAGGCGAGCCTCGCAGGGGCACAGGGGCCCAACGCGCTCGCGCACGCGCGCCAGGCGATCGAGCGCGCGCAGAGCCTCGGCGATCCGCGTGGCACCGCCGCGATGATCGATCGCATGCGCGGCTTGTTCCCGCGCGACCACGCGCTCCTGGAGCTGGCCGTGCACACCGCCGAGAGCTACTCGGTGGGACGCGCGTACGAGCTCGCCGTGGAGCTGGTGCGCGCGACGCCGGACGCGGTGACGGCGCATCGCCTGCTGGCGCGCCTCGCGGAGGCCACCGGCCACAACCTGCGGGCGCTCGACGAATACGTGTGGCTCGTGCGCCACGGCGGCGACGAGGCGGACCGCACACGCGCCATCGCGCTCGCGAAGGCGAACTGGGATCTGCCTCTCGTGCGCCAGCTGCTGCAAGGGCGTAGGGCCAAGCCGTCCGCCCGCGCGGCGCCGGCGCGGCGCATCGCCCCTCAGGGGCGCGTGGCTACGCGCGGCAGGACGCTGTGCCAGGCGGCGGCCGCTCGTCCCGGCGCACAGCGTATGATGGCTCGCATGCGGGCGCTGCGCGAGAGCGTGGCCCTCGACGAGGCGCTCGGCGACGATCGCAGCGCGCTGCGCAAGCTCTCCTCGGCGCTCGCGGGGGAGCTCGCAGAGCGCTCGGAGCTATGGCAACAGAAGCTCGATCTCGAGCTCACACTCGGCGACACGCGCGCCGCGCTCGCCACGGCGCAGCAGATGTTGCAGCGCTTCGGCGCAGGCAAGAGCGCGAGCGAGCGCGTGGCCGGGCTGCAGCTCGCGCTCGGCGACGTGCCCGCGGCGCTCGCCACGTTGCAGGCCGCGCAGCTCATGGCGGCGGACCAGGACGAGGCCTGGCTCGCGCGCATCGCGCGCCTGAGCTTCGAGATCGGCGACGCCGCAGCCGAGCGCGTCGCATACCAGAAGCTCATCGCGCTGCCTTCGGCTGCGCTGTGGCAGTACCAGCGTCTGTACGAGCTCGCGCCGGATCGCGGCGCCGCTCTGCGCGTGGCCCTGGCCGCGTACGAGCGCTTCGATGCTGAGCACATGTTCTACGCGGCGCTCGCGATCTACGAGGCGCAGGGCGATTCAGACCAGCGGCTCGCGCTCCTGGCGCGGGCGGAGCGCTCGCCCTCGATCGCGGGGCGCGCGGACTACTGGCAGGCCCGCATCGGCATATACACGGCGCGCGCGCAGCTCGCCGAGCAGCGCAAGGACTACCCGAAGGCTGCTCGCGACCTGGACGAGGCCGAGCGCTTGCTCGCGCGCGCCGCTCAGCGCGGCGCGCTGCCAGAGAGCGTGTCTGGCGTTCTGCGCGACAGCCAGTCCGCGCAGCGTCTGGCGCTCGGCCTGGCGAGCGACGAGCCCGCACTGATCGCGCGCGGCTACGAGGCCCGCAAGGCGCGGCTCAGCGTGCGCGAGCGCGTGTACGTGCTGCAAAAGCTTGGCCGGGACGAGGAGGCGCTGGCGCTCGCCGAGACGAGCCTGTCGGACAGCTCGCTGTCCGTGATCGACCGCGGCGTGCTGCTCGCAGATGCACGCGCGCTGTCTGCGGGCACCACGCGCTACGTGCGCGTGCGCGGCGACGCGCTGCAGATGGACGGCCTGGGCAGCCTCGGCACGAACGCGACGCTCGAGTACGGCGGCCTGGGCGGAGGGCTGCGGGCGGACGTGGGCTTCACGCAGCTGCAGGCCCGAGCCGCGACGGAGCGCGTGCTCGAGGCCGAGACGCGCGACGTCCAGGGCTCGCTCTCCGGGCGCGTCTCGCGCGTGGGCCTGGAGCTGGGCGCGCACGTGCGCGACGAGTCCAGCGTGCGCCCGTTCGGCACGTTTTCGCTGCAGCTCGCGGGCACGCCGGAAGCCGGCGCCGCGCTGCGCGGGCGGCTGAACGTGGCCTCGACCGACACGGCCCACCTCCGCGCGCAGGGCGTGCGCGACGCAGTCGAGGCCGAGCTGGCGTTGCCGTTCGCGCGCAGCTTCTACGTGAGCGCGAAGGGCAGCGCCGAGACGTACCGAACGCGTCAGGAGCGCCAGTACCTCGGAGCGGGCTTGAACCTGGACGCCGGCGTGGGCGCGAGCCTGCAGCTGCCAGCTGCGCTCGGTGCGCTCGGTGTGCGGCTGGCCGGCCGCGTCGCGCCGCGCTTGGCGCGCGACGGCGCGAGCGACCTGCTCGCGAGCCGCAGCTGGCTGCCGCAGAGCTCCGAATGGGCGGGCGTGGGCGCTTCGCTCGGCCGCGGCAACATGGACCTGCCGCCGCGTTTCGGGCGCAGCTTTTGCTATCTGCTGGACGGTGCCGCCGGCTATCTGTGGCCGCTGAACGGCGTCGGCTTCTCGGCGCAGGCCGGTGTGGGCGTGTCGCTGCTCGGAGAGGACCTGCTGACGCTCGTCGCGCGCGGCGGCAACGTCGTGGGCTCCACCGCCTGGAGCGCAAACGTGGGCTACGCGCTGAGCATCCGCTGAGCCGCCGCGCGGTCGATGCAGAAGCGCAGCCGCCCGGACGGCACGATGCGCTGCGCGGGTAGGCGCTGCGGATCACGCGGGCCGTGCAGCACCTCGAACACGCGCTGCGCCTTGGCGCTGCCGCTCACCATGAACAGCGCGAGCCGCGCCGCGTTCAGCGCCGGTTCGGTGAGCGTGATGCGCCACTGCGCTGTCTGCGGCTGCTGGCGCGTCGCGACCCAGGCCGCAGCTTCCAGCGGCGAGCCGGGAAAGAGCGAGGCCGTGTGGCCATCTTCGCCGAGCCCGAGCAGCACCACGTCGAATGGCTCACGCGGCTTGCCGCTCGCAGCTGCGGCGAGCTCCGCGCGGAGCTCCGCTTCGTACGCGGCGCGCGCCTGCTCGGGCGGCTGCTCGCCGGCCATGCGATGCACGTTGGCCTCCGGCACGGCCACGTGCGCGAGGAAGCTCTCGTGCAACATGCGGTAGTTGCTGTCGGGGTGATCCGGCGGTACGCAGCGTTCGTCGCCGAAGTAGATGTGCAGCCGCTCCAGATCGAGCTGCCCCGCGAGATCCGGCCGCGCGAGGCGCGCGTACACCGCGCGCGGCGTCGAGCCGCCCGAGGCGCACAGCCGAGCCCGGCCGCGCGTGTCGATGGCGCGCTGCACGTGCTGCACGATCTGGCGCGCGCACAGCTCGGCCAGCTCGCGCATGTCCGCTGCGATCTCGAGCTCGGGGGTCATCGCGTTCTCCTCAGCGCGGGTTATGCCAGCCGCCGTCGGCGGCGATGAGAGCGTCTGCCTGTTTCGGGCCCCAGCTGCCGGGCTCGTAGCTGTGAAGGGGCAGGGACTGATCGAGCACGTCTCGCACCACGCACCACGCGGCCTCCACGCCGTCCTGTCGCGCAAACAACTCCGCGTCGCCATGCATCGCGTCACCGAGTAGCCGCTCGTACGCATCGAGCCCGTCGGCGCTCGGCTGCTGCACCAGCTTGAGCTCGATGGGCTCGGTGCTCATGTTGTCACCCGGCTTCTTGACGCGTGCGCCGAGCCCGATGATCACGTCCGGGCTGAGCCGGAACCGCAGGTAGTTGGCCTCGTGCACAGGCAGCTCCAGCATGGGCGGGCGCTTCAACGTCACGAGCACCTCGGTCGCGCTCGTGGGCAGGCACTTGCCGACGCGCACGTAGAACGGCACGCCCTCCCAGCGCCAGGCATCGATGTGCAGGCGCAGCGCGGCGAACGTCTCGACGCGCGAGTCGGGCGCCACGCCTGCTTCCTGCAGGTAGCCGCGGAATTGCCCGCGCACGATGTCGTCTTTCGTCAGGCGGCGCAGCGAGCGCAGCGTCTTCACCTGCTCGTCGCGCACGGCCTCGCGGTAGGTACGCGCGGGCGGCTCCATGGCGAGCAGCGAGACCACCTGCAGCATGTGGTTTTGCACCACGTCGCGGACTGCGCCAGCCTCCTCGTAGAAGCGGCCGCGGCCCTCCACGCCGATCTTCTCGGCCATGGTGATCTGCACGCTGTGCACGTAGTTCCGGTTCCAGATCGGCTCGAGGAACGTGTTCGCAAAGCGGAACAACGCCAGGTTCTGCACCGACTCCTTGCCTAGATAATGATCGATGCGGAAGATGCGCGACTCGTCGAACGCCGTGTGCAAGGTCTCGTTCAGCGCGCGCGCCGACTCCAGATCGCGACCGAACGGCTTCTCCAGCACCACGCGCGCCTGCCTGGTGCAGCCCGAGCCCGCGAGGCCCTCGACCACGGTCGCGAACGCGCTCGGTGGGATGGCGAGGTAGTGCAGCGGCCGCTGCGCGTTGCCGAGCTCTTCGCGCAGCTTGCGGAACGTCGAAACGTCGTTGTAGTCGCCGTCGATGTAGCGCATCGTCGACGCGAGCGTCTTGAATGCGGCCTCGTCCAGCTCGCCGTGTTGCTCGATGCTGTCGCGGGCCCGCGCCCGAAACTGCTCGTTGCTCCACTGCGAGCGCCCGATGCCGATCACGCGGAAGTCGAGCTTGCCGCGCTGCGCCATGGCTTGCAGCGCGGGAAAGATCTTCTTGTACGCCAGGTCGCCTGTCGCACCGAAGAAGACGAGCGCGTCGGAAGAGCCGTTCTTGTCGTTCATGCTTTCTTCTCCAGATGACCGCCGAACTCGAAGCGCATCGCGGACAACACGCGATCCTGGAACTCGGCCTCGCCGCGCGAGCTGAACCGCTCGAAGAGCGCGGCAGCAAGCACGTGCGCCGGCACGGCCTCCTCGATCGCGGCCTGCAACGTCCAGCGCCCTTCGCCCGAGTCCGACACGCGGCCCGAGAACCCGTTGAGCTGCGGATCCTTCGAGAGCGCGTTTGCGGTGAGATCGAGCAGCCACGACGACACGACGCTGCCGCGCCGCCACAGCTCCGTGATCTGCGGCAGATCGAAGCTGTAGCGATACGCCTCCGGGTGCGCGAGCGGCGTGGTCTCGGCATCGTGCGGGGCGCGGTGCTCGAGCCCGATGTCCGCGTGGCGCAAGATGTTGAGGCCCTCGGCGTACGCCGCCATGAGGCCGTATTCGATGCCGTTGTGCACCATCTTCACGAAGTGACCCGCGCCGTGTGGACCGCAGTGCAACCAGCCGCGCTCGGCCGTGCTCGGCGGCGCGCTCTCGCGCGAAGGTGTACGCGCCACCGTGCCCGCTCCCGGCGCGAGGCTCTCGAAGACGGGCGCGATGTGCTCCACGGTCGCCTTCTCGCCGCCGACCATCAGGCAGTAGCCGCGCTCGAGCCCCCACACGCCTCCGCTCGTGCCGCAGTCCGCGTAGTGAATGCCGCGCGCGCGCAGCTCGGAGGCGCGGCGGATGTCGTCGCGGTAGTACGAGTTGCCGCCGTCCACCACGATGTCGCCAGCGGACAAGTGCGGCGCGAGCTGCGCCAGGGTCTGGTCCACCACGCCCGCGGGCACCATCAGCCACACGAGACGTGGTGCATCGAGCTGCTGGACCAGCTCCGCGTACGAGCGGCTGGGCAGCGCGCCGTGCTGCGCGAGGCTTGCGACGGCGTCGCTCGACACGTCGTACGCGACACACTTGTGACCAGCAGCGATCAGGCGCCGCGCCATGTTTGCGCCCATGCGGCCGAGACCAATCATGCCAAGTTGCATCCTCTGACCTCCTGAAGCGCGGTTTCGAGGCGCACCTCGAGACCGCGCGCGTGCTCGAGCGCGCGTGGCTGGCCGCGCGGCGAGCCACGCCACCTCTGAATACCCTGTCTGCGATAGGCGCGCTTCAGCTTCGTGCGGTTGCGAGCGCAGATTCGGCGCGCAGCGCACAGGCGCTGCGCAATCATGCCTCACCGAGGTGCCGTAGCCGGTCAGAACGGCCCCGTTTTGCGACAACGGGATGTCAAGCCGGCAGCGACACGGCTCACACGCGCGATCGCCATGCCGCGGGAGCGGGCCGCGCCGCCGTTCCGTGCAGCGCGGCAGCGCGCGCCCGTCGAGACGGGTACGTTTGCCGCCGTGAGCGGCAAGGCGGACACGAGATTCCAGGTTGTGGGTGTTTGCCGCCATCAGCGGCAGACTCGCTTGCCCGGTCGCTCGAAATGCTGCAAGGTGACATGAGCGTGGAACGTCCACCTACACAGCCCCGGACGACCGCGCGTCCATTGCCGCAGCTGGCGCGATTGCGTCAGCTCGCGCTGCCCGTCGCGTGCGCGTGCAGCCTGGCGCTGATCTACCTGGCGACCTGGCAGCTGCAGACGCAGCCAGCGGCGGCACGCGAGGGCTGCACGGTCGAGCAGAAGCGCCCGATGTTCGTCGGCTTCGCGCGCGGCGGTGATCTGGAGAGCTTCGAGCCCGCGGCCATCGCGTCGCGCTTGATCTTCCGCAGCGTGAGGCAGTGGCTGTGCCAGACCGAGGCGGTCGGGACGGCAAGCCCCACGCCGAGCTTGCGCAGCGCGCTCGGCGCACGGCGCTCCCTGCGCGCCGAGCAGATACAGTTCGAAGACGTGCCGCTCACGCGTGCGCACCTCGTGCTCGCCGAGCTCTCGCGCGGAGCACCGCGCGAGCGAGGCTGGCACGTGCATGTGGCGCGCGGCCGCGAGGGCTGGAGCGTCGCACGTGCCCGCGATCAACGGGTCACGAAGACGACCGCGCGTTAAACGCGGAGTCATAAAGCGATCACTGCCGCGCGCACGCCGCGCCGATGTTAGGCTCCGCGCGTGAAGTACGGAGCGATTCTCGTGCTGGCCGTCGGACTGGCCATGGATGCCACGGCGGTGGCCGCGGCGCGCGGCCTGGCTGCGCCGCGCATTCAGGCTCGCCACGTATTGCTCGTCGCGCTGCTGTTCGGCGGCTTTCAGGCGCTGATGCCGCTGCTCGGCTTCTTGCTCGGCACGCACATCGGTCCCTGGGTGCGCGACTGGGACCACTGGATCGTCTTCGGGCTGCTCGCTTCGCTCGGGGTGCGCATGCTGCGTGAAGCACGAACGTCCGAAGCGCAAGACGCCGCTGCCGCCGTGCAAAACGCCGAGGCCTTCAAGCTGCGCCTGCTGCTCGCGCTCGCGCTCGCGACGAGCATCGATGCGTTCGCCGCGGGGATCACGTTGCCGCTGCTCGACGCACCGCTCGCGGTGTCGCTCGCGACGATCGGCATCATCACTGCGCTGCTCAGCGTGCTCGGGCTGTTCGCGGGGCGCCGCTTCGGCGCGCTGCTCGGTCCGCGACTCGACATCGCGGGCGGCCTGATCTTGATCGCGCTCGGCACCAAGACGCTGATCGAGCACTTGCTGTACGAGTAGTCAGCCGAAGTGCACCGCGCTCACGGGCATGCCGAGCACCGTGCCGTCGAATGACGTGCGGCCTCGATCTGCACCGGCAGCGCCGGCTGCGACCATGAGCGGCAAGAGGTGCTCTTCGCGCGGGTGCACGAAGCGTGCGGCCGGAGCGCCTGCCCAGTGCGTGAGGCGCTCGGCGCGCGCCGCTGGCTCGAGCGCGATCGTCTCGTTCAGCCAGGCGTGGAATGGCTCTGCGCGCGGGCGCGCGTTCGGATCTCGAAACGCGCGCAGGTTGTGGAAGCTCATGCCGCTGCCCACGATGAACACCTCTTCGTCGCGCAGCGCGCCGAGCGCCGCCCCGAGACGCAGGTGTGCGGCTGGATCCAGCCCGCGCAGCAAGGACAGCTGCAACACCGGCACGTCTGCGTTCGGGTAGGTGAGCTTCAGCGGCACGAATGTGCCGTGATCGTAGCCGCGCTCGGGATCGACTGCGCTCTCGAAGCCCGCCACCGCCAACAGCTGCTGGACGCGCTGCTGCAGCCACGGGGGCGCGCCCGGTGCGGGCCAGGTCAGCTCGTAGGACTCTGGCGGAAAGCCGTAGTAGTCGAAGAGTAACGGCGGGTGGTCGGCGCCGAGCAAGGTGGGCACGCGCTCTTCCCAGTGCGCCGAGATCACGAGCAGCGCGCGCGGCTTTCTGCCGGGCAGCGCGCTCAGCTCGTCCTGCAGGTAGGCACGCAGGCGCGCGACTTCGCCCGCGTCCATGCCGAGGTCGACGAACGGCCACGGTCCTCCGCCGTGCGGGATGAATGCCACGGGCATACGACTCGCGGAGCTCATGTCGGAAGTATGCTCGCATGCCCCGCGCGGGCCAAGCCCAGGTGACGTCGATGTCCGGCTCGCGACGCGGCTGCATGTGCCGCGTCGCCTTACACCCACAAGCGGGCTGGGTGCGACGCCGCGACTGTCCTGCAGCGAATGCCGCGCGCCCCCCGCCCCGCGCGAATCTTTCGCGTTGGGCGCGCGTGTACCCGCGTGCGCTGCGGCACGAGACCTGCTTTAGCGGCTGGCATGGCCACCTTGCCGCGAATCCTGGTCGTCGGCGCGAATGCCGACAGCGACGCGCTTACGGAGCTGCTCCGGCTCGAGGGATACGAGGTCGCGCAGACGGCTCGCGCTCAGCTGTCGGCCGCTGCGAGCGCGGAACCGCCTGGTCTCGTCATCGCAGACGTGGCCTTTCCACAGACGGACGGACCTGCGCTGCTCGATGAGCTCCAGGGCATGGCCCGGCGACCGCGCACGATCCTGGTGTCGAGCCGCCCGTCCGTGCTGCTCGCCCCGCTGGGCGTCACGTGCTTGGAAAAGCCGCTCGACTTGCCCGCGCTCTGGCGCTTGCTGGAGGCCGAGGAGGGTGCAGCTGGCCAGCCAGCCGCGTGACGCGCTACCTTGCCACTTCCATGCGAAGTCGCCGTCTGAGTCGCTGCCCGGGCTGTGGCCTGAGTGACAGCCTGTGTCTGTGCCCCGCGCTGCCCGAGCTCGCGCCGCGGACGCAGCTCGTGATCCTGGCGCACCGCATCGAGCTGACGAAGAGCACGAACACGGGCCGGCTGGTCGCGCGCATGTTGGGCGAGCGCGCGCAGCTCGTGCAGAGCCAAGAGGAGCTCGCGGAAGGCGCGCTGCCGGCCGAGCACAGCTTCGTGCTGTTTCCAACCGAAGATGCCGTGCCGCTGGCCGACGTGGCTTCACAGGTACGCACGTTGATCGTGCCGGATGGAACCTGGGCGCAGTGCCGGCGTATGGCGCGCCGGCACCCGCGCTGCAAGGCATTGCGCAAGGTACGCTTGGCCGATACGCCGCGCAGCGCGTACACCCTGCGCCGCTCACGGCTGCAGAGTGGCCTGTGCACTCTGGAGGCCGTCGCCTGCGCGCTGCAGGTGCTGGAGCCGGAGCTCGGGTCCGCGGCCATGCTGCAGGCGTTCGAGCGCTGGGTGAAGCGCGCGCTCCTGGTGCGCGCTGGTGCCCATGACATGCGGCAGGAGACGATTGCGGCGCTCGACGAGGCCGGCAGGATTTGAGGCGGCTTTGTAGGCTCGAGGCGGGCTGCGGTGCCCGTACCGCTACGCGCGCACCCACAACAGCAGGGCGATGGCTATCGAGCACACGGCCATCGCTGCGCGTAGCCGGTTCACGGTTGCCGCTCCTAGCTTCTGGCCGGCGCGCGCGATGAGCGCTGTGAGCGCGGCCATGGCGAGCGTGCTGCCGAGCGCGAATGCGAAGAGAAACAGCAAGCTGTACGTCAGCGAGCCGGCGCCGAGCACCGGCAGGAGCAAGAGCAGGCTGCCCGCGCCCGTGGCGCCGTGCACGAACCCGATGAACACGGCCGAGCGGCCCGCGTGCTCGGTTGCCGCTGGTGGCTGCCGGCGCCAGGCGGAGCTGAGACTGAACAGCGCGGTCGCCAGCAAGGCCGCCGCCGATAGCCGGTCGCCGTAGCTCGCGAGCCAGCTGGCGTGCGAGAGCTGCGCCAGACACAGGAGCGGCACACTCAGCAGCAACGTGCCGAGCGCGTGACCCGTGCCCCAGGCCATGCCGATGCGCCACGAGCCGCGACCATGCGTGATCGCCACGGGACCCAGGCTGAGCACATGATCCGGTCCGCTCACCGCGTGCAACGCGCCGCTGCTCGCTCCGTACAACATCGCCGCCATTTGCCGACTCCTCTCGAGTCAGTGTGCGCTACCGAGCCGGGCGGCTCCAACACATCGTGGCTGTCGCTGTGATAGGCTACGGCTATCATGAAGTGGGCCCCGCACCCGTTCACCTTGCGTCAGCTGCAGTACGTCATCGCGGTCGCCGATAAGAGTAGCTTTCGTGCCGCCGCCGAGACGTGCCACGTGGCCCAGCCCTCCCTGTCCGCGCAGATCGCGCAGGTGGAGGAGGCGCTCTCGTTCCAGTTGTTCGAGCGCGACCGGCGCAATGTGACGCTCACGGCGGCAGGGCGCAGCTTCGTCGCGCGCGCCCGGAGCCTCTTGATCGCGGCGGACGATCTCTGGGAGCTGTCGCAAGGGCTGTCCGATCCGTTTGCGGCCACGTTGCGCATCGGCGTCATCCCGACCATCGGCCCGTATCTCTTGCCCGAGGTCGCGCCCGCGCTGCGCAAGCGCTACCCCAAGCTGTCGTTCGTGTGGAACGAGGACAAGACGGTTCTCCTGCTCGAGCGGCTCTCGCGCGCCGAGCTGGACGGTGCGATCCTCGCGCTCGAGGCGGACGTGGGCGACCTGCCGCACGTGGTGATCGGCACCGATCCCTTCGTGTTCGCTGCGCCTGCCGGGCATCCGCTCGCCGCCGGGCACGGCCCACTCAAGCCGGAGCAGCTGGACGGCGAGCCGGTGCTGCTCCTCGACGACGGTCACTGCTTCCGCGATCAGGCACTTGCGGTCTGCACGCGCGGCGGCGCCGCCGAGGCGGAGTTTCGCGCTACCAGTCTATCGACCTTGGTGCAGATGGCCGCGAGCGGCGCAGGCGTGACGTTGCTGCCGAGCTTGGCCGTGCCGTTGGAGAACCGCCGCCAAGCGCTGCAGGTGCGGCCGTTCGCGCCGAAAGCGCCGGGCCGCACCCTGGCGCTCGTGTATCGCAAGGGCTCGGCGCTCGAGACACCGCTGCGAGCGGTGGGGGAGACGCTGAGCGCGGAGTACGCGCGCTTCAGCGCCCGCAGCTCGCCGCGCAAACGCTAGTGCCGCCCGGTCGCGGCACTCGCCATCAGTCGACGAGCGCGGAGTACACGAGGTTCTTCAGCTGGCCGCGGAAGTCGAAGCTGCGCGACGGCATGAGCTGGGTCATGAAGATCACAACCAGCTCTTCCTTCGGATCGATCCAGAAGATGGTGCTGGCCGCGCCGCCCCAGTAGTACTCGCCCTGGCTGATGCTGCAGGCGGCGATCGGGTCGACGGTCGACGCGACGCCAAGGCCGAAGCCCACACCGGCGGTCGCCGTCTCTGCGTATTTGCCGATGGCGAGATCCATCATCAGCTTGCCGCCGGGCAAGTGGTTCTGCCGCATCATTTCGATGGTGCGCGAGCCCAGGATGCGCTGCCCATCCAGCTCGCCGCCGCGCCGCAGCATCTCGCAGAAACGTAGGTAGTCGCGGCTCGTGCTGACGAGGCCGCCGCCACCCGACAGGAACGCAGGCGGCTTCAGGAACGGACTGTCCGCGGGATCGTCGATCAGCTTGAGCGTCTTGTCCGGCTGTCGCTGGTAGTTGGCCGCGAAGCGCGGCTGCTTGCTCTCGGGCACGTGAAAGCCGGTGTCGCGCATGCCGAGCGGCTCGAAGATGTTCTGCTGCAGAAATGCATCGAAGCGCTGGCCGGAGAGCAGCTCGACCAGCGCGCCGCAGGCGTCCGTCGAGACCGAGTACATGAAGTGCTGTCCGGGCTGGAATGCGAGCGGCATCTGGCCGAGCTTGTCGATGAACGTGCTCAGGTTCTCGCGCCCGTTGAACGTGCGCAGCTGGGCCTTGCGATAGCTGTGATCGACCGGATGCTCGATGCCCACGCCGGGCAAGCCGCCGCCGTATGTCAGCCCGCCCGTGTGCGTCAGCAAATCGCGGAACGTGACCGCTCGCTGCGCCGGCTGCGTCTGGATCGCGTCGCCTTCGCCCGACACCCACACGCGCTGTGAGTCCCAGCTGGGCACGATGCGCGAGATCGGATCGTTCAGCTGAAACATGCCCCGCTCGTACAACATCATGAGCGCGACCGACGTGACCGGCTTCGTCATGGAGTAGATGCGGAAAAGCGTGTCGTCTGCCAGCGGCTTCTGGCGCTCGCGATCGGCCTGGCCGAAGGACGCGAAGTACGCGACCTCGCCGTAGCGCGCGACCAGGGTCTGACAACCCACGATCTTGCCTGGTTCGATGTAGCAGCGCTGCAGGTGATCCGAGATGCGCTGGAGACGAGTGGCATCGAAGCCGTGAGAGTAGACGGGCATGCGAAAAGCCTCTTGGCGAAACGGTGACATGCGGGCTGTACCACAGCCAGCCGCCCGCGGTCTTCCCTCCACGAGACACGCCGCCCGGGTTTCGTCCCGGGCGGCGCTCCGACTACTCAGTCTCGGCCGCGCTCGCGCTGCAAACGCGAGTATTGTCGATGGATCGCTCGCTGCTCACGCCGGCGAGCGTTCCGAGCCTGGGGCTCCGATTTTTGCACCAAGTGTGCAATCTCTCGCTTGAGCTTGTCGAAGCTCTCGTACCGCGCAACGTCCAGCGCACCCGACGCCAAGGCCTCGCGCACGGCGCAGCCCGGCTCTGCCTGGTGCCCGCAGTCCGAGAACCTGCAGCGCTCCGCTAGCTCCGACACGTCCCCGAAAGCCTGGTCGAGGCCGGAGCTCGCGTCCCAAAGCCCCAGCTCGCGCATGCCTGGAGTATCGATGAGCAGCGCACCACTCGGCAGCACGAACAGCTCGCGACGCGTAGTGGTGTGCCGGCCCTTGTCGTCGCCCGCGCGCACGGGCCCGGTGTCGAGCTCCGCGCCGCCGAGCAGCCGGTTCGTCAACGTGGTCTTGCCCACGCCAGACGAGCCGATCAGCGCCACGGTCGAGCCGGCGCTGAGGTAGGGCGCCAGCTGTTCTGCTGCTCGCGCGTCGCGCGTGCACAACGCGTGCACGGGCACGCCGCGCGCCACGTGTGTGAGCGCCTCGCGCTGCTCGGTCCAGTCAGGGCACAAATCGAGCTTCGTCAAGACGATCACGGGCTGTGCGCCGGCCTCCCAGACCTGCGCCAATGCACGCTCGATGCGCCGCGGCTCGAAGTCGCGATTCAGCGAGCTGATCACCAGCACCCAGTCGAGGTTGGCCGCTATCAGCTGCGGCTCACCGACGCCTGGCCGCTTGCGCAGCAGCGCACCGCGGCGCGGCAGGAGCGCCTCGATGCTGGCGTGGCCGGCTGCGGGTCGACGCAGCGCCACCCAATCGCCGACCACGGGGTGGTCTGCGTCGCGGCGCAGCCGGCCGCGCAGGCGTGCCTCGCAGCTACCAGCTGCAGTGAGCACACGGTAGTGCTCGTGCGAGGCTGCGCACACGCGGCCCGGCACGAGGTCAGGGTCACTCAGAGAATCGAAAGCCGCACGAAAAACATCATCGAACCCGAGAGCTTCGAGTTGCATGGTGGAGACGCTCCAAAATCCAGAGGTGAAAGGTCGACGCTCGAACGCGAGGGCACGGCACGCGCAAAAAGGCGTGCGTGCGCGACGGGCGAGACGACGCGCTCCGGATGGCAGCGATCAGTGATCAGTCAGAACGGACGAGATCAGTGAACGGCCCCGAGCACGGTGGTCTCGCTGACAAGGCAGCTGGGCTGGACATGATCCATAGGCGTCTCCAGGGAAACCCAAAGCCTGGTGCGACCTAACCCCCACGTCAAGCCAAACCAAGCTCGTAACCGTAACCGTAACCGTAACCGT
>Ga0190269_10000460_pt1 | contig 20683 bp, 15 predicted proteins | sample Popmic249IS_FD_133749 | JGI IMG/M metagenome (GOLD analysis project Ga0190269, IMG submission 133749) | Populus adjacent soil microbial communities from riparian zone of Blue River, Arizona, USA - 249 IS | ecosystem: Environmental > Terrestrial > Soil > Riparian zone | place: USA: Arizona... | reverse complement strand
GCGCTCCACCAGGCGGTGCGGGGAGAGGCGGGTGATGTCCTCGCCCTCGAACGTGATCCGGCCGGCGCGGGCGCGGACCAGTCCGGAGATGGTGCGGATCGTCGTGCTCTTCCCGGCGCCGTTGGCGCCGATCAGGGTCACGATCTCCCCGTCCTCGACGGTGATGCTGATGCCGTGCAGCGCCTCGATCCGGCCGTAGGCGACCGCGAGGTCCTCGATCTCAAGCAACATCGGTCGGCTCTCCCTCCGGCACACCCAGGTAGGCGGCGATGACCGCGGGATTGTCGCGGACCTCGGCCGGGGTGCCCTCGGCGATCTTCTTGCCGAACTCGAGGACGACGATCCGGTCGGTGACGCCCATCACCAGGCGCATGTCGTGCTCGATCAGCAGCACGGTGTACCCCTGATCGCGGATGGCCCGGATCAGGTCCATGAGCTCGGCCTTCTCCGCCGGGTTGAAGCCGGCGGCCGGCTCGTCCAGGCAGAGCAGGGTGGGCTCGGTGGCCAGCGCCCTGGCGATCTCCAGCCGCCGCTGGTACCCGTACGGCAGGTTGCGCGCCGCGGTGTGCGCCAGGTCCGCGATACCGACGAACTGCAGCAGCTCCATCGCCCGCTCGTGGCCGTCCCGCTCCTCGCGGAAGTGCCGCGGGCTGAGCCGGAAGACCGCACCGGGGACGCTCGTCTTGTGGCGGGCGTCCGCGCCCACCAAGACGTTCTCCAGCGCGCTCATCTCGGGGAACAGCCGGATGTTCTGGAACGTCCTGGCGATGCCGAGCCGGGTGATCTGGTACTTCTTCCGCCGACCCAGCTTCTTGCCGTCGAACCAGACGGTGCCGTCGGTGGGCTGGTAGACGCCGGTCATCACGTTGAAGCAGGTGGTCTTCCCGGCGCCGTTCGGACCGATCAGGCCGAGGATCTCGCCCCGCTTGATGGCGAAGTCGACGCCGTCGAGCGCGGTGACACCGCCGAACCGCAGCGTGACGTCGCGCATCTCGAGCAGGTTCTCTCCGACGCTGACGTGTGCCTCCGGCTCCGGCAGGTCGACGCTCTCGTCGACGCCCGGCGGCGGAGCGTCCGGGAGGATCGAATCCGGCGCGTGCACGGCGTCTGGGGTCTGCGCGGAGGGCTCAGGCGTTGACACCGGCCGCCACCTCCTTCTTCCGGTCGGCGAGTTCGGTCGCGCGGCGCCGGTTGGGCAGCAGGCCCTGCGGACGGAACACGCTCATGACGATCAGGGCGATGCCGAACGCGAAGTAGCGCAACGCCTGGACGCCGTCCCCGATCTCGTCGAAGACGTAGGGCGCGATCGCGCCGACCAGCACGGTGAGGAACGCCCCGACGAAGATCTTCGCGATGCGCGCACCCTCGGCCTGCGCCAGCCCGATCAGCTGGAGCAGCACCAGGCCGACGATCAGCGTGAGCACGACGGCGCCGACCAGCAGGCGGGTCGGGTTCTCCGTGCCGACGTCGGTGACGATCGAGTGCAGCTGGGTGCCGACCGACACGGCGACGACCAACCCGAGGATGCCGCCGGCGAAGGTGGCCGCCGCCCGCACCGTGCTGCTGAGCAACGACTTGCGGCGGGAGATCAGCGTGACGCCGAGCGCGATGAACAGCACCACGAACCAGGCGCCGAACAGCGACTCGTCGAAGCCCCGCAGCCGCTCGGGCACGTAGACCACGATGACCGCGCCGAGGATGACGCCGAACTTGTTGCCGGAGCCGCCGATGACGACCGCGGCCAGGAACAGGATCGACGTCAGGACGTCGAACGTGTCCGGGTTGATGAAGCCCTGCCGGCTGGCGAAGATGCCGCCGGAGATACCACCGACCGCGGCGCCGATCGCGAACGCCCACAGCTTGAACTTGAACGTCGGGACACCCATCAGCTCGGCCGCGTCCTCGTCCTCGCGGATCGCCAGCCAGGCGCGGCCGACGCGGCTGCGCTCGAGGTTCGAGACCAGGACCAGGATGAGGATGATGAACGCCAGGATCAGCCAGTAGAACGGCGTGATGTCGACGACGCCGAACAGCTTCGAGCCGTCGGCGCGCTCACCGGGCGGCTTGGGGATGTTCGAGATGCCCGACCGCTGCCCCAGGGGCGCGGAGTTCACCGCGGTCAGCCGGACGATCTCACCGAAGCCGAGCGTCACGATGGCCAGGTAGTCGCCGCGCAGCCGGAGCGTCGGGCCACCGAGGACCACGCCGAAGACCATCGCGATCGCGATGCCGATCGGCACACAGATCAGCCAGGGGTACGCGGTGGCCAGGTCGCTGGACGGCGAGCCGAAGACCGAGACCGTGTACGCACCGACCGCGTAGAAGCCGACGTAGCCGAGGTCGAGCAGGCCGGCGAAGCCGACCACGACGTTCAGGCCGATCGCGCAGAGCGCGAACGCGCCGACCAGGAACAGCACACCGGAGAAGCTCGTGTTGGGCGTGCCGATGACCGGGATGCCGGAGCCGGTCGAGGCGCGCAGGCTCTTGTCCCAGACCGGGAGCAGGACCAGCACCAGCAGCAGCAGTGCGCCCGGCACGTACCGGGCCGGCTTGGGCAGGCCGCCCCACCGGCTGCGGAACGCGCCCATCGCAGCTTCCCGCCGGGCGGCCACCGCGTCGGCGACGCGGAGCATCGGCGAGGAGGAGCGGGGAGGCGCCGTCGGCGCGAGAGTGTCGTGGCTCATGCGCGTGCCCTCCCCAGCGACTCACCGAGCAGGCCGGTCGGCCGGAACATCAGTACCAGGATCAGGAAGACGAACGCGATGACGTCGCGCCACTCCGACCCGATGACGGCCTGGCCCCAGTTCTCGACCAGGCCCAGCAGCAGACCGCCGAGCAGCGCGCCACGCAGGTTGCCGATTCCGCCGAGCACGGCGGCCGTGAAGGCCTTGAGCCCGAGCAGGAAGCCGGCGTTGAACTTCGTGACGCCGATGTTCAGGTTGTAGAGCACCGCGGCGACGCCGGCCATCAAACCGCCGAGAACGAACGTCCAGGCGATGACGCGGTCCTTGTTGACGCCCATCAGTGCGGCGGCGTCGGGGTCCATCGCGACCGCCCGGATACCGCGGCCCAGCCGGGTGCGGTTGATGATCGTGTCGAGCAGGATCATCATGCCGAACGCGGCGACCACGATCAGGATCATCCGGTTGGTGATCGACGCACCGAACAGCGTGAACTGCGTCGCCGGCTCGATCAGGTTGCCGACCGGCACGTTGTCGCGGCTGTAGAAGACGCCGAAGGCCTCGGAGATCGCGATCGACGCGCCGATGGCGCTGATCAGGAACACCAGCGGCGGTGCGTTGCGCTTCCGCAGCGGCCGGTAGGCGACTCGCTCGACGATCAGCGCGGTGGCGCCGGAGGCGGCCATCGCCGCGAGCACGGCGGCGAACAGCACCGCGATGACGATCGCCGTGCCCGGGATCGCCTCGTCCGCACCGACGCCCAGCAGCCGGGTGGTGAGGATCGCCGCGAAACTGCCGGTGACGAACACCTCGGAGTGCGCGAAGTTGATCAGGCGCAGAACGCCGTAAACAAGGGTGTACCCCAGGGCGATCAGCGCGTAGATCGCGCCCTGGGTGAATCCGGTCGCGGTGAGCTGACCGAAATTATCGATAAGTGCAGAGAAGTTCATCTGCCAAAGTTCCAACCGGTGGGTTCGGGGGCAACGGGGTGACGCCGCCGCTCGTGGCGGCAGCGGCCGGCCTTGCACGACGAAGGCCGGGCGCCGGTCGGTGCCGGCGCCCGGCCTCGTCGTTACTCAGGTGAAGATCAGGTGGGCCGGAACCGATACGCCCCGGCCCGCCGCTACTACTTGATCTCCTCGACCGCGACGATCTTGCCGCCCTGGAACTTGTAGGCCCAGACGCCCTTGTCGGCGACCTCGCCCTTGTCGTCGAACTTGACCTGCTTGGTGATGCCCTGCTTGTCGTACGAGTTCACGAAGTCGAGCATGTCCTTGCGGGTCGACTTGCCCTCTTTGAAGCCGTCGAGGAACACGTTGGCGGCGTCGAAGGCCTCGGCCGAGTAGGTCGACGGGTCAGCGTTGAACGCCTTCTTGTAGTCGGCGAAGAACGTGCCGGGCGCCTTCTCCGGGGGGAGGCACGGGCAGGTGACGATCGTGCCCTCGGCAGCCGCCGCACCGGCGCTGTCGACGAACTTGACGTCCTTGACACCGTCACCGGCGATCATCGTGATCGCCTGGCCACCGGCCTGGGACAGCTGCTTACGGAGCAGGCCGGCCTCGTCGTAGTAACCGCCGTAGTACAGCGCGGTGGCACCGGAGGACTTGATGTCGGTGACGACCGCGGAGAAGTCGGTCTGACCGTCCTGGACCGTCTGCGACTTGACCACGGCGCTGCCGAGGTCCTGCTTCACGATGTCCGAGAGACCCTTGCCGTACTCGGAGGCGTCGTCGACGACGTATACCTTCGTGGCCTTCAGGGTTTCCTTGATGTACTTCGCGGCCTGCGGGCCCTGCGCGTTGTCGCTACCGAGAACGCGGTGGAAGATCTTCCAGCCGTTCTCCGACAGCGCCGGGTTGGTGGCCGAGGCGGAGATGATCGGCAGGCCGGCCTCTTCGAAGGTCGGGCCGGTCGCCTTGGTCTCGCCGGAGAAGGCCGGGCCGACGACGCCGATGATCTTCTCGTCCTGGACGACCTCGGGGACGACCGTCGAAGCCTTCTCCGGCTTGCCCTCGGAGTCGAACTTCTTCAGCGTGACCTTGCAGTCCGCGTTCTTGGCGTTGTACTGGTCGACGGCCAGCTGCGCACCGTTCGAGATGTTGATCCCGAGTGCGGCGTTGTCACCGGTCTGCGGACCCACGAACCCGATGATCAGGTCGCAGGCCTTGTCACCGCCGCTGGCGCTCGTGTCGCCACCGTCGTCACCGCCGCTGCTGCAGCCCGTTGCGGCGAGCGCGATAGCGGCACCGACCGCCGCCACGCGCGCGAGGTTGCGAAGACGCACGAGTAAACCTCCACTGACTGTGGGTACGCCATCCGTTGCCGCTGCTGGCACGGATCCGCATCCCCCTGTGATGGAGGGGACTATAGGAGTGCCGCGACGCCTGAGACCAGCCTTGTCAGCCGTCGTAACACCAAAGTGATCCGAAGAAGCGGCCGGACAGGGGCGAACTGCCCGTTCCCCCACCTCAAGACCGAGAAAGTTGCAGCGCGTGACGGCCCGCGTTATCCATTCGGAACGTCGGGCCGTCACCGCCGCTGATCAGCTGCCTGCGCGCTGGGTCTGCGTCTCGACGATCGTCTCGGCCACGAGCTTCATCGTCGTGCGCCGGTCCATCGCGGTGCGCTGGATCCACCGGAAGGCCTCGGGCTCGGTCATGCCCTGCTCCTGGAGCAGACCCTTCGCCCGCTCGATGACCTTGCGGGTGGCCAGCCGCTCGGTGAGGTCGGTGACCTCCTTCTCGAGCGCGGTGATCTCGGCGAACCGCGACACGGCCATCTCGATCGTCGGCAGCAGGTCCTTCTTCTGGAACGGCTTCACCAGGTTCGCCATCGCGCCCGCGCTGCGCGCCCGCTCGACGAGGTCGCGCTGGCTGAACGCGGTGAGGATCACGACCGGCGCGATGCGGTCGCCCGCGATCCGCTCGGCGGCGGCCAGGCCGTCCAGCACCGGCATCTTGACGTCGAGGATCACCAGGTCGGGACGGAGCTCCTCGGCGAGCTCGATGGCACGCTGGCCGTCGCCTGCCTCGCCGACCACCTCGTAACCCTCTTCGACCAGCATCTCCTTCAGATCGAGGCGAATCAGTGCCTCGTCCTCGGCGATGAGGACGCGTCGCGTCGGTGCAGCGGTTTCGGCAGCGGCCGAAGCCGGTGTGGACGCCGGAGACTCAGCCATGGGGCCTCCTCTGGGTTGACGTGGAGCCGGGGACCGTCACCCGAAATAGGGGGCGACTCGTACCGACGGCTTATGGTGCCTGCTGGCGAGCAGCGTACCGGGCTAAGCTGTCAGAGCTTCCGTGCGCGGGCCGATCTCACGCCACCGGTGTGATCCCGGCTGCCCTGGTCAGCCTGTCCGGTTGCAGAAGCGGCGCGAGGGGTGGTACTTCCTCCCCAGAGCCGCGCAGCTGGGCCGGGATGGAGGAATGGCAGACTCGGACGCCTCAAAAGCGTCTGCCCGAAAGGGCGTGCGGGTTCGAATCCCGCTCCCGGCACCGAACTAATGGCCTGGTCGCTCGCGAGAGCGACCAGGCCATCGTCGTTCAGCGGGTCAGAGCGAACCGATGCGGTGCACCCGCACCGTGTTCGTGGCGCCCGCGGTGTTCGGCGGCGTACCCGCCACGATCACCACGCTGTCGCCCTGCCTGGCCCACTCGGTCTCCTGCAGGAGCGAGTCGACCTGCTCGACCATGTCGTCGGTGTGCTCGACCGACGGTGAGAGAAACGTCTCGACGCCCCAGGAGAGCGCCAGCTGGTTGCGCACGCTCGGAATCGGCGTGAAAGCCAGCAGCGGCAGCGCGGTGTGCAGCCGGGCGACCCGGCGGACCGTGTCGCCGGTGAGCGTGAACGCGACCAGCGCCTTGGCGTCGATCACCTCACCGATCTGGCGCGCGGCCGCGGCGATCGCCCCACCCTGGGTCTTCGGCGCGTGCTGCAGCGACGGCACCGGGGTCTTGGACTCCTCCACCGTCTCGATGATCTTGGCCATCGTGCGGACGGTGAGGATCGGGTACCGGCCGACGCTCGTCTCGGCGGAGAGCATCACCGCGTCCGCGCCGTCGAGCACCGCGTTCGCGACGTCGGACGCCTCGGCGCGGGTCGGGCGGGAGTTCTCGATCATCGAGTCGAGCATCTGGGTGGCGACGATGACCGGCCGGGCGTTCTCCCTGGCCAGCTGCACCGCGCGCTTCTGCACCAGCGGCACCTGCTCGAGCGGTAGCTCGACGCCGAGGTCACCGCGGGCCACCATCAGCCCGTCGAAGGCGAGCACGATCTGCTCGAGGTGGTCGACCGCCTCGGGCTTCTCGATCTTGGCGATCACCGGGACCCGGCGATCCTCCTCGTCCATGATCGCGTGGACGAGCTTGATGTCGTCCGGCGAGCGCACGAACGACAGCGCGATCATGTCGACGCCGAGCCGGAGCGCGAAGCGGAGGTCTTCCGCGTCCTTCTCCGAGAGCGCCGGGACGCTGATCTTCACGTTGGGCAGCGAGAGGCCCTTGTTGTTGCTGACCGGCCCGCCCTCGAGCACGAGGCAGCGGATGTCGTTGCCCTCGACGCCGGTGACCTCGAGGGCCAGCTTGCCGTCGTCGATCAGCAGCCGGTCGCCGACCGTCACCTCGGCGGCCAGCTTGCGGTAGGTGGTGGAGACCCGGTCGTGGTCGCCGACGATGTCGTCGGTGGTGATCGAGACGACCTCGCCGGTCTTCCACTCGGTGGAGCCCTCGGCGAACTTCCCGAGGCGAATCTTGGGACCCTGCAAGTCGGCGAGAATGCCGACCGCCCGCCCGGTGGCCTCGGCGGCCTCCCGAACGCGGTTGTAGACCCCTTCGTGGTCGGCGTGAGCACCGTGGCTGAAGTTCAGCCTGGCGATGTTCATACCAGCGTCGACCAGCGCGCGGAGGCGCTCTGACGACGCGGTCGCCGGTCCGATGGTGCACACAATCTTGGCTCGACGCGTCATGAAGTCAACCTAGCCCTCGTAGTGAACCGATTCACATCCCTCCCGTGGCTGAAAGGTGGCAGCTCGGGTGCTATGGGGTTCGCCGCACGCGGGAGGGGGTGCGCACGGGTGCGGTTATCGTGTTCCCGTGGCCGCTTACGAGTACCGGTGTCGCGAGTGTTCGACCGTTTTCGAGGTACGGCGTTCCGTGCACGAGAGCGCCCCGTCTGCCGTGCCCTGCCCGGCCGGCCATACGCAGACCGCGCGTGTGTTCTCGGCGGTCGCGGTGGGCGGTGGCGCCTCCGCGTCGATGCCCGCGGCGCCCGCCGGCGGTGGCTGCTGCGGCGGGGGCTGCTGCGGCTGACGCGGGACGTGTCGACTTCCCGGCCCCGGCAGGCGTCCGCGGAGGCCGGGAAGTCGTCAGCCGGCACGGTCAGGACGTCGGCTTGGTGAGGTCGTAGATCGTCTGGCCGCCGACGGTGACCGCGGTGAAGTTCTCGGTCACCCAGGTGCTGATCTCGTTGCTCGTGCCGCGGTCGCCGCCGGGGCCGCCCCGGAACTGGTTCCCGTCGGTGGCGGTGCTCGGGGCCGCCGAGTTCGGGGCCGCCGAGTTCGGGGCCGCCGCCTGGGTGCCGTCGCCTCCCATCCTGCCGCCGCCGACGAAGTAGTGGATCTTCCCCTCGGCGACCCACTGCTTGAACTGCGCGAGCGTCGGAGCCGGGTCGCTGCCGCTGAAACCGCCGATCGGGATGACCGCCCGGTCACTCTCCAACTGCAGCGTCGAGGCGCTCTGCGAGCCGATCGCCGCCGCGGCCCACTTCGTCGTCGACTTCTTCAGCAGCGCGATCAGCTCCGCGCTCGCCGCGCCACCGCCGGGACCGCCGCCCTGGAACGTCGGCCCGGCGCCCTGCTGGGTGCTCCCGGGAGTGGCGCCTTCCTCGGTACCGCCGGGGGCGGTGCCGCCCTGGGCCTGATCGCCACCGGGGGCGGTGCCGCCCGGGGCCGTGCCGCCCGGAGCCTGGTCACCGCCCGGCGCGGTCCCACCGGGAGCCTGGTTACCGCCCGGGAACGTGCCGCCGCCGGGGAAGTAGCCACCGCGGCGCCCGAAGCCCCCACCGGGCCCGCCGAAGCCGCCGCTGCCGGCCGGTCCGGCCGTCGGCGTCGAACCGGTGTGCGGCGTCGTGGCGGTCTGGGCCGCGTAGGCGGCCGGCCCGGCCAGCACCGCCACGGCGCCCACCGCCGCGCCGACCACGGCCAACCGGCGCGCGGCACGCGCCCCGGCGAGCAGCGCCAGTGCCCCGAGTACGCCGGCGACCAGCACGACCCACCGCAGCCACGGGTTCCAGTCGGACGCCCGGCCCAGCAGATCCCACGCCACCGCCGTCGTCACGCCGACCAACCCGGCCAGCACGACACGAGCCGCCACCGTCTCCCGCACCCGCCACAGCTCGCGGCCACCGACCGCCAGCGTCGCGGCGACACCGGGCGCGAGCGCGATGTTGTAGTACGAGTGGAAAATGCCTTCCATGTAGCTGAAGATCCCGGCGGTCACGACCAGCCAGCCGCCCCAGAGGATCAGCGCCGCCCGGGCCCGGTCGGTCCGCGGCGCCCGGCGCGTGATCCACAAGCCGGCGAACAGCGCGATCACCGCCGCCGGCAGGAACCAGGCGATCTGCGTCCCCATCTGGTCGTTGAACAGCCGGGTGATGCCCGTCTCGCCCCCGAAGCCACCGCCGCCCATGCCCCCGCCGGGGCCGCTGCCGCCGCCGGAGACGACCCGGTCGAGGCCGTTGTACCCGAACGCCAGGCCCAGCTCGGTGTTGTCGCCGGAGCCACCGATGTACGGACGGCTGTCGGCCGGCCAGAGCGTCGTGGCGAGGATGTACCAGCCGGCCGAGACCACGAGCGCCGCACCGCCGACCAGCAGCCGACCGACACGCCGCCACAGCCCGGTCGGCGCGCAGACCAGGTAGACCAGCGCGAGCGCGGGCAGGACGAGGAACGACTGCAAGGTCTTGGTCAGGAACGCGAAGCCGAGCGCGACACCGGCCAGGGCCAGCCAGCCGGCTCCGCCCCGCGTCGCCGCCGCGTCCACGGCCCGGACGACGCAGTACGCCGCGGCGATCATCAGCAGCACCAGCAGCGCGTCCGGGTTGTTGAAGCGGAACATCAGGACCGCGACCGGGGTCAGCGCGAACAGCGCGGCAGCGGCCAGGCCGGCCACCGCTCCGGACCAGCGGCGGACGGCCGCGTACAGCAGCCACACCGACGCCACGCCCATCAGCGCCTGCGGCGCCAGCATGCTCCAGCTGGAGAAGCCGAAGATCCGCCCGGAGAGCGCCATCACCCAGAGCGCCGCCGGAGGCTTGTCGACCGTGATGACGTTGCCCCAGTCGGAGGACCCGAAGAAGAACGCCGTCCAGCTCTTCGTCCCCGACTGCACCGCGGCGGCGTAGAAGTCGTTGGCCCAGCCGGAGGCCCCGAGGTCCCAGAGGTAGAGCACCGCGGAGACCGCCAGGATCACCAGCAGGGCCGGGCGCACCCAGGCCGGGTCGTCGGGACGGCCCCGCACGGCCCGGCGCCAGAGCGGCGGCCGGGGGGCGGCGTGACGTCCGGTCTCCGACGGTGTCGACGGAGCAGGGATTCGATCGGTCGCAGTCTCCAGCACGGCACGACGATCGTCGGCGAACCTGGTGCGGAGCTGAGACCAGCCACAGAGCAACCTGTGGAACGGGCCTGGTACTGCAACGCGGTGGGGTCGGGTGACGGCAAAGGGAGTTCGCGCACGCGATCACGTGCGAGAGCTTCCTTTGACAACCGTCTCCGACTGGCCAGGGGTACCTGCCGTTGCAGTAGGGCCCGCTCGGGGCGCTGCCGGCCGTCGAGCGGGCCGACGCCGTGACCTCGGGAAGACCCGCCGGGAGGAGGCCCGGTTGCCCGGTGCCGTTCCGAGCGGACCGCCGGCCTAGCGGAAGATCATGCAGGTGGTCGTCGCGTGGGCGAGCAGGCGGCCGTCGCCGTCGGTGACCCGCCCCTCCGCCGTGGCGACGCGGCCCCCGACGTGGATCACCTGCCCGACGCAGGTCAGCGTCCCCGCGTCGAGGCTGATGGCTTTGACGTAGTTGACCTTGAGTTCCAGCGTGGTGTAGCCGACGCCGGCCGGCAGCGTGGTGTGCACCGCACAGCCCATCGCCGAGTCGAGCAGCGTGGCGTGGATGCCGCCGTGGACCGTGCCGAGCGGGTTGGCGAACTCGGGCTTCGCGTCCAGCGCGAAGACCACCCGGCCCTCCTCGACCTCGACCATCTCCATGCCGAGCAGCAGCGCGATGTTCGGGGGCGGCGCCTTCTGCTCGTTGATCGCGCGGATCAGCTCGAGTCCGGAGAGGCCGGCCAGGCCGTGCAGGGCGGAGGGGTCGCCCTGCCCCGGTCGCACCGGGGTCGGGTCGGTGGCAGCCACGGTCACTCCCCTGCTCGTCGGTTAGTTCTGTTTCAGAACGTAGCAGCTCACGCTCGTACCGAGGGTAGGATCTGCGACATGCGGTGGTCGGAGATCGGCGGCGAGCGGTGCTCGGTGGCGCGGACGCTGTCGGTGATCGGTGAGCGGTGGACGATGCTCGTGCTGCGCGAGGCGTTCCGCGGGGTCCGCCGCTTCGAGGACTTCCAGCAGCACACCGGGGCGTCCCGTCCGGTGCTGGCCGAGCGGCTGCGGCAGCTGACCGCCGACGAGGTGCTGCGCCGGGAGCGCTACGCCGAGAAGCCCGACCGGTACGAGTACCGGCTCACCAGCAAGGGCCTCGACCTGTACCCGGTGCTGGTGTCGCTGATGAGCTGGGGCGACCGGTGGATGGACGACGGCAGCGGCCCGCCGGTGCAGCTGACCCACCTGCACTGCGAGAGCCCGCTCGCCCCGACGCTCGCCTGCGGCAGCTGCGGGGAGCCGGTGACGGCCCGCGACGTCCGGGCCACCCCCGCCTGACGGTCAGGGCACGCGGCGGACCACCGCCAGCGCGGCCCGGCAGACCACCGGGCCGTCCAGCGGAGCCGCGACCCGGCGGCGCCCGGTCTGGATGTAGTAGTCGAAGTGTGTGATCACGCGCCCCTGCCGCCACCCGCGCGGCTGGCCGGGGGCCACCCTGGCGATCGTGCCGCGCCAGCCGGGCCGGCGCTCGCGCACGATCTGCTCCAGCCGGATCGCGCCCTCGGCGGCGTCGAAGCCCACCGACGCGGTCACCGGGAGCCGCGCGACGCAGTCCCGCAGCTGGACGGTGTTCACCACGCTCCGCACGCCGTCGCTCACCGGCGACGCGACGAGCACGCCGGCGAGCAGCCCGGCGACGACGACCCCGCCGACCAGCCGACGCACCGGGACGGCTCCGCCTGGCGTCACCAGCAGCAGCACACCCGCGGTCACCAGGTACACGGGTGGACCGGCGTAGTACCCGCCGACGCCCCAGGGCAGCAGCGTCGCCGCGTAGCCCGCTCCCCCGGCCAGCAGTACGAGCGGCACCGGGTCGGCCACACCGGGCGCCCGCGCCGCGACGCCGAGCAGCACGAATCCCGCCAGCAGCACGAGCGCGGGGGCACCGGCCGCACCGGCGAGCACCGAGACGTTCGCCGCCAGCCGGTACGGGCCGGCGTCGTCGAGGTACCCGGAGGCGTAGGAGCCCTGACCGGCGAGCACCGCGGCGGCCGCCAGCGTGCCGAGGCCCAGGAGGCCCGCCGCCGCGGCCGCGGCGGTGATCCGCCGGCCGGACGGCTCGCCGCCGCTGGGCCCGTCCGCGGACGAGCCGCCGCTGGGCCCGTCCGCGGACGACGCTGCGGACGGCGTCGCCCGGCCGAATGTCGTCCGCAGGAGGACGGAAACGCCGAACGCGACGAGCAACCAGGCCAGCGGGGCCTTGAACCAGGCGGCGAGCGCCCAGCACGTCACCAGCCACCAGGGGCGGCGCACGCCGGCGAGCAGGCCGAGGCCGACGCAGGCCGCCCCGGAGAGCTCCTGCAGCGACGGGTACCACAGCCCCGTCCAGAGCGGGCCGTTCGCGAGCAGCGCGATCGACGCCCAGGCGGCGACCGCGACGCGAGTACCCGGGGCCGCCCGCACCTGCCGCAGCAGCGCCACCACCGGCCCGGCCACCGCGAGGCCGAGCATCCCGACCCGGGCGGCGTGCGCGGGACCGACCGGAAGCAGGTAGAACACGCCCTGGTAGACCCAGTAGGCGGGGCGGAAGAGGCCCCAGTCGGTGACGTCCCAAGCGGCGGCGCCGCGGATCGTCGTGAGCACGCCGACCAGCGAGCCGTGCGCGGCCTGGTTGCGGTGCAGGTGGCCGAGGAGCGCGGTGTCGTCGATGAACGACCACTCCCACGGCAGCGCAGCGATCCCCGCCAGCGCGAGGACCACCGCCCCGAGCAGCCCGGCCCCGGGCCGACGGCGTCGACCACGGGGCGGTGTCCGGACCACGACCTTCTCGGGAGTCAGAACGGACATAAGGCAAGCATGCCGAGCGAAGCCGCTCGAACAGGGCCAACGCGCCGCAATCCGCGATTCGCGAGTGCCCGGTGGTCGAGGGGAGCGGCGAGCCGGAAGCCTTACAGCACCGCGAGCGCGTACGCACCGAAGCCGAGCGCCGCGACTCCCGCTACCGGGCCGACGCGGTGCCAGACCCCGCTCCACGGCGCCTCGAACCGGCGGGCTCCCCACACCAGCGCGGCGAGGACCAGGCAGTGCACGGGCAGCCAGGCCAGCCGCCAGCCGGCCCAGCCCGCTCCGTCCGGCAGCCGGTGCAGTCCGGGCAGGTCGGCGGGGAGCGTCACCACGGTGAGCAGCACCAACGCGATCTGGTGCCAGCAGAACACGGTCATCGCGACGAGGTTCAGCATCGCCACCGCCGCCCAGCGGCTCGGCACTCGCAGAGCCGTCGCCAGCCGGTCGCGGCCGAGCACCGCCAACCCGCACTGGGCCATCGCCAACGCCACGACCAGCAGCGACGGCGGATGGGAGTTCACCCGCCCGGCGCCCGGCACCCCGACGACGCTCGCCGGGTAGCCGAACCGCAGCACGAGGACGACCAGCAGGACGGCACCGGCACCGGCGAGCACCGCCGCCGCCCGGCGCGGCAACCGCCCGTGTGCCCAGGCGACGCCGAGAACGTAGGCGAACGCCCAGCCCGGCAGGATGTTGACCAGCCCGATCCAGGCCGGGACGCCGTCGGCCAGTGGCCCGTAGCGGAGCACGTCGACGACCGCGACGGCGACGACCAGCGGGAGGGCCGCCCAGGCACCCCAACGCCGCACGGCGGTGACCACCAGCGGGGTCATGGCCGTCACGACGCCGTACACGGCGATGAACCAGAGGGGCTGCACGACCAGCGCGGTCGTGGTCCGGAGCGTGCCGGCCGGAACTCCGGCCAGCGCGAGAACCGGGAAGGCCACCGCCAGCAGCGCGGTCACCGCGACGACCGGCCGGGTCAACCGCACGAGGCGGCTGCGGATCCACGGCCGGTACGCGCGGTCTCCCAGGCTCCGCGCCGCCGAGTAGCCACCGACCAGGAAGAACAGCGCGAGTAGCTGGAGCGCCCAGCTCAGCGGTGCGAGGTCCGGCAGCGCGGTGAGCGGGCTGCGGACCCGCAACGCCCCGTCGGCGTCGGGAACCAGCGCCATCACCAGGTAGTGGCCGAGCACGACGCCGATCACGGCGAGTGCGCGCAGACCGTCCAGCGCGCGGTCACGGTTGGCCGGCGTCGCGGCTTCGATGCGGGTGGCGAAGCTCATCGGACCGTCACCTCCGCCGGGCGGCCGAGCACGATCCGGGCGATGTTCGCGAGCGACTCGGAGTCCTCGGCGTAGTACTGGTCGTGGCCCGTCGCGGTGCCGGTGCGGAACACGGTGGCGCCGAAAGCCGGATCGACCGGTGAGGTCCCGTGCCCCAGCCCGAACACCCGCACGGGCGGGGTGATGCGGATCGGGTCGTCCGCGGTGCGGGCCGCCCAGACGCGAGCGGTCGTGCGCAGGTGGGACGCCGTGTCGACGTCCATGCCCGGCGAGGCGAGCGCGACGAGCTCGTCCACCGGTGAGCCGGGGATCGCCCGGCCGCAGACGACCGTGCCGTAGCTGTGGCAGAGCAGGCTGACATGGGCGTCCGGCAGGCTGCGCAGGAACCGGCGCAGGGCTCCCGCTCCGGCGACGGCGCGTGCCGATCCGACCGCGGCCAGGTCGACCCGCTCCGGGGCGTCGTAGCCCAGCCAGACCACGACCGCCACGTCGTCCCCGGTGGTCTCGCGTAACCGGACCGCGTTGGCCAGGGGCGAGACCCGCCGGCCGGACGGCCAGCGCAGCACGTTGTCCAGGCGCCAGCTGCTGCCGGGCACCAGGACCGCGATGTGCTCGGCGGTGTCGAGGTCGCCGATGACCTGCACCACGCGGCCGTCGCCGCGGGGGTCGTAGGCCAGGGTGCGACCGGGGCGGGTGGCCGGCGCGCTGCCGCCTCCTCCCGCCGGGCCGGTCGTGCCGACGCTCGACGCACGAACGGCGTCGCGGCGGGCGGCGGAGTCGCCGGTGACGGCACGGGCGCCGGGGACGGGGGGGTCGTCAGCGCGCGTGGCGGGGTCAGCGCGTGCGTCGACGGCGAGGACCTGCTCGACGGCGGGCGTGGAGGCGGCGGGCGTGGAGACGGCGGTCAGCACCGCCTCGTTGGCCTGATAACGCAGAGTGAGGGGAACGCCGTCGAGGTTGCCGATCGTCGTGGGTGCCAGGCGCACGAGGTCGGCGCGCTGGCCCGGGGTGAGGCGGCGGACGAACGCCGCGACGTCGCTCGGCGATGCCGTGGCCGGGCGGGGGATGTCCGCGGCGTCGATCTCCGGGGCGATCCTCGTGACGACGCTCATCCAGGCGTCGGCGCCGAGCGGCTGCGAGACCTGCGAGGACGGGGAGCCGGTCGCCCACCACCCGGTGGCGGCGATCGATCCGGCGAGGATCCATCCGGTGAGGAGAAGGGCGAGGCTGGCTCTCATGCCTCTAGACGCTAGGAATTTCGCCGCTCCGGATCGTCACGCTGCGGAGTCGAGCTTCCCTCCCTCTCAGGTATCGGCCGCCGCCCGACCCTTACTACCCGGAGGACGAGCGCGCGGTCTGCGGCCCGGGATCCGGCGTGGGGCGAGGGTCAGCCGACCAGGCCTCGTTGGTAGGCGAACACCACGGCCTGGGTGCGGTCGCGCAGGTTGAGCTTGGTCAGGATGTGGCCGACGTGCGTCTTGATCGTCTGCTCCGCCAGGAACAGCTCGGCGGCGATCTCGGCGTTGGACAGTCCGCGCGCGATCAGCCCGAGCACCTCGCGCTCGCGCGGCGTCAGCTCGGTGACCGCACCGCCGGGGAGGTCGCGCTTCCGGCGGCGCGCGAAGTCGCCGATCAGTCGCCGGGTCACCGACGGAGCGAGGAGCGCGTCGCCGCGCGCGACCACCCGCACCGCCGCCAGCAGGTCGGCGCCGGGTGCGTCCTTGAGGAGGAACCCGCTGGCACCGGCCGAGAGCGCGTCGTAGACGTATTCGTCGAGGTCGAACGTGGTGAGGACGAGCACCTTGGGGGCGTCCTCCCCGGGGTTCTCACCGAGGATCTCGGCGGTCGCGGCGATGCCGTCCAGCACCGGCATCCGCACGTCCATCACGATGACGTCCGGCGCGAGGCTGCGGGCGAGCTCGACGGCTTCCCTGCCGTTACCGGCCTGCCCCACCACCTCGACGTCGCCGGCGGCGGTCAGCAGCGTCGCGAGGCCGTCACGGATCATCACCTGGTCGTCGGCGACCACCACCCGGATCGTCATGCGGAAACCCTATTCCGGAGCCGGTCCGGGCCCGGAGGCGGTGCGCACTTCGTGCCCCTCCAGCGGGACGAAGTGTGCACCGCCTCCGGGCCAGGGCGTCAGCCGGGCACGGAGGCGGTGGGGCGCGGCTCGGTCGGGAGCACCGCGGTGAGAGCGAAGCCCCCGTCCGGGCGCGGACCGGCGCTCATCTCGCCGCCGAGCATCGCGGCCCGCTCCCGGATGCCCACGAGCCCGTGCCCGCCCCCCAGTGACCGCCGGTCCGCCGCCACCTCGGCCGCTCCCCCACCGGCGTCGGCGGCGTCGACGGGAGTGGTCGGCGGCCGCCAGGCGTCGCCCGGTGTGTTGGTGACGGCCAGGTGCAGAGCCTCGGGCCCGTAGCGGACCTCGACCCGCACCTCGCTCCCGGGCGCGTAGCGCGAGGCGTTGCTCAGCCCCTCCTGCAGGATCCGGTAGGCGGAGACGTCGACGGCGGCCGACAGCGGCCGGGGCACGCCGACGACACCGGCCGTCACGGTCAGCCCGGTCGAGCGGGCGCGCTCCACCAGGTCGTCGAGCAGTTCGAGGCCGGGAGCCGGCGAGCGCTCGGCCGCCTCCTCGTCGGAACGCAGCAGCCCGACGACGGTCCGCGTCTCGGCCAGCGCTTCCCGAGCGGCCCGGTTGATCGCGGCGAAGATCTCGGCCGCGGCGGGTGGGACGTCGGGCACCTTCAGCGGCGCCGCCTCGGCCTGGATGGCGATCATCGTCATGTGGTGGGCGACGACGTCGTGCAGCTCACGGGCGATCCGGCCGCGCTCCTCCAGCACCGCCTGCCGGGCGAGGTCCTTGCGGCGCAACGCCCGCTGCTCGTCGAGGCGGGCCTGGACGCTGCGCCGTCCGCCGGTCGCGTCGCCGAAGAACAGGCCCGCGAACGCCGACCCGGCGATGATGTAGCCGATCCAGAACGGCATGCCGACGAGCCAGCCGAACGCGAACACCGCGGCGGTGGTGAGCAGCCCGACACCCACCCAGACCGGCCGTGGCGAGGACGCCCCCACCATCACCAGCGTCAGCAGCATCGCGACGCACGCGGTCACCGGCCAGGGCCACACGACGTCCGAACGCGATCCCAGCGTGACCGCCAGCGGGGTGAGCAGCACCCCGATCACCATGACCCGCCAGGCCAGCAGCGGGCGTAGCGGGGCCACGACCGCGGTCAGCGTGAGCAGCCCCAGGAACGGCGCGACCACCGCCGGGACCCGCAGCGCGAGGACCAGCTCGGCGATCGTTCCGGCGAGGAAGCCGATCGACGCGGCGGCCCAGACGAGACCCAACGTCCAGCGGCACCAGCCCCGGGCCGGAATCCAGGGCCGCGGCTGGACGGGCTTGATCGGTGCACCGGCGATCGCGCCCCACACCCCGGCGACGTAGGACCGAATCACGCCTTGAGCCTAGGAGGCGGTGCACGCTTCGTCCCCCTGGAGGGGCCCGAAGCGTGCACCGCCTCTGGGTCAGCGAGCAGTCAGCGCCATCGTCGTGGGCTGGATCGGCGCGGGGAGGAACGTCTCGCCGGCCAGGTGCTTGTCGACCGCGGCGGCCGCGGCCCGGCCCTCGGCGATCGCCCAGACGATCAGCGACTGGCCCCGGCCGGCGTCGCCGGTGACGAAGACGTTCTCCGCCGTCGTCTTCCACTCCGCGTCCCGCACCACGCGTCCACGCTCGTCGATCTCGACGCCGAGCTCGTCGTAGAGCGCGCCCTTCTCGACCCCGACGAAGCCCATCGCGAGGAAGACCGCCTCGGCCGGGATCTCCCGCGAGGTGCCCTCCACCGGCACGAAGCGCCCGCCCTCGGACACCACCTCGTGCAGGACCAGCGCCTTCACGTTCCCGGACGAGTCCCCGACGAACTTCTCGGTGTTGACCGCGTAGACGCGCTCGCCGCCCTCCTCGTGCGCGGAGGTGACCCGGTAGGTCATCGGGTACGTCGGCCACGGCATGTGCGCGGCCCGCGACGCCGGCGGCTGCGGCATGATCTCCAGCTGGGTGACGCTCTTGGCGCCCTGCCGGTGAGCGGTGCCCAGGCAGTCGGCACCGGTGTCACCGCCACCGATGATAACGACGTGCTTCCCGCGGACGTCGACGTGGCCTGCCACCGAAGCCGGGTCGGCGCCGAGAGCCACCTTGTTCGCCGGAACCAGGTACTCCATCGCCGCGTAGATGCCGTTGAGCTCGCGTCCGGGTGCGGGCAGGTCACGCGGCACCGTCGAGCCGGTGGCCAGCACGACCGCGTCGAACTCCGCCTTGAGCTTCGAGACCGGCAGGTCGGCAGACCCGACCGACACACCGGTCACGAACTTCGTACCCTCGGCCTCCATCTGCGCCAGCCGGCGGTCGATGTTCGACTTCTCCATCTTGAACTCGGGGATGCCGTAGCGGAGCAGGCCACCGATCTTGTCGGCGCGCTCGTAGACGGTCACCTCGTGCCCGGCACGGGTCAGCTGCTGCGCCGCGGCCAGGCCCGCCGGGCCGGAGCCGACGATCGCGACCTTCTTGCCGGACAGCTTCTCCGGCAGCTGCGGGGCCACCAGACCCCGGTCGAAGGCGGTGAGGATCGTCTCGACCTCGATCTGCTTGATCGTCACCGGGTCGTCGGCGATGCCGAGGACGCAGGCGGCCTCGCACGGCGCCGGGCAGAGCTTCCCGGTGAACTCCGGGAAGTTGTTCGTCGCGTGCAGGCGGTCGATCGCGAGCGACCACTGCCCGGTGCGGGCCAGGTCGTTCCACTCCGGGATGAGGTTTCCGAGGGGGCAGCCGTTGTGGCAGAACGGAATGCCGCAGTCCATGCACCGGGAAGCCTGCGTGCGCAGGTTCTTCTCCGGGAACTCCTCGTAGACCTCGCGCCAGTCCATCAGCCGGATGTCGACCGGACGCCGGGCGGGCAGCTCCCGCCCGTTCTTCAAGAAGCCCGACGGGTCAGCCACGGGAAACCTCCACTGCGATGAGCCACGACGCGTTGGTCCGGAAGCGCTGAAGGTCAGCCACGTGCCGCCTCCATGATCGCCTCGTCGACGGGGCGGCCGGCGGCCTGCGCCTGACGAGTCGCTTCCAGGACCCGCTTGTAGTCGCGGGGCATGATCTTCGTGAACGACCGGACGTGCCGGTTCCAGTCGGACAGCAGCCCCTCGGCCACCGTCGAACCGGTCTCGTCCAGGTGCCGTCCGATCAGCGCGCGCAGCGTCGCGGCGTCGTCGGTCGAAAGTGTTTCCAGGTCGACCATCTCGGTGTTGACGAGCACCGGGTCGAGGTCGAGCACGTACGCGACACCGCCGGACATGCCGGCCGCGAAGTTCCGCCCGGTCGGGCCGAGCACCACGACCTGACCACCGGTCATGTACTCGCAGCCGTGGTCACCCACGCCCTCGACGACCGCGGTGGCGCCGGAGTTGCGGACGCAGAACCGCTCGCCGACCCGCCCGCGGAGGAAGACCTCGCCCTGGGTGGCGCCGTAGAGGATCGTGTTGCCGGCGATGACGTTCTCCTGCGGCACGAACGGCGCTTCGGGAGCCGGCCGCACGATGATCCGTCCGCCGGAGAGGCCCTTGCCGACGTAGTCGTTCGCGTCACCGAACAGCCGCAGCGTGATGCCCTTCGGAACGAACGCCCCGAACGACTGACCGGCCGAGCCGGTGAACGTCAGATCGATCGTTCCGTCCGGTAGGCCCTCGCCGCCGTAGCGGCGGGTCACCATCGAGCCGAGCATCGTGCCGACCGTCCGGTTGACGTTGCGGACCGGGATCTCGAACTTCACCGGCGACCCGTCGAGCAGCGCACCTTCGCACAACTGGATCAGCGTGTTGTCCAGCGCCCGGTCGAGCCCGTGGTCCTGGGCGACGACCTGCTTGCGCGAGGAGCCCTCGGGCAGCTCGGGCACGGCGAAGATCGGGCTCAGGTCCAGCCCGTCGGCCTTCCAGTGGTCGACCGCGTCGGAGACGTCGAGCAGCTCGGCGTGGCCGACCGCCTCCTCGATCGAGCGGAAGCCCAGCTCGGCGAGGTACTGGCGGACCTCCTCGGCGATGTACTCGAAGAACGTGACGACGAACTCCGGCTTGCCGCTGAACTTCTCCCGCAGCACCGGGTTCTGCGTCGCGACGCCCACCGGGCAGGTGTCGAGGTGGCAGACGCGCATCATGATGCAGCCGCTGACGACCAGCGGCGCGGTGGCGAACCCGAACTCCTCGGCGCCGAGCAGCGCGCCGATGACCACGTCGCGGC
>Ga0190269_10000459_pt1 | contig 20687 bp, 15 predicted proteins | sample Popmic249IS_FD_133749 | JGI IMG/M metagenome (GOLD analysis project Ga0190269, IMG submission 133749) | Populus adjacent soil microbial communities from riparian zone of Blue River, Arizona, USA - 249 IS | ecosystem: Environmental > Terrestrial > Soil > Riparian zone | place: USA: Arizona... | reverse complement strand
GTGGCAGCGCGGTCTGCAGCGTCGGCGTGACAGTGCGGATGGTGGGGGTGGCGCTGCGGATCCCGGAGCCGCCGCGCGGCGGCAGATACGTAGAGGTGGCGTCGTCGACGTTGTTCCACTCGGCATGGTCGTCTTGGCGTGCAGCCAATGGCGGCGCATCGAACAGCGCGAAGGGCTTCATTTCCGTCGCAGGCTCGTCCTCGTCCCACTCCATGTCGAGTGGCGCATGGATCGGTGCGCGACCTGCAGGGTGCGAGTGCACACGCGTCGCTTCGTCTTCGTCATCCCAGCCGGCACCGGCCGCCTCGTTGAACATCGCGTCGAGGGCGGAGGGCGGACTCACAGCTGCATCCGCATCGACGTCGGCGCTGATCTGGTCCGGCGCTGGCGTGGCAGCTCCGATCAAGGTCGCATCGAGCGAAGCTGTCTGCAGCGGCGCGGGCCCAGCTGACCCACCCTCGAACGCTTCATCGAGCGAAGATGCTTGCGTGAGCTCCTCGTCGCCGCCTTCCTCGATGAAGCTGTCGCTGTCGACGTCGTCGACCTCAGCAGCGGGTTCCTGCCAGTGCGGCATCGCAGACAGGTTCAAAGGCAGCGTGGCATCCACCCGCCCGCGCTGCGTGTTGCTCGCGCCCGGATTGTTCGGCACGCGCGCCTGCAGACCGCTCTCCGCTTCGCCGGAGTCGCTCGTGACGACAGGCGTTTCGACCGACTCTTCCGGGACGACGCTGTGCGACCTGAGGGGCTCGATATGCTCGAATGCCGCGAGGCCAGTCACCTCGTCGAGGGGGAACGGATCCTTACCTACGTTCATCGGCCGTACCTCCTACCCTGCGACCCGAATCAACGCGAGTCCTGCCAAGTCCCACATGTGGGAGGATATGTGTACCAAATCTGCGCTGCAAATCAAGGCCAAAAGCTTAGAGGTGATAGAGCTAATCCAGATCTCTAACTTTCGTCCGCAACATTGGGCTGCGGAACGTCCAAGGCCTTAAGCAAGAAGTGAGCATGTGCAGTGGCTACTGGCTTCGACTCGTCGCCCTGCCAAGCATGGACTTGGACATTGGCGACACGACGACCGTGCTTCGTGATGATCGCGCGGGCGTGAGTATCGATCACGCGCGCGGACCGTAGGTAGTCGACTGTGATGTTGATCGTCTTCGGGACCGCGATGCTGCGGATCTCCCAGATCAACTTGAAGATCGCCGCGCTCTCCAGCAGCGCGCCGACAGTCCCTCCGTGCATCGCGCGCAAGATCGGGTTGCCGATCAAATGCTCGGCGCCGGGCATGGTCGTGACCGGATCGCCGTCGATCAACGTCACACGCAAGCCGAGCAGGCGCGCGTAAGGAATGGCTGTGAGCACCGGCTCGAACTGGCCGCTCTCGCGCAGCGCTTGGAGCGCGGCCGACGCCCTGCCATGATCGATCGACGTTCGCGGTTCGCTCATGCGCTCTCCGAACGCCGGATCTGTGTGCGCAGCATGTAAGTCGCGGCCATGCTCGCGATCGGATCGGCTTCGTCAGCCTCGTACGCGACACCGCGCGCGAACGCGATGTTATAGGTCTTCTTGTAGCACTCCACTTTCGCGCGCACGGACTGGCCTGGTGTCGAAGGTCGCAGGTAGTCGATCCGGAGGTCCAAGGTGGCCAACGGCATCGGCTCACCCAAGGCTGATAACACGGCCGCACCGCCCACCGTATCGAGCAACGACGTCACGACACCGCCGTGCAACACGCCCGTCGCGGGATCGCCCACGAGCTCTTCACTGTAAGGAAGCTGCGCGAGGCACACGCCGCCACTGATCGAAAGCACGTCCAGCCGCAGCAGCGCCATGTGCGGCGACATCGAGGCGATAAACTTAGCGAGGACGGACTCGTCGAACGGCACGGCCGCAGTGTACCTGGATCGACCCTGGGCGCATGCGATAACAAGCGACATTTCGTGCCGGCCCGCCACACTGCGCGGCGAAAGCGAAGAAACCACGAGTTTCGTGCGGAAAAAGCGCAGCGGAGGGCGGCATCCAGGCGCGAGCCTGGACGCTCGGCGCGCCAGCGTTTGTCTCATTCGCATCGAATGGACCGCTCACGCGCAGAAACGTGCTACACTGCGCGGCTCGCTGTGTCCGCATCTCTGAAACCTCTATACGACGCGATTCGCGAACAGTGTGCGCAGGGAGTCTGGCTCCGCGCCGAACAAATGGCGCGTACAGGCAGCGTGGACGGCAAGCTCACGCGCAACGCGGAATTTGAGGTGCGCTTCCTGACGAAGGGCGGCATGGCATCGCCGCGCGTCGTGCTGTCGCCGAAAGATGTCGACTGGTCGTGCGAGTGCCCGAGCCAGGAGGCTGCGTGCATTCACGTGGCGACCGCGGTGATCGGCCTGCAAAAGGCGCAGCAAGAGGGCACCGGTCTCACGCAGCTCACGCCTCCGGCGATCAAGATCGCCCATCGCTTGCGTAAGCTGGATGGATCGCTTGCGATCGAGCGCTTCATTCATCGGCCTGGTCAGCCGCTGCCTCTGCAGACGCGTTTGGCCGCCTGGAAGCGCCGCGATGGCGACGACGACGTGCAGGCCGACGCTGCGGATCTCGCGCTCGACGTCGCGCTCGGCCCGGTCGTTTCGGGCAAGATACCGCGGCCTTTGATGAAGCGCGTGCTCGCGGCGTTGAAGGCCTGTAACGATGTCACGTACGAGGACAAGAAGATCAAGATCGGCGAGCCGCGCCCGGTGATCAGGGCGCGCGTCGACGATAGCCCCGAAGGCTTTCGGATCATCGCGGAGCAGGATCCGAACATCCAAGACATCTTCGACAACGGCGCGGTGTTTCACGGCGGTGTGCTGCGCGCGATCGGAGATCTCGATCTGTCTGGGCGCGATGTGGATGAGCTGCGCAAGGGCCGAACGTACAACTTCGGTCAAGTCGCCGACCTGGTCGGACGGGTGATTCCCGCGCTCAAAGAGCGACTGCCGGTCGAAGTCACCTCGCAGGTGTTGCCCAAGGCAACGCAGATGCAGCCGCGCTTGCTCGCGCAGACCGAGTTCGTCGATGGCGCGCTCACGGTCTTGCCGCTGCTCGTGTACGGCGATCCACCCGTCGCGCGCGTGGATGCTGGCAAGCTGACCTTCCTCGGCGGCGACTTGCCTCTGCGCAACGAAGAGCGGGAGCGCAAGCTGCTCGAAGATCTCTCCGCACGCACGGGCCTGAGCGCGGGAACCACCGCGCGCTTCGTCGGTCGCGCTGCGCTGGCTGCGGCCGAGCGCATTCGCGCGATGGGCCACTTGCGCGTGCAGGGCGACGGCCTGTCTGCGTGCTTCGTGTCCGCGCCGCTCGCGCCCAGCTTCGAGCTCAGCGACGAGCGCGCCGCGTTTACATTCGTCTCCGAGAGCGAAGGCGAGACACGTCACGCGTCGGGCGAAGCGGTGATCGAAGCCTGGCGACGTGGCGAAGAATACGTGCCGCTGCTCGAAGGCGGATTCGCGCCGCTGCCTGTGAGCGTGCTCAACCGTGTCGGCGACCTGCTCGCGGATCTCCTCGCAGCCAAGGGCGACAACGAGTCGCTACCGACCTGCGCGCTGCCGGACCTGGCGCGCTTGTGTGATGCGCTGCAGACCCCTCCGCCACCGAGCTTCGGCCGCTTGCGCGAGCTGCTCGTGGACCACGAGCATATCCCGGCAGCCGAGCTGCCTTCCGATCTCGACGCGCAGCTGCGCGACTACCAGCGCGACGGCGTGAACTGGCTGTGCTTTCTGTCCAAAGCAAACCTTGGCGCGATGCTCGCCGATGACATGGGTCTCGGTAAGACGCTGCAAGCGTTGTGCGCCGTGAAGAGCCCGTGCCTCGTGGTCGCGCCCGCGAGCGTGCTGCACAACTGGGCCGCTGAAATTCAGCGCTTTCGGCCCGCGCTCAAGGTGAACGTTTATCACGGACCAAATCGCGCGCTGAGCGACACCGCCGACATCACGCTCACGACCTATGCGCTCCTGCGCCTCGACGACGAGACGCTCGCCGCGCGCGAGTGGGACACGATCATCTTGGACGAGGCGCAGAACATCAAGAACGCGGACTCGCAGGTCGCGCGCTCTGCGTTCAAGCTGCAAGGTCGCTTCCGGCTGACGCTCACCGGTACGCCGGTCGAAAACCGCTTGGACGAGCTGTGGAGTCAGTTCCACTTTGCAAATCCGGGGCTGCTCGGCGGTCGCGGCGACTTCCAAGAGCGCTACGCGCGGCCCATGTCGGAGGGCGACCCGCGCGTCGGCGAGCGCCTGCGCCAGCGCATCCGTCCGTTCATGCTGCGGCGCCTGAAGAAGGATGTCGCGCGTGAGCTCCCGCCGCGCACCGACGTGGTGATGCGCTGCACGCTCAGCGATCGCGAGCGCGAGCTGTATGACGCGATCTTGGCTGCCACGCGCAAAGAAGTGATCGAGCGCGTCGCTGAGAGCGGCAACGTGCTCGCAGCGCTCGAGGCGCTGCTCCGGTTGCGTCAAGCCGCGTGTCACTCGGGGTTGATCCCGGGTCAGGTGGCTACGACGTCAGCGAAGCTCGAGCTGCTCTTGGATCTGCTGGACAAGGTCTTGGCCGAAGATCACAAGGCACTCGTGTTCTCACAGTGGACCGGTTTGCTCGATAAGGTCGAGCCGCTCCTGCAGGCCGCCAACATCGACTTCACACGCCTCGATGGCAGCACGCGCGATCGCGCAGGCGTGGTGAATAGCTTTCAATCGGAGACCGGCCCGCGCGTCATGCTCGTTTCACTCAAGGCTGGCGGTACCGGTCTGAACCTCACAGCTGCAGATCACGTGTTCCTGCTCGATCCTTGGTGGAACCCGGCCGTCGAAGATCAGGCAGCGGATCGCGCACACCGCATCGGCCAGGATCGTCCCGTCCTGGTTCACCGCTTGGTCGCAGAGGCCACGGTCGAGGAGCGCATGCTGACACTCCAGGAGAAAAAGCGGGCGCTCGCGCATGCCGCGACACACGGCACTGAGGCGGCCTTTGGCCTGACGCGTGACGACTTGCTCGCCCTCCTCGCGTAGGCTTGACACCGACGTCCGCCGTTTTGGTGGGCCGCGCGCTCCGTCAAGAAAAACGCAACAAGCGCGGGGACTTTCGCGGCGGTTGCTGGACCGATTCCGGCTCGCGGGAAGGCTTGCGCTGGGCTATGCTTGGCAGTACGCATGCGCGTCGAACAGGCTCCTCCCATGCAACGGTCGCTCAATCCTCGTCAGCTCTGCTTCGCCGCCGCGTCCACGTTGATCGCAGTCGCTTGTGCGTCTGAGACTGGCCTTGTCAACGACGTACCTGCCGAAGCGCAGGGCGCGCGCGTTAGCGCGGAGGTCGCGGGTCTTGCGATCGACGCGCCGCAACATGGCTTCCAGGTCGAGTCACCAGGCGTGTGGATCGAGCCTGGTGACGACGTTCGCATGTGCGAAGTGATCGTGCTGCCTGGCGACGAGGCGGACGTCTATCACGTCAATCGCATCCAAAGCCTGCTCTCCACGCGCAGCGAAGATCTGATCGTGCGCGCCGCCGAGCCGGGCAGCGACACTGCCGCGGCGATGGATCGCGGCGCGAGCTTGCCGTGCACGCGCGCTGGCGAAGCGTTCGGTGAAGAGCTGCAAGACGTGCTTCGCAGTCGCTCGCGGTCCGCCGACAAGCTGTTTCCCGCGGGGACCGGCCACGTGCTGCAAGGCGGGCAGAAGCTGGCCGTCGAATACCACGTCGTGAACGACGCAAAGGATCCGATCCTCGCGAAGGCGCGGCTCGCGTTCCACTTGGTGGGCGCCGAGGAAGTGCAGCACAAGGTCCGCACTGCGAGCTTCGAGAACTTCACGATCTACACACCACCGCACGGCTACAGCAGCCACGTCGGCGAGTGTCGCGTGCGCCAAGAGCTGTTCGTGAGCGATCTCGTTCGCCGCACACAGCTCTACGGCACGACGTTCAAGGTCTGGCACGCCGGCGGCGAGCACGATGGCCAGCTGATCTGGCAAAGCGACAGCAGCAAGCAAGATCGCTTGGACATGGCGCAGCCGCTTCACCTGCAGCCGGGCGATGGTTTCCGATTTCAGTGCGACTACCGCAACCCAACCGCGCGCGAGCTGCGTTACGGGCTGAGCGCGGACGACGAGACCTGTACGCTCGAAGCGCTGTTCTGGCTGACCGACGAAACGCAGGAGCCTCTTGCAGAGGACTGCCTGTTGTTCCGCGTGGACAGCGACGGCGTGGCCCGGCAGCGCTGGTAGCGTCGGTTTAGTTGTAGGTGGCGGAGAAGAGGATGCTGAACGCGAGGCCGTTCAGGCGTTCGCGATCGATGAGGTAGTCGCGCACGCGGATGTAGCGGACTTGGCCTGCGATGCCGAGGCCCCAGTCGGTGCCCACCCACCACTCTTTGCCGATCATGCCGCCGAGCGCGAGGCCAGCACCAGTGTCTTTCGAGTCGCCATAGTCATCTTCGAATGCCAGCACGCCGATGCCGCCCGACGCTGTGACGAAGATGTTCACGGGCATGATGTAGTACGTCGCACCGATGCCCATCGATTCGAACACGATGTCCGCGTCGAAGTCTCGCTTGCGACCGTTCGATCGCTCGGTCGGGTTGGGCAAGAGCGTGGTGTTGAAGTCGGCGTGCAACGCGAGGTTCTCGACGATCGAGCCACCGATCGACACACCCATGTCGAGGCCGACGCCGCTCCAGCGGTAGTCTGGACGGGTCACGTTCGCGACACTCGGGCCGATGTTGAGGCGCAGAAAGAAGCCGTCGTGCTCGAACCTGCCGGGCACTGGGCTCTCCCAGGGGTCCCATGAGCCTGGCTCGATCGGCGGCTCTGGGTCGCCGCCAAAGCGGCCGTAGCGAGGCGCTGGGGGCGGAGGAGGCGTAGGTTGGGCCGCGGCTGGGGGCGGGGACGACGGGGGCGGCGGCGGCGTGGTCGGCGCCGGGGGAGCGGCGGCCGGTGGCGGGGGCGTGGTTGGCGCTTCGGGGGCGGCGGGAGCTGCAGCTGTTGGCGGCGGCGTAGTCAGGGCCGGGGGCGCCGGCTGGGCCTGGACCGGCGCGGGTGCCGCGGGTTGGAAAGGCGCCGCGGGCGGGGACGCCGGCTGTGCGGCCAACATGTTCGTGCTCGCGCACATACCAGCCACCAAGGCTACGAACCTGTAGAAAGGAACGGACTTCGCGCTCCGAACGCTCATAGGAAGCATCACCAAGCTCCTCCTCACATCGCGACGGCGTACGACCATTTGCAACCCAAGCGCAGTCGTCGTGCAAGTACAGCATAGCGTATCGAGCGTCGGAAGCCCGAGCCGATGCGCAGTCGCGTTACAGAAGGAGCTGGCGAATGTCGCCCAAAAACTCGCCCAGGAGCGAGGTAAAGCGGGCGCCGTCGGCACCATCGATCACGCGGTGATCGTACGAGAGGGACAGCGGGCACATCAGCCGTGGCACGAAAGCCCCGTTCTTGTATACCGGTGCGGTCCGTGCACGCGACACACCCAAGATTGCGACCTCGGGTGGGTTGATGATCGGTGTGAACGCCGTGCCGCCGATGCCGCCGAGGCTCGAGATCGACATCGACGCACCCTGCATGTCACTCGGGCTGAGCTTGCGCATGCGTGCACGCTCGCTCAGGGTCTCGAGCTCCTTCGCCAAGTCGGCGAGGCCTTTGCGATCGACATCGCGGATCACCGGCACGACCAAGCCGTTCGGCGTGTCGACCGCGACGCCGATGTGGAAGTATTGCTTCAAGACGAGGTTCTCACCGGACTTGTCGAGCGACGAGTTGAAGCGCGGCATGCGCCGCAGCGCGTGCACGAGCGCTTTCATGAAGAACGTGACGAGGGTCAGCTTCAGGCCTGGCTGCTCGCTGCGGATCTGCTTTCGGAACTCTTCGAGCTCGGTGATGTCAGCTTCGTCGAACTGCGTGACATGCGGGATCGTGACCCAGCTGCGATGCAGGTTCCTGCCGGTGAGCTTTTGGATCTTGGTGAGCGGCTGGACGGTGATCGCACCAAACTGCGAGAAGTCGATGTCGGGGCCTTCAGGCACCGCGAGCGCGCCGCCGCGTGGCTCGCGCAAGGTTTGTTTGACGTATTGCTGGACGTCGTCCTTGGTGATGCGACCTTTGCGCGCGCTGCCACGCACGTGAGTGAGGTCGACGCCGAGCTCGCGGGCGAAGCGGCGGATCGCCGGGCTCGCGTACGGCAAGTTCTTCGGGGCCGGCGCGGGCTCGCTGGGTGCGGGGCCTTTAGGTACAGGCGGTAGCGTGCGGCCTTGCGCGGACGGTTCTTTGCTTTCTTCTTCCGCAGGCTCTTCGGCTTCTGGCTCGCTCGTCTCCTCAGACTCATCGGAGGATTCGGGATCGGCCTCAGGATCTGGTTCGGCGTCTGGCTCTGGCTCTGGCTCGGGGGCCGTTTCGGCGTCGCCTTCGATCGAGAGAACCAGGATCGGCGTGCCTTCCGAGGCTTTGTCGCCCTGCTTGATCAGGAGCTCTTTCACCACGCCCGCGCGCGGTGCTGGAACATCCATCGAGGCTTTTTCGCTCTCCAACACGATCAGCGTCTGCTCGCGCTCGACCTTGTCGCCGACCTTGACCAGGACCTCGACGACATCGACGTCCTTCGAATCGCCGATGTTCGGGACGGCGATGCGCTCCTCGCCCTTCCCGCCAGACTGTTGCTTCTTCGCAGCTTTCGGCGGCGCTGCTTTCTTCGCCTCTGCAGGCTTCTTCTCCGACGCAGCGGCTTTCTTCTCTTTTTTGTCTTCCGCAGCCGTTGGCTGCTGAGCTTTCTTCGGCTCGGCCGGTTTGCCTGCGCCTTCGGTCTCGAGCACCAGGATCGGCGTACCTTCCGACGCCTTGTCGCCGACCTTGATCAACAGTTCTTTGACGACACCCGCCTGCGGCGCGGGCACATCCATGGAGGCCTTTTCGCTCTCCAACACGATCAAGGTCTGCTCGCGCTCCACGCGGTCGCCGACCTTGACGAGCACCTCCACCACGTCGACGTCCTTCGAATCGCCGATATTCGGAACAGCTATTCGCTCTTGCGCCATGATAAAGCCTGCTCAGATTCGCGCGGGGTTGGGCCGCTCAGGATCGATCTTCAGTTTCTTCCGGGCTTCTTCGACGGTGGCTTTGTCGAGCTTGCCATCGAGCAGAAGCGAATACAGAGCGGTATAAGCGATGTGCTCGCGGTTCACCTCGAAGAAGCTCCGCAGATCCGCGCGCGTGTCGCTGCGCCCGAAGCCATCCGTGCCGAGCACCACGTACGTACGCGCCACCGAAGGTCTGATCTGCTCTGCGTACGTGCGCATGTAATCGGTCGCGGCGACGACAGGTCCCTCCGGGCGAGCAGCCAGTGACCGCTCGACGTAGGAGGGCTCGACCGCCGCCGACGGATGCAGCTGCTGGTGGCGGCGAACATCCAAGGCATCGCGCGCGAGCTCGGTGAAGCTGGTCACGCTCCACACGTCGCTCGCGACCTTGAACTCTGTCGCGAGCAGCTCGGCGGCTGCCAACACTTCCCGCAAAATCGCGCCCGAGCCCAAGAGCTGCACGTGCAGCTTCTGCTTCTCTTTCGCAGGCTGCAGCAGATACATGCCGCGGATGATGCCTTCGGCAGAGCCCTCCGGCATCGCAGGCATGCGGTAGGTCTCGTTCGTGACCGTGATGTAATAGAACGTCTCTTGCTCGTCCTGGTACATGCGGCGCATGCCGTCTTGCACGATCACCGCGAGCTCATAGCCGTAGGTCGGATCGTACGAGCGGCATGTCGGCACCGTGCTGGCGAGCACATGGCTGTGACCATCGAGATGCTGCAGGCCCTCGCCCGCAAGTGTCGTGCGGCCCGAGGTCGCGCCGATCAAGAAGCCGCGCGCGCGGTTATCGGCGGCGGCCCAGATGAAGTCGCCCACGCGCTGAAAGCCGAACATCGAATAGAATGCGTAGAACGGCACCATGTGCACGCCGTAGTTCGCGTAGGCAGTGCCCGCCGCGATGAACGACGACATCGAGCCAGCCTCATTGATGCCTTCTTCGAGGATCTGCCCGCCCGCGTCCTCGCGGTAGTACATCACCTCGTCGGAATCGACAGGCTCGTACAGCTGCCCTTGCGACGCGTAGATGCCGAGCTGCCGAAATAAACCTTCCATGCCGAACGTGCGCGCTTCGTCAGGGACGATCGGCACGATGTGCTTACCGATGCCTTTGTCACGCGCGAGCGCCGTGAGCACACGCACGAACGCCATGGTCGTGGAGATCTCGCGATCGCCCGTGCCTTTGAGCAGCGGATCGAAGATCGCGAGCTCCGGCACGGTGAGCGGCTTGGCGGTGACGCGCCGGGTCGGAACAGGTCCGCCCATCGTCTCACTGCGCTCGCGCAGATACTTCATCTCCCGGCTCTGCTCGGGCGGCTTGTAGAACGGCGCCTCGGCGATCACCTCGTCGCTGATCGGAATGCGATAGCGATCGCGAAACGCTTTCAACGCTTCCCCGCCGAGCTCTTTGAGCTGGTGCGTGGGGTTCTTGCCCTCGCCCGCTTCGCCGAGGCCGTAGCCCTTCACCGTCTTCGCAAGGATGCAGGTAGGTTGGCCCTCGACGTGTGTTGCAGCGTGGTAGGCGGCGTATACTTTTTGCGGATCGTGGCCACCGCGGTTGAGCCGCTTGATGTCGGAGTCGGTGAGATTCGCGACCATGCGCAGCAGCTCGGGGTGTCGCCCAAAGAAGTGCTCGCGCGTATAGCTGCCATCGCGCACAGCATAGTTCTGATAGTCGCCGTCGACGGCTTCTTCCATGCGCCGAACGAGCAAGCCCTGTTTGTCGCGCGCGAGCAGGTGATCCCACTGATCGCCCCAGATCACCTTGAACACACGCCAGCCCGCGCCGCGAAACACGCCTTCGAGCTCTTGGATGATCTTGCCGTTGCCGCGCACCGGTCCGTCGAGGCGCTGCAAGTTGCAGTTGATCACGAACGTGAGGTTGTCGAGCTTCTCGCGCGCTGCGAGCGAGATCGCACCGAGCGACTCCGGCTCGTCCATCTCGCCATCGCCGAGATAAGCCCAGACGCGCGCTTTGCTCTTCGGGATCAGGCCGCGATTCTGGAGGTAGCGCATGAAGCGCGCTTGGTAGATCGCTGTCATCGGACCGATGCCCATCGACACCGTCGGGAACTGCCAGAACCTCGGCATCAACCATGGGTGCGGATACGACGACAACCCACCTGGACCTGCGGTCTCGCGCCGAAAGCGATTGAGCTCGGACTCGCTCAAGCGCCCTTCCAAATACGCGCGCGCATACACGCCCGGTGACGCATGACCCTGGAAATACACCAGGTCGGCACCATCGGGATGATCCGGTCCCTTGAAGAAGTGGTTCCAGCCCACATCGTAGAGCGTCGCCGACGACGCGAACGTCGACAGGTGTCCACCGAGCCCGTGATGCTGCGCGTTCGCGCGCACCACCATCGCCATCGCATTCCAGCGCACGAACGAGCGGATGCGGTACTCGAGCTCTTGATCGCCCGGACTGCGCGCCTCTTGGTTGACGTGAATGGTGTTCACGTACGCCGTCGTCGCCTTGAAAGGCAAGTTGGCGCCCGCGCGTCGAGCCTTGTCGATCAACGCCTCGATCAACGCGTGCGCGCGCTCAATACCGTCGTGCTCCACGACGGCGTCCAATGCATCGAGCCACTCTTGTGTCTCTTGCGGGTCGTGATTCGGATTGTCGGTCATGGCGCCTACGTGCTCAGTGTACCCCACGAAACTGAGGTGGAGTACCAGCTCCTACGCGCAGCATGAATCGAAGCGTGCGCCAGGCGTGAGACGTTCGCGCGGCACGCACTCGCGCTCGACATCGAATGGAACCATTCTGTACCATGTGTCGCACAAATGCCGAGGAAGGCGTCCCGTTCGACCACTTGACCACTCGGTCACAGTTCGACCAGATGAAGCAACGGTAACCCCGGCGGAAACCAAGAGGCAGCATGCGGATCGCAGTCGTAGGTGGTACGGGCAAAGAGGGACGCGGCATGGCACTGCGTTGGGCGCGCGCAGGTCACAGTGTGTTCATCGGATCGCGCGATGCTGCGCGCGCACGAGAAGCCGCGACAGAGCTGAGCGCACAGATCGGCAGCACGATAGAGGGCGGTGAAAACACCGAAGCCGTCGAAGCGAGTGAGCTGGTTGTGTTGAGCGTACCTTACTCCGCACACGCGAGCACGCTCGCCGCTCTGAAGTCAGCGCTCGCCGGCCGCGTGCTGATCGACATCACCGTACCGCTGCAGCCGCCCAAGGTGACAAGCGTGAATTTGCCTGCGGGCAGCGCTGCTGCGCTCGAAGCGCAGGCGATCCTCGGTTCCGAGACGCCGGTCGTGGCTGCGCTGCATCACGTGAGCGCGGTGCACTTGCGCGACTTGGATCACGCGATCGAGTGCGACGTGCTCGCGTGCTCCGACGACAAGCCTGCGCTCGAGCGCGCGCTCGGGCTGATCCGCGACCTGGGCGTGCGCGCGGTCGATGCTGGTCCGCTGCGCAATGCGATTGCGCTCGAGTCGCTCACACCGGTGCTCTTGCACATCAACCGCACTTTGAAGGGCAGCGCTGGCATTCGCCTCACGGGGGTTTGATCGCACATGGCTCGTTCGCACGCGCCCCTTGTCACGTCTGCCCTGCTCGCCGGCTTGTGCGTCGTGACAGGATGCGGTGCGACCACGTCTTCCAAGAATGTCCGCACCGCGGGCCTCGTCGCATTGATCGACATCACGTCCGAGCGTCCGGATCAGACCATCGTCTCTGCGGACATGGTCGTCGGCGGGCGGCACAGCAACACGCACGTGGTGTTGGAGGATGGCGATCAGCTGGTCGCGACCAGCCGAGGCCAGAAGCTCGATATGTCGAGCTTGGGGAACGGCTCGTACGTGGCGCGCTTCGCACGCAGTGATGGAGAGTTCGTGGTGGGTCTCGAGCGCGCGAGCGACAAGCCCGCGCCGCGCAGCGTGGGCCAGATGCCAGCGTCCTTCGAGATCACGAGCCTGTTCGGCGATACGCCTGTATCACGCGCGAACGACACTTTGACGATCACGTGGACGCCGGGCGGCACGGATTCGGTGGTCAGCATCGAGCTCGAAGGCGATTGCATCCACAGCACCGTGCTCGATGCGGGGCGGGACCCCGGCACATTCACGATCGAGCACGGCAAGATCAGCGCGTGGAAGAGTCAGGAGAAGGACTCGTGCAACGTGGCGCTACGCGTGGTGCAGACCAAACACGGTGAGCCGGATCCGGCACTGGGTGCTGACAGCAGCGTTGTGCTGCGACAGATCCGTGCGACGCGCTTCGTCTCGGCGCCGTGATGCCTCGCCGCCAACAGCTTCAGCCCGGGCAGCGCTGGAACTGGTAGAACTTGCGGGCGAACGGGAGGTTCTCGACCGGGCGCAAGGTGTTGCCTTCGACGACCAGGGTGAACTTCAAGCCGTCCTTCGTGCGCAGCAGCAGGTTGCCCATCTCATCGACCCGCCATGAGCCCCGCATACGATTGTTGTAGACGAAGTAACCGGTGGGGCTGAAGCGGAACGAAAGAAAGCCGATCACACAGCCGCCTTGATAATCGCGGTCCGGATAGACTAAAGACCACGCCGGCCCGGTGAAGCGACGCATGGCTTCACCGTTCAGATCGTAACCCTCGATGGTGGCTTGCTGACTCGATCCGCCGCGATTTGCGGCGTCGTCGTTGATGTCGATGTCTGCGCTCTTGCGCGGCGCCTCGTCGTCGTCGCGCGTGCGCTCCTGAGCGCCGCCGTCAGCGGCGCAGAGCAGCACGCTGAGCATCAACACGACGCAGGAGAACGAGCGCATGCCACTGACCTTAGCGATGCCGAGAGAGAAACTTCGGCAGGTGCGAGCGGCGCTTGTTCAAGACCACACCGAGCACGGTGCCGCCGTGGACCTGGATGGTCTTCTGCGTCGCGCGCACGGACTGCGAGCGCGTGCGCTCGGCTTCGACCACCATGACAACGCCGTCGAGCGCCTTCGACATGGCAGGCCCGATCACGCTCTTGCTCACCGGCGGCAAGTCGAGGATCACGAGCTCGAAGCTCGAGCTCAAGCGATTGACCATCGAGGCGACGGCTGCGAAGTCGCTCGCGATCGTGTGCATGTAACCAGGCTCGCCGAACGTGCCCACAGCCACTTGACCACCGGGCAGCCAGGTGAAGTCGAGCTGACCCGGGTGATAGTCGCCGTTCGCTCCATACCCGTCGTAACTCGGACGACGCACGTCCGAGTCTGTCGGCACGTTGCAGATCAAGACTTTCGCCTTGGGGTTCTTCGCGACGATGCGTGCGAGACCGCGCGCGATGGTCGAGACGCCTTCACCAGGCAGCGTCGAGATGATGCCCAACGTCCAACGCGGCTTGTCCGGTCCGCTCGACTGCAGCGTCCGCAGCAAGCTGATCATCTCTTCGTCGCTGACAGGAACGCGGGCGAGCGCATCCACTGTCGTCAGCTTGCGACTGCCATCTCTGGCGAGAGCTTCGACTTCCTCGTTGTAGTCGGAGGAGATGATGATCGAGCTCATCGTATCTGCTCCGGCAAGATGTTGTGCTCATCCACCACGGCGAGAAGTGGCAAGCCCGTCAGAGCTTCAACCTGATCCGGAAGTGCGATGGTGTCGTCTAGCATTTCCAGGAGTAGGCATAGCGCAAGACCGCCAGCAAGGCCGGCAAAAAGTGCGAGAACAAACAGTAACAACTTCTTCGGTCTCGCGGCTTTGTACGGCATCGACGGCGCCTGCACGACGCTCAAGTTCGTGATGCCCGCTTGGTTCATGTCGTTCAAGATGCGCGCACTCTGCACGCGCGTCAGGTACGACTGGTAGTCCTTGTCAGCGACACCCAACCGGCGCTCGAGCTCGCGCAACGATGCCTCATTCGTGTCGAGGTAACCCAGTCGACGATTGATCTCCTCGAGTTGCCGCTCACGCTCAGACACTGCCTTGCGGAAGGCATCCGCGTCTGACTGCGCGGTCGATAGGTCCGCGCTGATGCGCTGGTTGAGCGGATTCGCGCCGGTACGAACGCGCGCCGCAGACTGAGTCGACGTCTCGCTCAGGCTCCTGCGCGCGTTATCCAGCTGCGCCTTGAGGTCCTGCAGCTCGGGATTCGTCTCGGTGAAACGCTGACGTGCCGCCTGGTACTGCGCCTCGAGCGCGGTCAGGCGCGAGCGCGCTTCGTCCACTTGGTGGAGCGTAAGATCGTTCTCGTTCGACAGCGCGATCTGGCCGGGCGTGCGCGCGAGTGTGTCTTTCAGGACTGCCCCACGCCCCTCCGCCGCGACCAAGTCCGACTGCATCTTGCGCAAGCTCAGTTGCACTTCGTCGCGCTGCTTGAGCAGGAGCGTGCGCTCCTCATCGAAGGAGGAGATGCCTGAGCTCTGCTTGAACTCCAAGAGCGACTGACGCGCGCGGTCCGACTCGATCTTCAGCGCCGCGAGCTTGTTCTCCAAGAACGCCAGCCGGGGGTCGCGCATCACGAGCGCCTGCTTGTCGATCGTCGCCGCGATCAACGCGGTGAGCGCAGCGCGTGCGATCTTTGGATCTGTGTTGAACAACGAGAGCATCAACACGTTGGTCTCGTTGTTTACCGCGATCGAAACATCTTTGATCAAGCGATCGATCGCGAGCGTCATGGGCGGGACCTTGGCCTTGGCCGCCTCCTTCATGATGTCGGGATAGACCTTGGTCACGCCGACGCGCTCGAGCGCGCTGCGCAAAACATCCTGGCTGGTGATGATCACCTGCTCGGAGTTCATGATCTGTTTGGCCATGTTGGCCGCGGAAGCCGCCGTCCGGCCTTGCGCCTCGGAGAATGCATCGGGCGTGACCAGCTCTGAATCGCCGATCTTCACCAGCACGGAAGCGTTGCTCTCGTACTGAAGAGGCTTCGTGAGCACGAGCACTGCGTACAGCGACAGCGATACGAACAGCACGCCCAGGAACAGCTTCAGCCGCTTGAAGACGATATAAGCAAGATTTCTTGGAGAGAGATTAGTCAGCATGGAGCGCCTCGCAGAACTGCACTTCTGGGCCGCTGACGTCGAGAAACCCAGACACCATAGCCACCGCGGCCTGCGGTCGCGGTAGCAGTGTTGCAACGCTTCCGCGTTTGCGCCACCCGCTGGTGCTGGACATTCTCATCTCGCATAGCGATTAGTTGTTGATGAAGTAAGACGCGCCGGCGTTGATGCCAGTGGATAGATTCAGATTTCGGAACAAATACTGCTGCATCGCAAGATTTACGTTCGCCGCACCGGACCGCGGCACGAAGATGAAATCGTTCGGCATCAGCTCGACGTTCTGAGACGGATCGTCCCCACTCAGGGCCTCCGATAGATCGAGCTCGGCGACCATCGGCTGTCTCATCGTGGGCAAGCGGCGGATCAGGATCACTTGGGTCAAAGTTCCTGTCTCGGTGACGCCACCCGTGGCGGCCAAGCCTTCCAGCACCGTGCGCGCCCCGCTTACCAAGTTCACCTGACCCGGGTTTCGCAGCTCACCAGATGCGAACACGCGATAACCCGTAAACTGACGGACGATCACCACAGCAGTCGGCTTCACGAAGTACTGTGCGTAAGCGTTCGTTATTTCGGTGGAGAGCTCGTTCGGTGTTTTCCCCGCGGCGCGCAGCTCCCCGATCAGGGACAAGGAGATGTTCCCGTCTGGCCGAACTTGGAAGTCCTCGTCCAGCTGAGGGTTGTAATAGAAGCGCGCGGTCAGCTGATCGCCTGGCACCAGCCGGTACAAACCGCCGAGCGAGGCGCGCGACTGCGCGAGAAACTGAGACAGCGGAGTCGGCCGCGAAACACTTACGGACAGCTCCGTGCAACCCGTGGCAGCCACGCCGAAGACGACGACTGCGACTGCCACTCGCGCCAACCGGAAGGTCTGTTTCCATGAACGCACTGACTTGGGCGCTCTCGGAGACGTCCTGCCGACGATCAAACTCACAGACTCAGACTCGATCATGTCGTTCCATAACCGGCGGGCCGGCGGACGGCGCTCAACGCAGTGTCAGCGCATCAATAAGCATTCTTGTGGAAGGGAACCTTCAGCACGGTCATCAGCAAGATGTACAGGTCAAACAAGACTGACCAGTTGTTCATATAGAACAAGTCGCACTCGACGCGGCGAATGATTTTCTCTTCCGTATCGGTTTCCCCACGCCAACCGCTGACTTGGGCCCAGCCCGTAATGCCAGGCTTGATTTTGTGCCGCAATGCATAACCGGAAACGATCTCGTGATAGAGATGCCCGGCCGCTTTGGCCTTGAGCGCGTGGGGTCGCGGACCGACCAAAGACATGTCGCCGCGGATCACGTTCACGAGCTGCGGCAGCTCGTCGATGCTGAGCTTACGTAGGATGCGGCCGACCTTCGTGATGCGAGGATCGTCACGCGTCGCCAGCTTGTCGGCCGCGACGTCGCTCTGCTCCGTGTACATGCTACGGAACTTGTAGATGTACATAATCTTGTTGTTGAAGCCCAAGCGCGGCTGCCGGAACAGCACGGGGCCCTTGCTGTCGAGCTTGATCAAGAGCGCGACCAGCGCGAGGAACGGCAGGAGCACGACGAAACCGATCGTCGCTAGCAGCTTGTCCAAAGCAACCTTGGCCAAGTAGCCCCAGCCCGACACGGGCTTGTTCATCATCGTCACCACCGGAATGCCATCCATCGCGCTCACCTGACGGCTTGCGAGCGAGAGCCGCAGCGCGTCCGGGAACAGGTGAATGTTGGCCGGAATGACCTGCACCACGTTGAGCACTTCGTTGATGCGATTTTCAGCGCTCCAGGGCAGCGCGATGAAGACGTCGTCGACGCGGAACTTCTGCGAGAACGGCAGCAGATCGCGCGTGGTCCCAATGACTGGATAGCGACCCTTCACGCGCTTAGGCGTGCGAGCTTCGGGGCTGCGCGCCCGATCATCGAAGATGCAAAGGATGCGCGTCCACGGCAGGCCGCTTCGCTCGAGCTGATCGATCAGCATCTGACCGTGCGCGCCTGCACCCACGATGACGATGTTGCGCGTGAGCAGCCTGCGACGACCGAGACGGTCGATCACCAGATTGAAGAGCAGACGCCCCGAGAGCAGGAAGACGAACGAGAGCACGCACAGCCTGACCTTCCAGGCCGAGGGGTACGTCACAGGCGCGTCGATCAAGTAGGCGATGGCGCCGACGTAGGCGAACGCGATGATCATGCCGGTCAGCAACCGGTCGATCATCGGCAAGGTGCGCCGCGCGAGGGCCGGGTCATAAAGCTTGAACTGCTGATTCACCTGCAGGACGGCGATGGCACAAATTAGGGAGCCAGCGAGACGACCCCGCAAACGGTCACCACCACCGAGGGAATCCAGGACATCGGCCAGAAGGCCAGCGCCCAGCACGGCGAAGAAGTCGATGAACAGGAGGATCCCTGCGGCCACATCGCCTGACCAGGCGGAGTTCGACCACAGCCACTTCCTTCCAGGACGCGCTGGCTCAGTCCGGGGCCCTTCGCGCCCGTCGCGTTGCTCAAGAGAAGCATCAAAGTTGAGTTCCGACTCCACAGTGACCACCTATTCGTCCCAAAGGAAGTCCTCAGTACTACATCCCTGTTGATTCCCCATGCACGCATCGGACCGTTCGCCACACGCCCGCCAAGTCCCCCGATCCGCGCAGGGGCTCACACGAACCGAGCAGTGATCGCTCGACCCGCCTGAAATGGCTCGCACTGGCGCCAACGTGTGTATAGAGCCCCCGATTGTCTAAGAACTTAGTCGCAGGCATCGCGCCGTCCCTTACACGATGCGCACCCTCGACACGCCGAAACGTGCTTCGAAAGGGTAAGACTGTCAAATAGTTTGGGCGCTGCAAATCGCGGACAAATGTTCGCATCTGCAGTTGAAGCCCATAGCTGCAAAAGCATGCGCTGCAGCATCGCATCAATGATTGGCCTGGCCTAGATAGTTTCGTCACTGTGCCGGAAGCGTACACGTGCAAAGCGTCGTCCGAAGCTGAGAGCGGCGGATCACAAAGCGCTAAAACCACGCACGTAGTGCGACTTCTTTGGCATTGCGCGAGGCACAGTGTGGCGCGACTGAGAGCCACACGACGCGTTCGAAACACGAGCTATGTGCTGTGGATCAGCTCAGATATTCGCGCGCTGATCGGGTCATTCATTTTGTTGGTCAGTGTCGCACGCGCATTGGTCTGTGTTCATGAAGCCGCGAGGGAGCTGAGGCCTGCCAAGAACGCACCTTCCCTTGCACCGCTACGCGCGGCGCGCAAACATGCCGGCCGAAAGGTACCGCAATGAAAGGCGAAGTAGCGGAGCTTGTAGCGCCGCGCAGCGTGCAGTGCGCGCCGGAGCTGACATTCCGCGCCATCGAAGGTCTGCCAAAGATACAGCCGGGCGACGACGTGACCGCGTTGCTCATTCTCGGCCTCGAACGGCAAGGGTTCGCGTTGCAGCAGCACGATGTCGTGGTTGTGACATCCAAGATCATCTCGAAAGCGGAAGATCGCTACGTCGATCTCGCGAAGGTCTTGCCGAGTCCACGCGCGCGTGAGCTCGCGCTTGTCACCGGTGGTGATCCACGCGTGCTCGAAGTCGTCCTGTGGGACACGGAGATAGTTTCACGCAGTGCGAAAGGAGCTTTGATCGTTCGTCACCACGGTGGCCACGTAAGCGCCAACGCAGGGCTCGATCAAAGCAACGCGCAACCCGCGCATGCGCCACAAGGCACAGGCCCGTGGGTGCTGCGACTGCCGGCACATCCCGACACTTCGGCGGCTGCTCTGCGCACACGTCTAGAGCGGCATTTTCGCGCGCGCCTGGCCGTGATCGTGAGCGATTCTTTCGGCCGGCCGTTTCGCTTGGGTACCGTCGGGATGGCTGTCGGAACATCCGGCCTGGCAGCGCTCTACGATCAGCGCGGCCGCACAGACATGCACGGGCGACGGCTCGAGCACACGCTCACAGCGACCGCGGACCAACTCTGTGCTGCAGCAGATCTCGTGTGCGGCCAAGCCGACGAGGGCAGGCCAGCTGTGATCGTGCGCGGCTTACGCTTCGATGCCCCTGAGTCGTCGCTCGGTGCGAAGAGTTTGTGCCGCGCGGCTTCAGAGGATCTGTATCTATGACTTTGGTCTATCTATCGGGTGGCGTGGGCGGCGCGCGACTCGCGCATGGGCTCTACCATTGTCTCTCGCCCGAACGCCTGACATGCATCGTCAACACGGGCGACGATCTCGTGCATTGGGGTCTGCACGTTTCGCCGGACCTCGACACGATGCTGTACACGCTCGCGGACCTTGCCGACATCGAGCGCGGCTGGGGCCTCGCGGACGAGACATTCGCCGCGCTCGGTGCCGTGAAGAGACTCGGCGGCGAAGACTGGTTCGCGCTTGGCGACCGTGATCTCGCTACGCACCTGATGCGCAGCGACTGGTTGCGAGCGGGCGTGAGTCTTACGGAAGTCAGTGAGCGCTTGCGCAAGGCGCTCGGCGTTGCCAGTGCGATCCTGCCGATGAGTGATTCACCTCGCGAGACCATGATCGAAACGCCTGATGGCACGCTCTCGTTTCAGCGCTGGTTGGTGGCGGAGCGCGGACTGCCCCGCGTGGACCGTGTGTGGTTCCGAGGCAATGGCGCTGCCACGGACGCCG
>Ga0190269_10000458_pt1 | contig 20709 bp, 15 predicted proteins | sample Popmic249IS_FD_133749 | JGI IMG/M metagenome (GOLD analysis project Ga0190269, IMG submission 133749) | Populus adjacent soil microbial communities from riparian zone of Blue River, Arizona, USA - 249 IS | ecosystem: Environmental > Terrestrial > Soil > Riparian zone | place: USA: Arizona... | reverse complement strand
CGTTGCGACCGACGACGGCTGAACGTCGGGCAGTGCGTCCGCCTCACGTTCTGCCCTCTCGCTGTCGGCCCTGCGCTTTTCTTCGGACCTACGCTCGCTGTCCGCCCGCTTCTCGTTGGCTTTGCGCTCGGCTGCGGCCTTTCGCTCGGCCTCGGACTTACGTTCCGCGTCGGTTCTGCGCTCAGCGTCAGCCCTCCGTTCCGCGTCGGTTCTGCGCTCAGCGTCAGCCCTTCGTTCCGCATCGGGCTTACGTTCCGCGTCGGTCCTGCGCTCAGCGTCAGCCCTTCGCTCGGCCTCAGACTTACGTTCTGCGTCGGTTCTGCGCTCAGCGTCAGCCCTTCGCTCGGCATCGGGCTTATGTTCCGCGTCGGTCCTGCGCTCAGCGTCGGCAGTTCGCTCAGCGTCGGCCTTGCGCTCCCTGTCGAGCTCGGCCCGCTTCGTATCAGGCGAGGGCGCCGATGGGGGCACCGCATCCGCTGGCAGCTCGGTGGGTCGCGCGGGCTCCACATCGTCGAGCGGGTCGGCGGCCGCTGTTGGCTTCGGCGCCCCTGGTCCGCCCACAGGCGGCGTCGCACGCTTGCCGCTGTCAGCTGCAGCAGCGCTCGTCGCAGCTAGCAGCGGCGGAAGCGCCAAGCCTCGTGCGCGCATCGCCTCGGTCACGCGCACCGCCAACACGGTAGCGTCACGCCCGGGCCCGGCGTTCACCAGCTCCTCGTTCGTGGGCGCACCAGCGCTGCTCGGGCGCACCCAAACCTCGACCGCCATCGCATCCGGCTTGGCGCGCAGCGCCGCGTGTGCAGCGCGCTCGTCGGCTAGCTGCGCCAATGCTTCGGCGCGTTTCGCGGGCGGCAGCTCCACGACGCGAAAGCGGTAGCTGCTCAGCTCCGCGCGTAAGCGGCGCACGATGTTCTCGTCGCCCTGGACGCGCACGACCAGCACCGTGCTCGGCTTGTCGTCCTGCGCCATGACCCGTCCGCAGCGGCCCCAAGCGGGCCACGTCAGACAAGCGAGCAAGCACAACAAGCTTAGGGCGCGGCGACCGATGCGCGCAGCCGCTGCGCGAGACCCGCGTGCGGACCATCCGGATAGTCGCTGAGATAGCGCCCCGCGAGCTCGCGCACGCCCGCGCGATCGCCTAAGTGCTGCGTGGCCTCCAAAAGGCGGCCAAGCGCCTCGCGCGTGAGATCTCCGCGAGGCTGCTCTCTCAGGTATGTGCGGAACCACTCCGCCGCCTTTGCGTACGCACCATGATTGTCGAACTCGATCCTGCCCAGCGCAAAGGCCGCTATCGAAGCGTCCTTCGTGCCGCGAAACCTATCGCGGAGCAAGCGCAACGCGTAGGCCTCACTGGCAGTATCTTGGGCATAGCGCGCAGCCGTTGCGAGCAGGCTCAGCTCGCGCGCGCTGGCACGGGCGCATTCTTGTTCGAAGCCAGCGGCTTTGGCCGCACGCAGGGCCTCCGCGTACTGACCCTTGCGCGCCAACGCGCGGAAGTCTGGAGCAACGTTCGCTTTGTCGACCGCCGGTTTTTCACGACGCGTCGCGGCTGCGGGAGCTGTGGCAGGAACCTCGGTTTCAGGAGCGACCTGTTGGGGAGGTTCGGCCTGCTCCAACACCGGCTCGGGTTGCGGGTCGGCTGGAGCAGCCTGATCAGCCGCGGCAAAGCTCTCGACACTGCCGCTCCCAGCTGCAGCAGCCGTGGAGCCATCGATCGAGCCCATCGCGAAGCGACCGCTCTTGCAAGCGGTGCGTACCGTTTGCCCGGCCACCATGCGGTAGCCCGCGCTGAACGCGCAGCCCGAGAGCTCGACTTTACCCTCGTGCAGGGTCAGCTCGAAGTTGTCGTCCTCAGGCTTCCAACGCACATCGAAGCGCGTGCCAATGACGTTCACGCCGAAGGGACCTGCGCTGATGTGCCAGGAGGTCTCGGTGCGATGCTTCACCTGCACGTGCATGAGGCCGCTCTCGAGCGAAACATCGGCGCCGTTCATGCGCAGTCCAGTCAAGCGTACGCGGCTGTGCTCGGCGACCGCGATGTGACTGCCATCGGAGAAGTCGAGCCCGACCTCTTTGGTTGGTGGCACATGCACGTACTGCCCGACGTCGACGTTGGCGCCGGTCTCGGACAGCTGCGCCGACAGCACCTTCGGCGCCGCTGTCAGCGGCAAACCGCGCAGCGCGATCAGCGCGATAGCGGCAGCGGCTAGCGCGGCACCACCCACGGCCCAGACGAAGCCCGCCCGCCGCGTAGCCGAAGCTTGTGCGGCCTTGCGCAAAGTTCCCAGATCGAGCTGCGTGATGCGCGCACGCACCTCCGCTTGCGCGTTGTGCTTGGCAAGCAACGCATCTTGCTCGCGCGCGAGCTCCGCACCCAGTTGGTCGAAGTCGAAGTCGGTCATCGGCCGAGCCCCCCTCGCTCCACCCACTCGGCGAGCACGTTGTGCTCCGAGGCCAGCGCGACGAACGTAGCTTGTGCGCGAGCCAAGCGGCGCTTGATGGTGGCGAGCGAGACGCCGCAAGCAGCTGCAACCGCAGTCAGCTCCATGCCGTCGATGTGACGCAACGCAAACGCAAGGCGCTCGTCAGCGGGGAGCTTTCCGAGCAGCTCGTACGTGCAGCGCAGCGCTTCGCTGACCTCAGTCGGCGTCACGCGCGCTTCGGACTCGGGCATGTCCATGGGCGAGAAGTATTGGATGATGCGCCAGCGTCGGCGCTTGACGATGCACTTGCGCGCTTTGCGGACAGCGATGCCAGTCAGCCAGCCGCGCAGCGCGTTCGGATCGCGCACTTGATCGATCGATGTCAGCGCGGCGACGAACACGTCGTGCAGCAGATCGGCGAGCTCTACATCGGGGCCGAGCACGCGAAACAGCACACGCTCTACGTCTTTGCCGTAGCGCTTGAACAGCGTCTTGCCGGCATCCGCGCGATTTGCGCGCAGCGCAGCGACGAGCGCTGCATCCGTTTCCGGAATTGGCAGCTCGACGACCCTGTTTTCAGGGCCGGGAGCTTGGGGCGCGCCGCGCGTCTTAGAAGCCATATACATTCCGTTTTATGTGTTCCCCCGCCAGCCGGTGACAGCTCACGCCGGTCAAGGTTTTTGCATCTCGTCCGAAGGTCCGGGAGCAACGAACACAGCCCAGGCGCTGCCAACATGTCCGACGCCGACATGGCGCAGCGCAGTTCTCTCTGCTTCTTCACATAGTTCCGTGCGATCCCCGCCGAGCAGGGCTCTCTTCGCGTCTTCCAGGCTCGGCGTCGCGATCAGTACCCATGCCATAACCGGTGTACGCGGCGAGACACGGACCCATTCGGCGCTGTCGAACGCCACGCAGCCCGCCAGGCGCGCACGCCACTCCAAGTCACGGTCTGGTACGAGCGAGCGGCGCTCCGCGTTCGACAAGTTTGGGCAGTAATTGCCGGAGTTGTAGGTCTCGATGAACGCCTCGCGCAGCTCCTGCTCTTCGTCCAGCTCTAACGCTGTGCTCTCATCACAGCCGGGCGGCGCCAACCGCGGCATGCCGCCCGCGCCCGCTCGGGGCTCGCCAGGGCGCCCAGTGCCCGCCGCCGCTGCGCCGGTGCCTGCTTGCGTCAGCGCGCCTGCGTCACGGCCTGCCGCTGCCAGCGGCGCGATCGCGACCTCGCCGTCGTCACACGCGGCCGCGCTCCCCGAGCCTGCCAGAAGCAGAAGGGTTCCTACCCGTGTGTAGAAACGCTGGCTTGGGCGCGCGGACATCTCTCTAGCTTTAGCACCACGAGGCGGCATGACACGAAGCAGTTCACGGGCCGCTCAGGATCGGCTCAAGTTTCATCTTCGGCCGCGAACGCGCTCACTGCCCGGTACACCTGGTTGCCGATGCTCTCGTAGGCCGAGCACAGCTCGCTCGACCAGATCCGCACCGCGAGCTCATCACCCGTGCTTTGGCTGGCGAACAGACGTCGGCGACTCTCGGCTTCAGCTGCATTGATCTCGATCTCACGCGCTTGCGCCTCGGCGAGGCTCGGGAAGTCGCCGGCCTCGAGCTGCTTGCACAACGTCGCGAGCGCATCGTCGAGCAGGCTATGCAGATGCTCGAGCGCCTGCGCGGCTTCGCCGCTCGGGGTCAAGCCAAGCTCGGGCGCCTTTTCGGCGATCCGCAGCGTCGAGAGCAACGTGTCTGCGAGGTGCAGCGCGGCCACGCTGGCCGCTTGCAGTCCGCTGCTCGGGTCATGCGCCGGGCTCCGCAACAGGCCGCGCAGCAGCTGTTGTGCGTGCATGATCGCGCCTTCAGTGCTCGGCGCGCTGCTGCGATCGGCGCTTGCGATGATGTCGCGCACGCCGGTCAAACCGACTCGGCAATGTTCGAGCGCGCCCAGCAGATCTTGCGTGTAGGCGCTCGAGGTGGGCTGCGGAGGCGCGGCGCTCACGCGCGGGCTGCCCGTGAGCCAGCGCTTGCTGCCTTGCCAAAGCACGAGCCCGGCGGCGAGCTGACCCGCGAAGGAGAGCGCGATGAAGCCGGTGCCGAGCTGACGCGGGATCGGGCCCAAGAACGCGAAAGCCGCAGGTGCCAGCTGCGGCAAGTGCTCCCACACCGATAAACCCAGGAGCCCGACCAGCAGCGCGATCGGCGCCACTGCGAGCTCGACTCGCAACAACCTGCGCGCTTCGTGGCTGAACGCCCACGTCGCTGCCGCGGTGTTGGCGATGCCGCCCAGGCTCACACCGCATAGCATCGCGAGTGCCTCACGCAGGCCGAGCACCTCTTGCTGTAGCAAGCTTACGAGCAACGCAAACAGCGGCGCAGGGCTTTGCAAGATGGCTGTCATCGCCGCGCCCGCCAGGCTGCAGAACAGCGCGCCCGCGAAGGTGTCAGCGTGCAGGTTCCACAAGTACGGCATGATCAGCGGGTCGCTGATAAGTGGTGCACAACCGGATTGCAGGAGGGCGAGCCCATGGAAGATGAGGCCACCGCCGATCACCGTAGAAGCGAGCGCGCGGCTCAAGCGACTGCGCGCGACAAACAGCCCGAGCACGCCGAGCGCGATGAACCAGAGCGCCTCGCGCGGCGCAAACAGCGGCAGGAGCACGGCGGCGAATGCCGCTCCTAGCTGCGATCCGATCAACAGGAAGCTCGCGCGTCTGACCTCGACCATGCGTGCGTCCAAGAGCCCAGCAAACAGGGCGGCACACGCTGTGGTGCCTTGAGCCAGCACGCCCCCGAGCACACCCCAGAGCGCAGCCACGAGCGGCGCCCGCGTGATCCGCCCGAGCAGAGAGCGCACGCGCCGACCTGCGTACGCGCGCAGCGATCGAGAGACCGTGCGCAGGCCCAGCGCGAACATCGCCAGGCCGCCGACCACATCGCGCAGCATGCGATGACGCGGCAGCGGCGTGAGCGTCATCACCCATGGTTTGCTGCGGCGCTCGCCCTGCGCGACGCGCAGCTTGAACTGTCCGTACGGCAGCCGCGGAGGCACGCGCACGACCAGCCGATCGTCACGTTTCTTCAGAACCTGCAGCGGCTCCTTGCCCGAGTACACGGTGATCTCGTCGAGCGCGTTAGGGTCGGCGCCTTCGAAGCGCACGTACACGGCAGCTCCTGGCGGCGCAGCTCCTGGCTGCACCGACACGATGCGCAGCTTTCCAGGGTCCGCGTCTACTTCTGCGGCCTGCGTCTCGACCTGCTCGTGCGGCTCAGTGACCGCAAACTCCTCGTACAGCGCGTACGCGAGCACACACACGGCCGTGATCCCGAGCAAGATTGTTCGACGACGAAACGCAGGGCCATCCGGCATAGAGCAACGAGCTGAGCGCTAAGCAGCGAGTGTACCACTTTCGCTTGCCGTCGCTGCCCAGATCTCGGCGTGTGAGACCCGCTACTTGGTGGGCGGGCTACCCGTTTGCTCGCGCTCGTAGACCGACTCAGAAGCCGTGACGAACTTGCTGAACGCAAACTGCTCGGCGCGTGCTGACTGCATGAGCTGCTCCAGCCAAGGCGGCATGTCTCCGGTGAGCTTGACCTCGAGGATGAACGCAGGCTCTTCGTAGCGCGCGCGGCCGAGATACTCGCGCAGCAGAGGTTTCGGCTGCATCAACAGCTCATCGGTCGGCGCGAAGCAGGCGAGTCGCTGGTCGAGCGTGATGCGCACAGTGCCCGCAGGGTTTTGAAACGCCGTGCGGCGATAGTTCACGATGCAGCTGGGCCGCAGCGCCTCTTTGTAGCGCGTGCGCAGATCGAGCAGCTCTGCGATTACGTCGTCGGCTTTTTTGCCGCGCTGATCGACCTGCAGCTGGTGCATCGCGGCGCTCACCTCGCCGCGCTCGAAAAAGGCGCTGACGTCGGTCTTCGGGATACCGATTCGGCGCTTGTACGTGCGCCCCTGATGTTTGCCTTTGACCTCCACCCACAGCACTGGGCTGTAACGCACGACTTGGTTCGCATGGGTAGCGAGCTCCAGAAGCTCGGGGTGCACGTCGTAGTACTCGCGCGCGCGCACCTTGAGGTTTTCTTCGCTGCTCCGCACCGCGCGGTACAGGTCGAGGCTCGGCGTGTCGAAGTAGACCGTGGTCACATAGTGACGCGCGCGCGGCAGGCGGTTTGCGCCTTCTCCCTCGAAGCGGTGCTCTGCCACGTGCGTCGCGAGGCCGCGGGCAAACGCGCCCGCGTGCGCAGCACTCACCTTGAATTTCAGCTCGACGCGATCGTGCGTGATGGAGGGTGGCGCCACATTCATCCTTAGAGGTCGGCCTCTAGCTCGATCTCCGTGTTGTTGGTGGACGAGGCCCTGGTCCAGCTGGGCGCGAGCAATTGTTCGTCGAGGAGGGCAAGCCGACGCTGCATGTGCAGGTCGCGCGGAGCGAGCGCCTCGCAACGCTCGTACAAGCTACGGGTGCGCGGCGATTCCGGCAACCCGAGCAAGCTATGCGCGACGGTCGAAGGCCAGCGCGACAGCGCGCGCTCGCGCAGCGCAAAGGCCTGGTCGTCACCGAGCCTGCGTACGGTGTCGATCACCTCGCGCCCGGTCTCGAACAAGGCGTCGCGTAGCTCGTAGGAGTATGGGTCTGACCGGCCGGCCAGTGCGGAGAGCACGAGCTTAGGCGCGTAGTCGCTCATGCGCGCGAGCCAGCTATCGCCGAGCTCGGAGCGGGTCCCGCGCAAACTCGACAGCGCAACCAAGGGGTTCTTGTCGAACAGCTGCTCGCGCAGCTGTTGGCTGCGGGGGCTCGCGCAGCCGATCAAGCTCATCGCGCGCGCATCGTCGTCTCCAGCAGGATAGGCGCGCTCACGCAGGCGCCACGCGCGATCATCGTCGCGCCAGGCCAGGCTCGCGAGCACAGCGTCCGGGTGCGCTTCGACGAAGCGCTCGCGCAGCTGATCGCTGAGCTCGTCGGCGAGACCACGCAGGGCCGATACACAGGCTTCTGGAGCTCGTTCCGCGTAGCGCACGCGCAGATCGTCAGGCCCGCTCAACGGCCGGCCTACATAACCCTGCAGCGCGTACTCCGGCTCGACTGCGGCGCACGCTTCACGCAGCGGATCCTCGGCATCCAAGGTGAACGCAGTCAGCGCTGGCTCACTCGCGAGCGCCCGCTTGCGGAGCGCGCGCGTCGAGATCAGGCCGTCACCGAAGAACAGCGCCTCTCCGAGCGGCAGGGCGTCGAGGGCTTCCAGAAAGCCCACGCCCGGAGGCGACAGCCAGCGCGGCTCCGCGTCGAGCGGGCTCTCGTCCGTGCCAGCGTTCGGGCCTTCCATCACCACGCGCACCACGCGCTCGGCCATCTGCTTCGGGGTCGCGCGCTCGACATGGAACACAGGGTAGTGGCGCGTCTCGGCGACCGTCGCATAGCCGTCGCGCACGCGCTCCTTGAACGCGCTGCCCGCGAGACCTTTGCGACCACCTTCCCCTAACGTGTGCGTGCGCACGCGCTCCAGACGCTTGCGCAGGCGGCTCGTGCGCGGATGCACATCGAACACCAGGGTGAGATCAGGCTCGACCCCTGAGCTCGCGAGTCGCGCCGCTGCTTCGCATTCCGCTTGTTTGAGCCCGCGCGCCATGCCGAGCACGACGGGCGTGAGGAAGGAGCGATCCGTGAGCACAGTCTCGCCGCGCTGGAGCGCCGGCTTCACCAGCTCGTTCATCACCTGCGCCTCGCGCGCGCAGTAAAGCAGCAGCTCTGCTTGGGCGCTCAAGATGTAATTGCGTGGATCGCGCGTCAGCTGCCTGATCATGCGGGTAGGGCGCGACACGTGCTCCTTGCCTTCGCGGGGCAAATAGACGCGAACACCTGCCGCACGCAGCGCCTCGGCCGCATTCTTGAGCGCCGTACTCTTGCCGGCACCGTCCACGCCCTCGAACGCAATCAGCCGTGGCCGGCTCATAACTGATCTCCCTCCAGTGCACTGCGCATCGCGGCCTGACCCTACATTCGCTGTCCAGGCTTGACCAGCAAACCCAGTCTTCACTGTGCGCCGACGCTCGCGGCCAGCCAACCTATTCGTGACAGAGTAGTCTCTGGGCATGATGTAGGGGCCGCCCCGAAATATTACGACACATCAGCCTCTCGCTTTTTCTGGCATCAGCCTGCACAACCACGCAGGGCGATGGCGCAGACACGCCCCCACCTTCAGTTCCCACCCACATGCCATTCACTTTTTGGAAGACACCTCGGGTCAAGGCGCCCGCATTTTCAGGACCGGCAAGCGACGGCACGACGCTGAGCCTCGATGATTTCCGCGGCCGGCACCTCGTCCTTTTCTTTTATCCAGCGTCGTTCACGTACGGCTGCACGCGCGAGACGGTGCGCTTTCGCGACTCAGCTTCAGAGCTCGCCACGCTGGGCGCAGCCATCGTGGGTGTCAGTCCGGACCCGGTCGAGACCCAATGTCAGTTCGCGAGTCACTATCAGACGCCGTTCCCCATCGTCGCTGATCCGGACTTCCGCATCGCACGCGCCTACAAGGCTTTGTTTCCAGTCGTGCACCGCGTGCAGCGTGCGACCTTTGTGATCGACCCTGAGGGCTTCGTGGTCGCGCGCTTCCACCACGAGCTGCGCTTCGAGCGGCACGCAGACGATGCGCTCGCGTTCATGCGAAGCGTGCGGGGGCGTGCATGACAGGGCTCACGGTTCAAGCAAGTGTGGCTCCTGGAAGTGGTTTCTGGTTATGCTCCCCTTTCCGGGAGGGTGAGTCCGTCGATGTCTGATGCGAACCAAGTAGAGCCAGTCCGAGCCAACAACGCCGAGCCCAACAGCTACGAGGCCGGCCCGAACTTCATCCACGACATCATCGACGAAGACCAGCGCACCGGGAAGTTCGCGGGGCGCGTGCACACACGCTTCCCGCCAGAGCCGAACGGGTATGCGCACATGGGTCATGCGAAGAGCATCTGTCTGAACTTCGGCACCGCGAAGAAGTACGGCGGTCTGTGCAACCTGCGCCTAGACGACACCAATCCCACCACCGAAGACGTCGAGTACGTCGAAGCGTTCAAGCGCGACGTGCGCTGGCTCGGCTTCGACTGGGAAGACCGACTGTTCTACGCGTCGGACTACTTCGAGAAGCTCTACGAGTTTGCGGAGGTGCTGATCAAAGACGGCAAAGCCTTTGTCGACAGTCAAACGCCCGAAGCCATCGCAGAACAACGCGGCGACTTCTATCGAACAGGCAAAGACAGTCCATACCGCACGCGCAGCGTCGAGGAGAACCTCGACTTGTTTCGCCGCATGCGCACGGGCGAGTTCCCCGATGGCGCACACGTGTTGCGCGCGAAGATCGACATGCGCTCGGGCAACCTCAACTTGCGTGACCCGGTGCTGTTCCGGATCCGCCGCGCGCATCACTACCGCACCGGCGACAAGTGGTGCATCTATCCGATGTACGACTACGCGCACTGTGTCTCCGATGCGCTCGAGGGCATCACGCACTCGCTCTGCACATTGGAGTTCGAGGATCATCGTCCGCTCTACGACTGGTGCCTCGATCAACTGCCGGTGCAAACGCATCCGCAGCAGATCGAGTTCGCGCGCCTCGCGCTCAGCTACACCGTGCTCAGCAAGCGCAAGCTGCTGCAGCTCGTGAACGAGCAGCACGTGTCAGGCTGGGATGATCCGCGCATGCCCACGCTCGCGGGCATGCGGCGACGCGGCTACACGCCCGAGGCCATCCGCGCGTTCTGTGACCGCATCGGTGTAGGTCGTCGTGATGGCGTCGTCGATGTCGCGTTGCTCGAGTACATCTTGCGTGAGGACCTCAACGCGCGTGCCAACCGTGCGATGGCTGTGTTGCGCCCGTTGCGCGTCGTGATCGAGAACTTCCCCGAAGGCCACGTCGAGTGGTTCGACGCGCAAAACCACCCCGAGTACCCGGAACGCGGTAGCCACAAGGTGCCGTTCTCGCGCGTTGTGTACATCGAGCAAGACGACTTCAAAGAAGTTGCGACCAAGAAGTGGTTCCGACTGTCGCCAGGTCAGGAAGTACGTTTGCGATACGCTTGTCTCCTGCGCTGTACTGGAGTTGTTAAGAACCCTGATACAGGTGCGATCGAAGAGCTGCGCTGTACATGGGACCCTGACTCCCGCGGCGGCAGCCCGAAAGATGGCCGTAAGGTCAAAGGCACATTGCATTGGGTCAGTGCCGAGCACGCGATCGATGGCGAAGTGCGCCTCTACGACCGCTTGTTTTCGCAAGAGAACCCAAACGAAGGCGACGACTTCAAGCGCTTCCTCAACACCAACTCGCTCGAAGTACTCACGAGCTGCAAGCTCGAGCCTGCGCTGGCGAACGCAAAACCGGGCGAGGGCTATCAGTTCGAGCGCCTAGGATATTTCTGCGTCGACAACGTCGACAGCCAACCTGGTAAGCCGGTTTGGAATCGCACCATCGAGCTTCGGGACACTTGGGCGAAGATCGAACAACGCGGCGGGTGACCAACTTGTCCTAGCTATGCGTTGCGATCGACGTCGTCGCCACAGCCGCAGCGCATAGCGATCTCACCGCGCCGTCACATGTCTGCAAGAGCTATCGTGCGCTGCCGCTAACGGCGTCAGTCTCCCGAATCGCTACAGACAGGCAACATTTACTCTTTCACTGGTTCCCATCTCGTTCTAGATTGCGCACCTACGTGGGTGTGGGAAAGTTGCCTACCGAAACGAGCGGAGCGGAGCTGAATGCGCTTACCAAAGTTTGTGTGCGTGACGCTGCTAATGGCGGCAACGCTGTCAGCAACGAAGCACGCGCAAGCCGAACAACGGCGCGATTGGATGGTAGCTCCCCAACCCGCCGGCACGTACGCGAACATCGATCTCGTTTTCCCCGGCGCACAACTTCAGCTCGAACACCGCATCCCGTTCTACGGCGTCGCGAACGAGCTCAACATCAAAGCCAACGTTCTGCCGACGCTCGTGTTTATGGAGTCGCAGGTCGACGCTGACCTGCGCTTGGTCGTGTTGTCGCTCGGTGCATCCGCTGGCTTCCGCGATGTGTTCCACAACATCTCGCTCGATTCAGGCGAGCGCTTCGACCGCACGGGTCGCCGCGATGTCGAGTGGGGCGGCTTATCGAACAACCAAATCTCGGGCTTCGGTGAGGCGCGCGCTACGTTGTCGCTTCCGCTCAACGAGCACATGGTTTTTCTCTCGGTCAATGGCCTGCGCTTCGAAGGCGGTCCCGATCGGACCTTCGATTGGCGCCTCGGGATCATGCGAGACGCCGGCATGCTGTTTCGCTCGGACACCACGCTGTTCCTCAAGCATCGCTCCTTCGGCGCGATCGGACCTCAGGTTCAGATCCTCAACTATCCGCTCGACGGCCTGCGAAACACGCAGGTGAACTACGGCTTTACGTTCACCACGCGTCCCGGCCTGCGTCCGCGCAACGACATCCTGTTTTTATCGGTGCTCGTCGGCATCGGCGGAACCATCAACGGCGTGCCGACGGGTGATGTCTACGGCAACCACCTGTTCAAGATGCCGGTCACCTTCCAGTTCGCCTATCGCACGGTCTTCGAGATTTCAGGGCCGCGCCGGCCTGGCGACAGAGACAACGACTAGATCGCCTGCGGGTCAGGTGGCGGTGCGCCACTGCGTTCTCAGCATGTATGTGGATGTGCAAGTTTGGTGATGTGTGAACGCTTTCAGCTGGACAGAAGCGCAGATCACGGTACAGGAACTACACAGTTAGTGACTAACTGACAAGAATTAGCTGCAAAAAGGTGCCAAATATGGGTCACGCGCCATCTTTCGTAACAATTGGCTGTCTGATCAGCCTCATCGGGGCATGTAGCAACGCCGCAACTGGGACGGGTAACAACAACTCCCAGGGTGGAACGCCAGCTCCAGCTACGGGTACGGCGGGCGCAGGGACCACTGCCAGGCCGACCGGCGGCACAAGTGGTGGCGGTACGACCACGGCACCGACAGCGGGTACGGCTGCCAGACCGGCGCCTTCGACGGGCGGGACAGGCGGGAGCGCGCCGCAGACCACTGCAGGCAGTGGCAGCGGCACTGCGGGCGCCGGGCCGAGCGGCACCGCCGGCAATGGCGCGACCAGCGGCGGCGACTTCGCGATGTGCGGCAAGCCTGCCAAAGAAGGCACGTGCAAGGAAAAGGCGCCCGGCGTCTACGCCCTCAAGACCGAGGTCGACGTGTGGTGGCGCGACGAGAACAACAGCCCGACGCTCTACGATCCGGGTCGCGGCAAGATCACCGTCTACTTCCTCGGCGAGCTCAGCGACGTTTGCGAGGATGGCAGCGGCGGCAAGGCAATCATGAAGAGCTGCGGCACGCGTCTGCCACCGCTCTACGCGGAAGCCAATTGCGGCATCATCCAAATCGTGTTCCCGGATGCGCTCTGGGACGCGCCGACCATGCCGAAGTTCATGACGACCGGCAGCACGTCCGGCTTCAACCCGGGTGACATCCTGACCGTCGATGCGACGGCTGGCTTGGTCGGTATTGAGCTCCCTTCGCTCGACGCTCCGTTCCCGCCGTACACCGAGACGACCACGTTCACCTGCCCGAGCGGCATGGCTGACAAGTGCTTCCCGGACCAAGATGGCGACGGTAAGCCTGGCATCACGGTCGAGATCCAACAGTCGGGCACGCCGCCCGCGGCACCGTACGCTTGTGCGGGCGAAGCGATCCTCGGACCTTGGAAGTACATCGCTGCTCCGTTCAGCGTCGAAGCCGGCTTGACGGGCGACGGCGCCAAGAACGTGTACATCGGTCTGCGTACGCGTCTCGGTGGCTCGGGCGCCATCGGTGCCGACTGCATGAGCGGTGCCGGTGCTGCGACCGCGATGGGCTTCGAGTCCCGCACGTTCGACTGCGTCACGAAGACCGACGCAGCGTGCACGCCGGCTCAGTCGGAGTTCGTCGACAAGAACAACCCGAACTACAAGGTTCTGCAGGTCGGCGAGATGCCTCCGGCAGACTGGAAGCACCCCTCGGCAGCGGCCGACGCAGTGCTCGACCGCACGCCGAGCAAGGGACCGCAGTCCGCGGTCGTGCGCCTCGGCGACTTGGGCCAGGACTTCACCTGCGAGCAAGTCCGCAGCGCAGCGTTTCCTGCCAATCAGTGATTGATACCCGCGCAACGTCCTGAAGAACGCGAGCACGGTGCCTTTGTGCCGTGCTCGCGTCCACGTCTAGACATCTTGGTGGAGTGATAGGAATGCGAGCTTCAGTGTGCAGGATGCTCTGTGTCGCGGGGGCGATGTTGGTCGCAAGCCGCGCGTCGGCCGGTGGAATCGAGTACACGGGCGCCGGTGCACAAGCCTTGGGTCGCGGTGGCGCTGTCACGGCCAAAGCAAACGACCCGATGGTGTTGCTCTACAACCCGGCGGGCCTCGCGGAGCTGCGCGGCAGTCAGCTTGCGATCAACGCGAACCTCGCTCTGATGGACGCCTGCATGGAGCCCATCGGCTATTACGGCTGGGGCGCCTACGGTGGTGGTAAGCCAGCAAAGCTCGTCGATCCGAACACCGGTGAGGCGCTGACACTGAATCTCGGCAACCCTTCGATGATCGGTCCCGCCGAGCAGTCCTATTACAACAGTAAGCTCGACACGGTGTGCTTGGACCAAGACTGGACGCCGATTCCGCAGGTCGGTTTCTCCGCGCGCTTGAGTGAGGCCATCGGCGTCGGCTTCGGCCTCCTGTTTCCGAATGCGCCGCCGCAGGGTCGCTGGGGCGGTGAAGACGGCACGATCTCCACGCCGAATGGGCCACGTCCAGCTCCGACGCGCTACTTGACCATGCGCTCGGGCACGCTCGCGCTGTATCCAACGTTCGGCATCGGCGTGCGCTTGACGGACTGGCTGCGTATCGGTGCGTCGTTCCAGTGGGGTATTTTCAACGTCGATCAGACGAACATGGCCGTCGTGTCAGCAGGCACGACGCCCTCGGGCGACATCATCACGCGCGTGCGTGTGACTGACTGGTTCGTGCCGGCGATCGCAGCCTCACTGCATATCGTGCCGTTCGATGCGGTCGATATCGTCGGTGCGTTTCGCTATCACGGGGATCTCAACGCCCCGGGCACCATCGATATGACCACGGGTTTCGCAGACCCGAATGCTCAGGCCTACACGACCATCAATCAGATCACGGGCGTGAAGCAGCGCTTCCCCTGGCAGCTCCGTGCAGGCATTCGCTACGCTTCGCGGCTCGCGCCGCGGCCGTCAGGGACGGGCAACAAGGAGCCTGAAGGCTTCAACGGCGACCGCATCCATGACGCGCTTGAAGACGAGCGCTGGGACATCGAGTTTGACATCGAATACCAGATGAACTCGCGCATGTCGGAGCAGCGCGTCGAATACCAGCCGAACCAGTCGGTTCAGTCGCAAGGCCTCGACGGCACGGTTCGCGCCGCGATGTTTCCAGATGCTTCGCAGCCGTACACAGTGATCCCGAAGGGCTTCAAAGATCAGATCTCTGCGCGCGTCGGTGGCACGTACAACCTGTTTCCCGGGCTGTTTGCGATCAGCATCGGTGGTCACTATGAGACGCGCGGCGTCGACCCAGCATACATGCAGCTCGACTACTGGCCGGTGTCTCGCATCGGCTTGCACGCCGGTGTGATGCTGCGTGTGTCACGCACGATCGATTTGATCGCCTCGTTCTCACACATCTTCCAAGAGACGTTGGTCGTCGCTGCGCCTATGCACAAGACGGGCGAAGCGATCTACGAGGAAGAGTACAGGGTCACCGGCAAGGTCTCGAACATCGACCAGCGCTCCGGAACCGCTGCTTCGCGCGGTATGCAGGCGCCTGTGCTTGCCGCCGAGAATCCAGCCGGTGCTCATGGGGAGGCGCGCCTCACGCAGAACCTGACGAAGACGTCTGCGGGTGAGCCTCCAGTGATCATCAACTCCGGCACCTATCGTTCGGGAATGAACGTCCTCGCTGTGGGTATGAACGTCCACTTCTGAAGTAGCTGTTGCGCGTCGCGCGCTAAGCATGCGTAAGCACGCATACTCGCGCGCGCGTGCTGCTAGCTCATCGATGATTGCGGCCGTGCGCTGCAGCCGCTGACAGCTTCGTTTAGCCAAACTTTAGCGTTTCCCCAGCCGAATACGTGTTCTTGGCGCTTGCGCACTTGCGGTGCGGAGCCATGCTCGAAACACGACTTGTGGCTACCGTTTCGGATCCAAGTGGGAATGCGACGAGGGAGACTTATGAGAAGCGTAGGATGGCATCGCGCGATGGGCGGAGACTCATCGAGGCGCAGGAGCGTGTTGATCTGTTCGGCCTTGCTTGGGATCAGCTCTCTGGTTTCCGCTGGCTGCGGCAGCGATTCGCCGGCACAAGAACCGTCGCCAGCAACGGGCCAAGGAACTGGGCCTGGCAGCACGCCCAAAGCTGGCTCGAGCTCGCCGGGTGGCACCGCGATGGTCGATGGGGGCGTAAGAAGCGGCAGCGCTGGGCGCACAGGCAACGGTAGCTCTGGGTCGAGGGCCGTGGGCACCGGTGCCAGTGGCTCGACCGCCACGGCCGCTGGGATGAGCGGTGGCGGCGCGAACGCCGGGGCAGGCGGGATGAGCTTGATGGACGCCGGACTGCCCATGAGCGACATCGATGCCGGTCCAACCATGTTGGGCGACGAGGACGCGGGCTGCATGCCGCCCGAGACTCCCCTCGACGTGAGTCGCTTCCCGAAGTGTTCTCCTGAAGTCTGTCCGGCTCAGGACAGCGTGTGCTTCCCGATCAGCACCTTGCGCGCGATCGCATCGCAAGAAACGATCAACTTGCTCGCGGACTGCGACCCCACGGCGAAGTGCGTGCCCGTCGCGATCGCGAGCGCTGCAGGTCGCTCGCTCTTGACCAAGTGCAAATCGATCAACGGCGTAGAAGGGCGTTGCACTTCGACTTGTGTCCCGCAGGTGGCGCAGCAGATCAGCTTGCTCCCGAAGGATGTGTGCACGGGCAGTGACTTGTGCGCGCCATGTTACGACCCGAGAACGGGCGAGGACACGTTGGCGTGCCGACAAGGTTGCGACCCTGGGCCGACCGAAGCGCCCAAGACCTTCGACAAGTGCTGCTCCGACCGCGGCCTGTGTGTGCCGCCCGAGCTTGCAGCCTCGCAAGCGAAGAACTTGAACCAAGATACTTGCTCGACCGGCACGTTGTGCGCGCCCACCGAGCTCACCGATCCGACGTTCAAGGCCACGACCTGCAGCTCGATCGAGGGCGCAGAGGGACGTTGCATCTCTACATGCGTGGGTGGCGCGGTTGCGAAGCAACGAGACCGGCTGCCGACGGCGGGTTGCGGGACGGACGAAGTATGCGCTCCGTGTTACGACCCGATTACAGGTGAAGACACCGGCGCGTGCACGGTCAACGGCGACAAGCCCGCGAGACCTGCACAGACCTTCGCGCGCTGCTGCGGCGAGAGCAACGGCCAGCCCGTCGGCGTGTGCGTGTCGCCGGAGCTCGCCGGTGGACAAGCCATGGCCCTGCGCCAAGAAGAATGCGCGGAGGGCAGGCTGTGCGCTCCGATCGCAAAGGCGGCGGATCCAGCGTTTGAGTTCCAAACCTGCAGCAGCCTCTTGGGCGAAGGCGTATGCGTGAACGCGTGCATCCCCGACCAAGCCCAAGCAGCACTCCTGTCACGAGGAGGCTGCGCCCAAGGCGAGCTCTGCGCGCCCTGCAACCTGCTCGGCTCGCCCACCGGCGCTTGCCTGTAGACACCCAATGAGCTGCATGCCGCGCTCGATTACTCGAGCGCGGCATGCACCACACTTTTCTGCACTTGCCAGCAACTTGTGGGTGAACCGGCCGATTCTCCGCCGTGCAACACGTCCGCCGCTCCACGTCACCGCGATGGCTCCGAACGGCCGCGGCGACATTGCTCGCAAGCTGTGTCTTGCCCGAGGTCTACAGCGCAGCAGAGGTTTCGACGGCTCCCGACCCGTCGTCGGCGGTCTCTTCGGAGTCTGAGGACGCGCCGCTGCCGACGGCCAGCGAGCCGCTGCGGCATGACACTCGGGAGAGCCCCGACGCCGCAGCCGCGCGAGTTGAATCAATGAGCGGAGCGGGCACAGGCGGCAGCAGTGATTTGAGCGTCGCCGGTGTTGCGGCGATGGAGACAGCAGTGGGCGGAAGCGCGGCCATCTCGGATGCGAAGTGCTTCCGCTGCGATGGCGTGTTCTTGAGGAAATGCGCAGATGCTCCCGATGCTAATCCAGTCGCAGTATGCAAGAGCGAGGTGCTGTGCTCTGCGCGAGCGGGTCAGTGCTTGGAAATCAAGTGCACGCCGAATGGAGCTACCTGCAAGGACAACGTTCTCTACAGATGCGACGCAGAAGGAACTGTCGACGAAGCGACGGTGTGCGGTACGAAGATCTGCAGCGAAGCTCATCGGAGCTGTGACCTTTGCGCAATGTCCGCGGAGTGCGACGGTGACACTCTGGTCCAATGCGATGCAACCGGTCAGGGCTACACACGCATGCGCTGCCCGCCATCCACACCGCACTGCCGAAACAATCGATGCGTCGACTGCATCAATAATTCTGAGTGTCCGCCCCCGTCCAACAACATCTGCACCGAGTCTTACTGCGACCTAGGGCCGGGTGTTTGCAGCAACCGCAAGAGACCCTACGGTGAATGTACGGTCGCCGGGAGTGGCGAGCCCGGCCACTGCAACAGCAACAGCGTCTGCGTCGCCGGCACGCCGCCCTGAACGACGGCGCCGATCGAGGGTAGCTAGTTGTGACCTTGTGACTGCCGCCCCGAGGTTGGCGGCGCATCGTCGCACGACGCTCCATGAGGAAGTTTGCTCCTGACGAGCCGATCACTTGGCGCACACTCCGTTGAGCTCCGAACCCTCTGACTTCGGCGGTTTGAATCCGGTGTTGCAAGTCAGCCCGTTCGGGCAACCACCGCGAGGCGTGCACTCAGGAAACCAAATCATTCCGGAGCAGAAGCCTGGGGAACCGCCACAACCCGAGTCGTTCTGGCATGAACGCGAGCAGAATCCGCCTTGATGCAGAAGCCGTTGCTGGCTGTTGGGCATGTGGCATCGCTGCCTGAGCTGCATAAGGAGAACAATGTTCTTCGTTGTGCTACGCGCCCACCTTATCGGATGCGCGGACGTCAGAGACCGGCATAGGCCAGCAGCTCATGGCTGCTTCTGTTGCGCGGCGTTTTCTCGGTATTCGTTGCAAATCTTCGGCGGCACACAGCACTTGAACCAAGCGGCTTGCGGCGACACACGAGCTGGGTCGGCTGCGTGACCGAAGAAGCTGCGCGCCAGGTCCTTCGAAGCAACTTCAGGTCGGATCGTTCGATATGGTGCTGGAGCAGCAGTAGCGTGGCTTTGGTAAGCCGGATGGGGGCGAATGGTGATTCTCGAGGCCGTCGGAGATGGCGCAAAGAATGGCAGTAGCGATGTAAAGACGGTGCAGACGCTTCTGAACTCGAAGGGGTTCCAAGCGGGGCGCGTCGATGGTGTTTGCGGGCAGAAGACGCTTGCCGCAATCCGCGCGTTTCAGGCGACATTCCTGAGTTCGCCCGACGGAGTGGTGGAACCGACTAAAGCGACTTGGCGCCACCTCGTTCGTCCAGGCGCAACGATGCCGGCGCGCGCTCCATTGGCCAAGTGGGCTGGGGATAGCGCACGGTGGCCGCCGGACAAGAAGCTCGAGAGTATGCACGTTGATTTGCGGCCGAAAGTGACCGCTGTGCTTGCAGGTCTCGTGAAACGAGGCTTCCAGCCGAAGGTTCACTTCGGATGGCGCTCAGTTGCCGCGCAACTCGAGATCGTGAAGAAGGGCCACTCCACCGTGAAGTTCAGCTTCCACAACGCACAGTTGAAGGACGGCACTCCGAACTCCTACGCCGCCGACATCATCGACGTACGGTACGCTTGGTCTCCGGCCGCTGACGCCGCAGGATTCTGGACTGCTTTGGGCGAGGAGGCGAAGGCACAGGCTTTACACTGGGGCGGCGATTGGAAGACCTTCAAAGACGTCGCGCATGTGCAGCTCGTGCCAAACTCGGAGTTGCGCCGAGTGAAAGAAGAGAGCGGCTTATGATGTGGTTGCTTTCGGTGCTCAGCTTGTTGCTTTCGAGCGGCACACCCGGTGCGAACACGAGCCGTGTCTGGTTGGTGGTTGCTGCCAGCGACAAAAGTCCAGCTGCCATTGCAGTGAAGGTTCGGGGTTTGGCAGATCGATTTCCGCGCGGTCTAGTATTTGCGACAGCTGACTGCGGTGAAAAGGCGAAAGTGTTTGGCTTCGCGGCTGATATTGCGGCAGATCCGCAATCAGCGGAAGCGTCGCTTGCGCGGGTGCGGAGCGTGCTTGCAGACGCGTATCTGAAGCGGTGTGATGTTCGACCGCAATCGCTGCTAGCTCACAGAGTTCACGTAGTGGATCCCTCGATTGCGAGGGTCCCGCCCGATGCGGTCAACTGGAACGACGATGACCGCGTCTCCAAAATGTTCAAGATCGATGATCGACGTTCCGTCGCTGCGATCCGCTATTTCGAGAACGCGCCAGAAGACCCGCTCGAAGGCAAGCGAACTCGCCTCGCCCTTCTAAGTGGTGGCTCCACAGTAATTCTGACCCAAGATTGTTCGATGCCATCAGGCATTAGCGGACGGAAGGACCTCATCGCCGTGCAATGTGTCGTTGCACAGGCTGCAGACAATTTGCTGCACGATGTGTTGGTGTTCGGACCCGCTGGTCGACACCTTCTAACCGTTCCGCGTTGCCGCGAGCCGCGCTGGTCCGCTGATAATGTCTTGCAGTGCTCCGAGGAGAGCGTCGACGCCAATGGAGTACTCCAGGTCTCCTCAAAGCGTGTGAACGTCGAGTGATCTCGCTGCGATGTGACAGCCGACTCTGCCTACTCGCGCATCGCTTCTATGGGTGAGGTTCTCGAGGCTTGGATGGCAGGGAAGAGGCCGCCTAGGATGCCCATGATTCCGCCTAGGATGACTGCGGAGATGAGGATGTCGGGGGCTGGGTCGAAGCTGAAGGTGATTTCGGACCAGCTGTTGAAGTTCATCATGGAGAAGTGGACTAGCCCCATGCTGAGCGAGGCGGCTGCTCCTACGATGCCGCCGAGTAGTGAGAGGAGGATAGCTTCGAGTAGAAACGACGAGAGGATGGTGAAGCGCGAGAAGCCGAGCGCGCGCAGGGTGCCGACTTCGCGTTTGCGGTGCGAGACTGCGGCGTACATGGTGATCATGGCGCCGATGATGGCGCCGACCGAGAAGAAGAAGACGAT
>Ga0190269_10000457_pt1 | contig 20710 bp, 9 predicted proteins | sample Popmic249IS_FD_133749 | JGI IMG/M metagenome (GOLD analysis project Ga0190269, IMG submission 133749) | Populus adjacent soil microbial communities from riparian zone of Blue River, Arizona, USA - 249 IS | ecosystem: Environmental > Terrestrial > Soil > Riparian zone | place: USA: Arizona... | reverse complement strand
GCAGGCGATCCTGGTCGATACTGATGCCTCCCACCTGTCGGCGCTGACCATTTGGCTGGATCAATTGGACCGATGCCGTTCGAAATGGTATCAGACGCGGCAGCTGTTCAAGCAAACGATGTACCACATCGCTAATGTTGAGCGATGACCCTGCAATACGAGCCATTTCTGAAAGCGTGTCGGCGATGCGGCGGCGATACTGCTCCTGGGTATATAAACGGGCATTTTCAACGGCAACTGCTGCCTGAAGGGCAAGGCTGGTGAGAAACTCCAGCTCGGATGGAGCGAACTCAAGGCCTGAACCTGTTCGCCATACGGCCATGAGACCCGTGATCTTATCCTTGACCATGATGGGTACACCCATCAGGTGTTCGTAGTCTTTTTCGACCGTCCCGGCTATAGTGACGACCTCAGGCTGATTGGATGCATCGTTGACGATGCGACCTTCGCGTGACCGAATAATGGAGCCTAGAATTCCACGTCCACTGTGGATCGGATCGCTTTTAATCTCTTCTGCATCCTTGCCTGTAACTGCGATCGCTGTCCACTCGTCTCCTTGTATGGCGGGTAGATACACTGCGCACGACTCGGCTCGGAGCAGGTCGCGCGCATAGTTGGTGATACGCTCGAGTACCTGTCCCAGTTCGAGTGTGGCCGAGATTTCCCGTCCCACTTCGGCAAGCGCTGCTGTTTCCTGTGCGCGGCGCTGGGTCTCCTTGAACAGACGTGCATTTTCAACCGAAATGGCTGCCTGACTGGCGATGGTCGTGAGAATGTCCCGATCGTGTTCATCGTAAAGAAAGGCCTGCTCCACACTTTGAACAGCAATGACGCCCAGAACACGTTCACCGATAAGCATGGGAACGCCCAGCCAGCACTTGGCAGGTGTATCGTCATCGCCCAGGGAGATGAAATCGATGCCCAGTCTTTTCATATGGCCCGGCACATCGTCAGGGGCGTAGATCGTTTTCCTATTTTGGATGATATGGTCAGTGAAGCCTTTACCGGTGACCTTTGTGTCACGCAGTGTCAGTTTCTGTCCATTTTGAAATGCCACTGGATACGATTTTTCTAACGTTTTTTCATCATAGAGAGCAACATAAAAATCCTTCGTATCCATCAACCGCGATGTATATTTATAAATGATTTCTGCGATTGCCTTCGTATCGAGCAAGGTGGAAAGCTCATTTCCCATTTCGTTAAGAACTGCCAGTTCCTCGGCGCGGGACTGAGTCTCCTGGAAAAGGCGAGCGTTCTCCAGGGCCAGGGAAAGTTGATCGGTGACCTGTTTTACCAGTAACTGTTCATCTTCGCTCCAGCGTCGTTCCTCAGATTCATCAACAACCTGTAACGTTGCCCACGCATTTTGCCCAGCTTGAAAGGCGAGCGACATTTTTGAGGAGTCGAGAATCGGGGTAGCGCCAACTGGCTGCATCGCCATTACCGATTTGGCAGAAACTGTGTCGACCTGAGTCTTGGCAGATTTTTCAGCCGAGACGCGTTTGGCAGGTGTACCCGCGTGGGTATCCTTCACCGGCGGTGTATTCTCTGCCGGCGACTCAGGCGTTATATTCTCAAATAGCTTATTAAGCCGCTTGGCGATTGGCTTCTTCTTTGGCATACTCGATTAGCTCCTGGGCAAGGACTCGATACTGTTGGGAACCGCGGCTGCTGGGTTTGTACTGTGTAATAGGCACACCCGCGATCGGGCTTTCACGAAGTTTTGTATCCACTTCGATCACAGTGGTGAAGACGCCCTGTCCGAAAGTGGTCTGGAGTTGTTCGAAGATATTTCGATGTGTTCGATTGCGCCGGTCCAACAGAGTCACGAGGATACGGTAGGCAAGTTTGGGGTTGCTCTCCTGGCGGATGCGCCTGATCGTCCCCATCATATTTCGCAGTGCATATGCTGAAAAATACTCCGCCTGCGTGGGAATGATCAACAGGTCAGCTGCTGAAAGTGCATTCAGCGTGATCGCTCCAAGCGCGGGTGGACAATCCAGAAGGATATAGTCATAGTTAATGTTCGCAGCCTCCAGCGCGGTACGAAGCGTGGTGAGATAATGACTGCGCATTGGCAGGAATTGCTCTGCACTCTCGATACGGGCGTTGGAAGGAATCAGGTCCAGATTATTTACATCAGTCTTGCGGATAGAGGCGCGTAATGACGCGTTCTCGATCAGAACATTGGCGGATGTCATTTCTGCTTCGCCGCTCTCGAGACCCAGCGCAAGGCTCAAATTTGCCTGCGGGTCCAGATCGATCAACAGGACCTTATGGTTCAACTCGGCAAGGGATGCGCCAAGGGATAGCGTGGATGTGGTCTTAGCCACGCCACCTTTTTCATTTGACATTGCAATTACGAATGCCATAATTCTTCTCCTATGAATGCCCTACTCGGCGTCCCGTATGGATTGAGGAACAACTTCGACGCGGCTTGCACCAAGCGCTTTGCGCAGTTCTTCCATTGCGGTTTGGATCATTGCCTGCGGATCGTTCACGCTGCGGATCTTGCTGGTGATATCAGATACCATGCGTTCGCGCTCAGCACGACGTGTGGTTTCATCGAACAAACGTGCATTTTCTGCAGAGATGGCGACGCGTTCCGCCACGGCTTTGATCAAATCCAATTGATCCTGATCGATCCTTTTCGATGGGGACTGAACGACCAGTGTACCAATCGTTTCTCCGCGCAGTTCGATCGGGACGACAACACTTGTTGGTTCCGCCTGTTGATTCTTTCCATTTCTTTTGATTGCCTCCGGTAACTCTACTGGCCGGTCGAGTGGCATTGAGCCGGTGGTTGCGTAACGATAGCCAACAAGTTTTTGCTCTGCAGGCAGCTTGCTCCATGCTTCACGCGTGGACTGGCGGCCGATTGCTTCTGCTTCTGCCAGCGCCCTTCTTGTTTCATCGAAGAGACGCGCATTTTCAATTGCCAAGCTCACCTGAGTAGCCAGTAGAGTCAGCATTTGCACATCATCTTCGTTAAAAGCGCCGCGTTCCGTACTTTGCACATCGAGCGCGCCGATGATACGACTTCCACTCATTAATGGGAGAGCCATTTCTGAGTGGGTGTCTGCAAGCTCGATATTATTGAAAAACACTGCATCCTCGCCTACATCCATCGCAATGCGTGGGGTGCCTGTCGCTGTAACATAACCGACGATACCTTGTTCTCCAACACGCAGACGGTGGTGTCGCTCCATCATTGTTCGACCGCCGCTGCTATTGGTGGCGCTTAGCACAGCATACTGACTGGACTCATCGAGCATGAACACGCCCACATGGTAAAAGCCAAACTTTTCGCTGATCACTGTGGCGATGTGAGGTAACAGTTCCTGTAAATCGCGGATGGACGTGATGGACTGTGTAACCTGTGTAACCGCCTCAAACTGTGACGCACGCCTCTGGATCTGCCTGTTGATCTCTTCCATTTCCTGGTTGCGCTGGGTCAATTCCAGAGTACGGTCGTTCACTCGTTCTTCGAGCGAGATCTGCAATTGGATCAATTCCTGGTTCGTCTCGAGCTGGGCACGCTCATTGGCTTCGGCTTTTGCAAGCGTCGTTCTCAAACGGCCGACGAGCAGGTTGAGAATCCCTGCACTGAATACCATTACCAGCCCACCAATCAGAATATCATCAATACCCGTATTCGCTCGAATGGGGCTGGCGCTGACCCCGGTCATATCCAGGATTCCCAGAAATGTAACTCCTATCACTGTCAGAGAAGTTGTAATGATAAGTAAGCGCCTGCCCTGTAAAAAGGTCGCCATCATGATGACAGCGGGATATCCAACCATGGATATATCATGGATCGTGTTTGCGTTCGCCGAGATAAATGTTATTGTAAATATGAAAACAACGGGAACAACGGCCTTAGCCATCGTAAGATTGCCGCGTAACGTCAGTAGTAAGGCAATGAATTGAAGCAAGCCAGCGACGGTAAGCGCAAGGACCGTAACCACCATCTCACGGGAATTCCGTGTGAGCACGACAATTAGGATTAGTAGAATCGTGCCCCCCAGAGCAAGGATCAGGAGGTTGCGGGTAACGCGAATAAAGCCCGGGTCTTTATCTTCAGGTGAAGCGAAAAAATTAGTAATTGCATTCAGCATTGCTGATCTCCGGTTTTAAGGCGTTGTCTCATTTTTTACCCTGCTCAGTCTGGAACTGGATCACTACTTCTGAGCCTGGCAAAGCGCGACCCAGTTCTTCTACAGCAGTCTGTAAAACGTTCTGCATGTTGATGGATGCACCGATCCTGGCTGTGACCTCACCGATCTTTTGTTCCTTTGCAGTCTGGCGTTGCGATTCGAACAGCAAGCGCGCATTGTCAAGCGCCAATGCGAGGCGGTCAGAAATCGCCTGGGCAAGGTTAATCTCTTCCTGATTCCAGCGGCGGTTTGGAGTAGGTGCCTTGATATTGAGCACACCAATCGTCTGGCCACGGAGCCTGACAGGGACAACTATGGAAGGCACTGACTTTTCAGTTTTACCATCCACGACAACCACTGTTCCTTTTTGGATGGCCGTCCGGATCTCATCAGAATCGATAGGTTTTTCAAGCCTCCTTCCGCCAACAGCAGATTGAAGGTATCCAACATCTGTGGACTGCCGTCCAAATGTGCTCCATTCCTGGCGCAGGTATTGGTTGTAAAGTGATTGAACTTCGGCCAGGGTTCGCTGGTTCTCTCCAAAGAGGCGGGCGTTGTCAATGGCAATCGCGATCTGGTCAGCCAGAATGCTGAGTGTCTTGGAATCGTTCTCGCTAAAGGCTCCAGGTTTCATGCTCTGTACGTCAAGAACACCGATCGTGACCCCACGCAGGTTAAGAGGGAGAGCCATCTCAGAACGTGTTTTTGGCAGGTCGGGATTATCAAAGTAAACGGCATCCGATCCAACGTCGAGAGCGATACGGGGCTTTCCGGTCTGAGCGACATTTCCCACAAGTCCTGTATGTCCGACTTCAAGCCGATGTCCATGTGCAAGCATTTGTTGCCCGCCATCACTGTTGGCAGCCTGGAGAACGGCAAATTGGCGTGTATCGTCAACGAGGAAAATTCCAACGTGATAGAAGTCGAATTTTTCACTTACCAGGCGTGTGATAAGGGAAAGTAGTGTGGTGAGTCTTTGTTCGCCTGATATCAGGCGTGAGATTTCACTGATGGATTGAAGCTCCTGCGCGCGTCGCTCACTAAGCAGACGTGCCATTTCAAGGTCTGCTGTACGCTCTGCCACACGTCCTTCCAGGCTGGCCAGCGTTTGACCGAGTTGTGTGGTCATGAGGTTAAATGTATTTGCCAGGGTACCAATTTCATCCTGCGCTTCAACCTGCGCTCGACTGGTCAGATCGCCACTTGCAATCTGACTTGCTGTATTGGTCAGGCTCACAATTGGCGCAGCGATCCTTTGGGAGGCAAAGAGACCTGCAAGTGCAGCCATCACCAGTACAATGATCGAGATGAGTATTGTCGTTCTCTCCTGATCTTCAACAGGTTTCAGTGCCTCATCCAAATTCTGATGCACGATGACGGACCATCCCAATTGTGAGATCCAGGCTATTTGATCTGGCTCTGTTGAGGATTGCAGGGGCTGAAGGTTAACTAGGCTTGGACTGCCATTGAATGGCATCTGCCCAAATGGTCCCGGCAGGGATTCCAGCGCCATGATTTCTTCTTCGGTGAGATGATCTGTACCAAAAAGTTCCTCGCGTCCAAGTCTCAGTTCGGCTCGCCCGGTTTCACCAAAACGGGCCTGGTCCAGAATTTTTGATAGAACCGATACATCGATTGAGCTACGCAAAATGCCAACGAGGTGACCCTCTTCGCTACGGATGGGGACAGCCAGTTCAATGGCATACGTTTGGCTGCTTTCATCAAAGCCTGGCTGGCTCACATAAATAGCACCCTGCCCGGAGTTGTTTGCGGCCAACCACCATCTTTCATCCGCCTGATAGTAGTCTGATGTTCTGGATGTAGCAGCAATTATTGCGCCATACCGATTGGTGAGGATGATCTCAACGTGCTCGGGTGCAATATCCTGCAACTCACGCAGTTCATTGGAAGCATAGTTGCTCAGAGTATTCTGGATCAGTGGATGATTGTCTGCTGCGGCTATCCAGGTTTGATCCAATCTCTGCAGCTCCTCTGTCACTTCGAAATCTGTGCCGGAGTACTGAGCGGTTGAATCTTCGGTGATTTCCTCAAATTGAGTGCCTGCTATTTCGAGCAGTTGCACATTCGAAGTAAGGGTAGTGGTTAGTTCTTGTGCCACCTGGCCCGCAATTCTTTGAGTGGTCAAGCCGACCTGGCGACTAAGCTGATTTCGGGTAAGAGAATTTATGCCAAATGCCACCATGCTCACGGCAATAAAAGCCACAAGAATAAAGAAAATAACAAGCTTGCCGCGTAAGGTGTAGAAACGGTATTGTCTGAAGATGTAATACGTAAATGCAACGACAACGAAGAATAGAAAGATATTGACCGTGGGGCTTTGAAGTTCACCCAGACCAAAATCTGGAAGGTACAAATCCAGGAGTATGACGGCTGCTTCAGTAATAAATGCAATTACGCTTATTCGTACTGCGAGTGTGTTGCTTAATGTGGTAACCGCAACAGCTGTGACCATGATCGCTGTAATCACCCCGGCCTGCAGCCCCAACCCATTTGCATAAACGGGAATACCCAGGGAGATAAACAGGATGGATGTGATAAAGAGAATACTCCCATAAGTGGAGTTGTAACGATACGTCACCCAGAAGCTGACAAGGGAGAGCAAACCCATGACCGTGGTCACCATATTGCCAATATACTGAAGCGAAGCGTTTGGAGGTGTTGTTACAAGCACCGGAATTGAGACTGCAATGAGCAACAACCCGGTGGCAAGGTTTAAACGCATCGCACGCTGGCGATGGACTGCTGCCTGGTCGTCCAGTATGGGATTGGCGGTTGGCATTTGAAGTTTGCTCATAAGTTCTCTTTGATAATGGAGCGGGCATTATTGGTAGCTATGCAGACCAATGTTTTTCTCTTTTCAATGTTGTGCTTCTTCCTAACCTTCGATACTCGTTTCAGGTTGAATTTGAACAACCACTTCCGAGCCGCCCAACGCGCGGCTTAATTCTTCGGCTGCTGTGCGCAGGATCGATTCGAATTGTGTAGATGAGCTAATCTTGCCTGAGATTTCAGATGTGACGCGTTCGATCTCGGCACGTCTTTGTGTTGTTTTCAAGAGAAGCGCCGTTTCAATTGCAAGCGAAAGACGTTCTGCCACTGCTTCAGCAATATCGATCTCATCAGGATCCAGTTCATGTCCCTCCGGAAGGCGGATGTTCATGATCCCGATCACATCCTCCCGCAAGCGGACCGGCACAGCCAGGACAGGTCTTTCACCAGCTTCTGCAATCGTTTGTCTGCTCATGACAGCTTTGCTGATCTGAGGTGATGAAACCGGCTGCTGCAGGTGTTTGAGAGTATTTCCAAGCATCAGGTATCCGGTAAATGATTCCCGTGACTGCAATACCTTCCATGATTCCTGTAGATATGTTCCAGAGGTCTTTTGTGCATCACGCAGCAGTTGTTGTGTGATCTCGAATGAGCGAGCGTTCTGGATGGCAATGGCTACCTGATCTGCAAGCGTGGATAAGACCTCGGTATCTTCGGTCGTGAACGCATTGGACTCCCTGCTTTGCACATCCAAAACGCCAATTACCTCGCCTCCGGTTCGGAGGGGGAGCGCCAGCTCTGATCGTGTTTCAGGAAGGTCGGGATTGTCGAAGTACACAGCATCAGTACCAACGTCCAGGGCGATTCGTGGCGTTCCCATGGCGGCTACGAAACCGACCAATCCGGTCTGCCCGAAGGCGAGCCGATGTCCTCGTTGGAGCATCCGCTTTCCACCTTCACTGTTGGCAGCCATTAGAACGGCATATTCACGGTTCTCGTCGAGTAGAAAGATGCCAGCATGATAAAAGCCGAATTGCTGGCTGATCACTTCCACCAGCCTTGGAAAAAGATCCTGCATTTCCATCGACGCGGTGGTTGCGTGCGCTACCTGAGCGATGGCTTCGAATTGCCGGGCGCGCTTTTCATATCTTTGATTTGCCAGTTCGAGTTCTGTTGTTCGATTGGTAACACGTTCCTCAAGGTTCTGGTTTAGTTCTTGGAGTTCACTGTTTGTCTGGCGCAAACCTTCTTCGCTTTGGTTGGCGCGGTGTACAGCATCCCGCAGACTTGTCGTGCTGAAAAAGATCAAGGCGAAGATCGCAATAAAAATGATCGAAAGGTCGCGTGCATAGGCGACAGGCGCCTGTGCTATTGGATGGATGTATCCGATAACTTGCAAGTAGGAAATGAGTCCGAGCGAAACGATACTCAACAGAATGGCAATGCCACTGGCGCGCCAGCTCATGATGAGGCTTGCAAGCAATGCGATGGCGATATATGCTATAACGATCACGTCCCGAACCCCTTCGGCTGTTGCCGCCTGGATTGTCACGCCGAGCCAGGTCAAAACAATAATGATGATACTGCTCAGTCTCAAATTTCCCTTCCGCATCAGATAAAGAGAAAGGATCATCACTCCGATTAGAGCCAATAACACAATAATTGTAAAATCTGGCGTTCTTCTAAGGAGTTGTGGGATTAATGAAACAGTAAGCAGTGCGAGCAGTGTCCACGAAATCCCATTGATAAACCTGGCGCGGAAGTTATCTTCGTCGCTTTCAAAATGTGGCGGTGCCAACAGGCGCTTTATCATTCCGAATCCTCATGGTTGTTGAGTTGAATGGCGATCTCAGCTCCCGGGAGCGTGCGATTGAGTTCCTGGGTTGCCGTCTTAAGCAATTCGTCGATATCGCTTTGTGCGCTGATCTTTGCCGAAATCTCACCGATCATTCGTTCCTTTGCGGCGCGCTTCTGGCTTTCGGCGAGCAGACGGGCATTTTCCATAGAAACGGCCGCGCGTTCGATGATCGCTGTCACCACATCCAGATCGTCCTGATCCCACACCTGATTGTCGGGTGAACGGACGTCTACCGAGCCTATCACTTCACCGCGTAACTTTACCGGCAGTGACAGGAATGTACCTCGCAGATTTCTTGTTCGCTCCTGGTCCTGTTTCAACGCGCTATCGTCTTTGTTTTCACCATTATTCGCGTAAAGCAGGGTTGCCTTTGCGCCCGTGTGATGGACGCCGACCAAATTCTGCGTTTTGGCAAACTGCCTCCAGCCAACCTGTACGAACTGCCTCGAGAGAGCATCTGCCTCAGCAAGTGCGATGCGGGTCTGATCGAACTGACGTGAATTCTGAATGGCGATCGCAACCTGGTCTGCAAGAGTCACGAGGATGTTCACATCCTCGTCGTCGAACGCATTCGTCTGCGTGCTTTGAACATCCAATGCGCCGATCACTTCATTTTCGACCACGAGAGGTAGAGCGATTTCTGAATGTGTATCGGGAAGATCAGGGTTGTCGAAATAAACAACGTCCTCCACTGTGTCCAGCGCGAGACGTGGTTTACCGGTGCTGGTTACAAATCCTACCAGACCAGTCTCGCCTACGCGGAGCCTGTGCTGACGTGCCAGCATTCTCTTTCCGCCTTCACTATTGGCAGCGCTGAGCACGGCATATTCCCTGCGCGGATCAAGAAGGAAAATACCCACATGATAGAAACCAAATCGTTCGCTGATGGCTATGGTCACCTGGTCGAGTAATGTATTGAGATCTCGTGTGGAACTGATTGTGGATGCAACCTTTGAGATGGCTTCAAATTGACTGGCACGGCGTTCATTCTTCTCGTTGGCGATCCTTAGCTCGCGGGCACGTTCTTCAACGCGTTGCTCCAGTCCCTGCAAAGTTCCTCTCAAGCGGGAGGTCATTGTATTGAATGCATCGGCAAGAGTACCAATTTCATCCTTCGATGAAATATTTGCCTGTGCATTAAGATTTCCATCAACAATTTCGTTCGCAGCATTGGTCAGCCTGATGATCGGTGCTGCGATGATCTCGCCGATGCCCAAACTAACGAAAATGGAAACCAGCAGCAATACAAGCAAAATGATCACTGCCGTTCTTGTGCCTGACTCGATTTGCGTCCGCGTCTCGGTGCGTGCATTGATAATGGATGACTGCAACTCTTGCTTTGGAACAACCAAAGCAAGGCTGTATCCATTCGCTGTAAGGGGTGCAAATGAAACATAGTAATCCAGACCGCCATATCGAACAGTAAGAAGTCCGCGCCCGCCTGCAGCCATGCGGGACGTAACAGCACGTAGCTCTGTTGAACCCTGGCCAAGGACACTGTACTTGATAAATTCATCATCGGTATTAATATCCTGGGGGTTGAGACCAAATAGCAGGTATCCTGCGGGAGGCATGGAAAGAATATGACCGGCATCATCGATCATGAATGCATAACCGGTCTCCCCGATCGCCAGGTCTGACACTTGTTGTCTGAGCGCTCCTAACTGCATGTCAGCCGCGACAACCCCATTGAAAGTATTGTTCGTGTACACAGGCACCGCGACTGTTACTACCAGTCCCCCACCGGTTACATCCACATATGGGATTGTCCAACGCGGAAGTCGCTCAGGGTTAAAAAGCGGCGATGAAATTACAAAATAGGGGCGCTGCGTTGGATCGAAGCCCGTCGGAACAACATCAGCGAGATTGATATTAGGATAATAACGAGTGATGCCTTTGGTATCGATCGCATAAATGGCCAACAGTGATGAGTACCTGTCCAAAATGGTTGGAGCATAGAAGTCCAGATAAGCAGATGTATTCATATCTGCAATTGTTGACTCGTTCAACTCTGTAGCAGGTGGCATATACAAAGAAGACACCTCAGTCAGTGCATTGCCATAATTCCCATTATCGAATTGAAAAAGTCCTGTGGATGCATCCCAATAATGGCCTTCACTGAGCAGATCTTTTTTTGCTTGAAGCGAAATCCAATTTTGTCCGAAGCTTTGCACTGCATTCAGAACATCCTTAAAGGATTGATCGGCCAGTTCTGCCTGTTCGTTGACCGTACTAACCAACTGCTCTTCAGCCAATAAGGTAACACTTGTTTCGAGTCGGTTGGAAAGTGAAGTAGTGACCTGTGATGTCAGGGAAATTGCAAAGAGGGAAAATATTCCCAGAGCTACACCACCGGTTGCCAGAATGCCGAGAACGATCTTGGTGCGGATGTTAAGCGAGGGGAATGCCCTTACCAACAAAATAAGAAATAGGAGGACGAATACGAAGCTAAGAAACAGCTCTCTGCCATCCACAATCAGAGATGATCTTCCGGCTGGTCCAAACAGGTCCATTACTACGGAGAGGAGCGCCGCCATGACGCTCCCCATCAGGGTAAGCCCAAAGCGCGGCCGGGGTAGCGTTATCAGCCCAATTGAGCCCAGTATCGATATCACAAAAATAGCATCTATGATGCTGGACCCCGCCACCCAAAGAGGACCCACTGCAAAAAACAGTCCAATGGCTGCCATGAGGAGTGAAATTCCGGTGATGGGGCGATCGCTGAAAATCAGCCAATTGGCAAGAAGTGACACGAAGAAAACGATGGCCGCCACCCAGATCCGATTTCGTTCATCGTTAACATACAGCGATGCAACCACTGCCGCAAACACAACAGTACTGAGTGGGCTGATCCACTTTGCATTGCGCAGGGAGCCCTGGTCAAGGGAGGAGGATGGTCTGCGTGCTATCACGATCGCTCCTTATCCTGGAACCGAATGAGTACTTCAGAACCACCCAACACACGCTCAAGTTCCTCGGCTGTGGTATGCAAAATATTTTCGATATTGATCGCTCTGCTAATCCGTGTGGTTGCCTGCGAGATGGCTTGCTCTTTTGCTGCCCGGCGACGTGCATCCTGGAACCACCGTGCGTTTTCCATGGCGAGGGCAGCCCGTTCAGCCACGGCCTGTACCAGCGTGATCTCATCATCCTTCCATACTTTGGATGAGTCATTGGATTCCACATGGATGATCCCGATGACCTCACCGCGTATTTTTACGGGGACTGCCACCTGGGTACGTTTCTCTGCCAGTCCGCTGTCGAGACCAGGTGCGGTTTGTCCGCTCTGTGCTGCTGATGCCACCTCTGGAAGGTCCAACGGGTGCTCAAGCAATTCAATCCGTCCAATATGGTAACGGAAACCTGGTTGTTCGGCTTTGGAGATTGTGCGGCTCCATTCAGCCCGGGTAAATTCATCGTACACTTCCTGCACTTGCGCAAGGGCTGCACGAGTTTCTGTTAGCAGACGTGCATTTTCCAGCGTAATGGCGACTTGATTCGCCAGGGTGGTCAGAACCTGCAAATCCTCTGTCGTGAAGGCTCCCGCCTCCAGGCTTTGTACGTCGAGCACCCCGATGGTTTTTCCCCGTGATTTCAGAGGTAGAGCTGCTTCGGAACGGGTCATAGGCAGGTTGGGATTGTCAAAGTAAACGGCATCTTCTCCCACGTCCAGGGCGATGCGTGGACGACCGCTTTGGGCACAGACTCCCACCACGCCTGTTCCCACTTGTAGTCTGTGAGATCGTGCAAGCATGCGTTTTCCACCTTCGCTGTTGGCAGCCTGCAGGACTGCAAATTCGCGCGACTCATCGACCAGGAAAATACCCACATGATAAAAACCAAATCGTTCACTGATCAATGTAGTTGTGGCTGAGAATAACTGATCCAGTTCTTGAAAACCTGCAATCGTTTCAGAGAGTTCAGTGATGTTCTGCAATTGCCCGGCACGCAGATCGGTCTGTTCCTTCGCAGTCTCAAGTTCTGCGGTGCGTTCTGCAACGCGTTTTTCGAGATTGGAAGTAAGATCTTCGAGACTTCGATTGATCTCTTCCACCTGGTTAAATCGCCATTTTTCTAGTTGATTGCGGAAGCCTGCCAGCAGGATGAGCACTGTACCGATGATGGTGATCATTGCAGCCTGGACGCCGAGCTCATTAGGTATGGGAGCGCCAAAGTAACGGGTGGCAATCAATGCTCCAACATTTAATCCCAAAAGCAGGAAAACAGACCATCCCGATAAAAAGGTACTGGCGACGATCAATCCAAGTGGCACGTACAGAAGGATCAGCAAACTGGCATCGCCTTCCGTGCCTGCTGCCACCAGCGAGTAGTACGCAATGAAACAATAGGAAAACGAGAAGAGGAAGATCGCCGCGCGATACCACTTTGTTCTTGCAAGTCCATATCCTGCTAATGTCGAGAGGATGGTTAAGCCGATCCCACCTGAAAAAGACTCAACAAATCCTCGCCCTGTCATTGTGAAACGGGCCACGCCACCTATCAATGCGAATACAAAAATCGTGAACAGGAAGGATGCTGCCAGGCGTGCGATGCGCTGTTCACTTTTGTCTGTAATTGCAGGAGCAGGCACGACCAGAAAATCCCAGGTTTTTCGCAGGGACTTCCGGAGTTCCACTATGGTTTCCTGTAAAGTAGTCATCGGTATTGCTTACTCCGATCTCTTGCCGGGAGATGATGTAGTATCGGACCGATCCGAGCCAAGGGGCGCAGATGGATTGACCAGTTGGAATGACACCGTTGAGCCAGCCAGGGATTGTCCTAGTTCCTCAACCGTGTCACGCAGGATCGAATCCAACTGGAAGGATGTACTGAGTTTTGCAGCCACATCGGAGAGGAACGACTCACGTGAAGCGCGCTTCTGTGCATCCTCAAGCAGGCGGGCTCCTTCAAGCGCCAGCGCAGCGCGTTCTGCCACTGCATTTGTGATTGCGATCTCGTCCTCGGTCCATGTCCGGTTGGGATCCAAAGGGCTCAACCGAAGGTTTCCAATAATCTTTCCGCGCACAACCACAGGCACAGACAGGGATGTGGGTTTGGAATTCGGCTGGGTGTTCACCGGATGACTGCTCACGCCGTCATAGGCATACGCCTTCACATCCAATTGTTGAAGCAGGTTGTTCCAGGTGTTGGCGGAAAGCCTGCGATATGCTTCTTCTGCATCTTTGAGAGATTGAACGTTTTGTTCATACAGACGCGCATTCTGGATGGCAATACCGGCCTGGCTTGCAAGAATATCGAACACGTCCAGATCGTCGCTAGAAAACGCATTTTCTTTGAGACTTTGGACGTCGAGGACACCGATCAATTCACTGCGCAATCGGATGGGGATTGCTACTTCAGATCGCGTGTTGGGAAGATACGGATTTGCATGAAAGATGCTGCTTTTATCTACATCCAGCGCGATCTGCGGCTTGCCCGTTTTGATGGCTGTGCTGACGATTCCTGTCTCACCGACCGGGAGGCGATAAGCATTCGCCAGCATTTCCTGACCGCCCTCGCTGCTGGCTGCCTGCAGGATCGCAAATTGGAACGTTGAGTCCAGCATAAATACACCAACATGGTAATGCCCTAATTGCAGGCTAAGCGTTGAAGCGACCTGGGTCAGTGTTTTTTGAAGCTCCTGAACAGATGTAATGGAACTGGATACTTGGGCGATCGCACGGAATTGAGAAGCGCGTTGCCGATTCTGTTCGCTTGTCTTCTGAATATCCAGCTCAATGTTTTTCTGTGCCGTTATATCATGCGCTGCGACCAATCGCCCGAATAGTCGGCCTGATCGATCGTAAATGGGTGTGATCTTTAGATCGTAATATGTATTACCTACAGCAATTTCGGCACGTGTGTCACTGACACTTTTAAACTGCGCATACAGATCAGGCAGAACCGTTTCGATGAAAATGTTTTTCGCCTGACTGGACTCCAGTCCAAGAACTTTCAAGGCGGTTGGATTGGCATCGGCGATGCGGTCTTCTCTATCCAGAACAATCAATACATCGTCAATGGTTTCAAAAAGTGCCTGACGCGCGATCGAAATCACATTAAACAGGCGGAAGCGGAAAATGCCAAATGCAATGACAGCATTACTGATGGCAAAAGTAAGTGGTGAAACATCACGTTGATTTGCGAACTTCCAGCCAAATACAAGCCCGAGCGTGGCGCCTACGATCGGGATCAATGTTCCGATCATCACCAGGGTGAGCTGCGACCGTGTAACACTTACCTTGCGGAAGAAAGCGCTGATCAGGATGGCAAGGTAGACGAACGACAGAAGGACCGAATACGCGTATCCCACTCCTGAGAGCGCGCCAAATCCATAAGTCAACTCATTGAAAGGGACCCCGATCTGAATCTGCGGATTCACCTGAACAAGACCGGGCAATTGGTAGCTGAAGATGGCAAGCAGTAACAGACACGGAAGGATGGAAAGAGCCAGGAGCAATCGCTGTGTATTGATTTTTATTTCTGTAAATTCAACAATGAAACCGATAAAAAGGATCGGTACAAAGAAGGTGCCAATATTCTGGAAGTTATCCCAGAATATTTTTGCTTCCAAAGAAGAGGAACCAATTTCAATGAAATAGCCAATCAACCATGAAATTTCGAGCAGCACACTCGCGGCAAACAATTTAATGCCTGTGCTCGAACTGTTCTTCCAGGAGTAGTAAAAAACCACAACTGAAAAGATCAATGCAGTAATATAGACCAACAGGTAAGGGAGTTGTTGCAGGAACATCTAGTTTTCTCCGCCATCTCTGCTGGCCGTCGCTTCGATCTCAAAGATGACCTCAGCAGCACCGATACGACGTCCCATTTCCTCAACAGTGGCGCGAAGAATTGAATTGAAGTCGCTTGCGCTTCCGATCCGGGATGAGATCTCGCCGATGGTCCGTTCACGAGCCGCACGCCGTTGGGCATTTTCCAGCAGGCGGGCATTTTCCAGAGCGAGTGCTGCACGCTCGGCTGCTGCTTCGAGGAGCATGATCTCTTCCCGTGACCAATCGCGGGGACCCTTTTTGGAACGAATATCCAGAACGCCAAGAATTTGTCCACGTAGTTTGATGGGGATAGAAACTGTGGATGAAGCCTTGCCTTTTTCGAGGACAAGACTTCCGGTCTGTACAACGGCCCGTGGCTGTTCCGGCTTTGACGAGTTGTCCAATGCTACAATTTGTTTACCGTCAAATGTGAAGCCTGTATGTCGGACCTGCTGCACAAAGTTGCTCCACTCCTGTTGGATGTATTTCTCAAAAGTGGATCGTGACTCTGCCAAAGCCTTTTGTGCATCACCGAAGAGACGCGCGTTTTCAATCGCGATTGCAATCTGGTCTGCCAAGGTGGAAAGCACCTCTACATCCTCTTCAGAAAAGGCATTTGTCTGTGTACTCTGTACATCGAGCGCACCGATCACTTTTCCGCTGACCCGCAGGGGCAGGGCGATTTCAGAACGGGTGTCGGAGAGGTCGGGATTATTGAAATAGACGGCGTCTGTTCCCACGTCGAGAGCGATACGAGGCTCACCGCGTGAGGTGACGTACCCCACAATACTTTCGGAGTCGAGGGGGAGTTGATGTTCACGTGCCAACATTCGCTGTCCACCTTCGCTGCTGGCAGCTTGGAGAACTGCCTTTGATCTGGATTCGTCCAGAAGGAAAATACCAGTATGGTAAAAACTGAATTGTTCGCTGACAAGTCTCGCGATGTTTGGCAGCAGTACACTTGGATCTTGCACTGATGCAATGGCTCTTGCCAAACTGGAAACAGTCTGTAATTGTGAGGCGCGTTTTTCCAGGGAGGCTGTGCGCTCCTGAATGCGCGTCTCAAGAACATTACGCAATTCGCTGAGATCCTTGTTGGAGGATTCAAGCTGTTTTGCATTGGCCGTTGTAGCTCTGAGCGCGTTGCGAAGACTGGTGATGATTAGCCAGATAATGAATGCGGATAGAGCGAAAAGAATAGTGGTCTCAACAGCGATGTCAAAGGGAGGATCCACTGGATCTACCAGTCTTCCCACGGATTCCATCTGGGCGAGACCAAACGAGCTGAAAATGGATAGTATGGCAATGCCCACAGCAGCGCGGGCACCCACGAGCAGCCCTGCCAGGAGTATGACAACAAAGTAACTGATGAACCCGCTGCCACGCAGCCCGCTTCCCGTAAACGCCAGGAGTGTGCTGCCAAGCCAGACCATGCCGATGGTAATGTAGCCCGCGAGCCTGACGGCACCCGCTCGCATGGTCACCCAGGCGATCCCTAAAGAAACAATAATTCCCAGTAGTATCAGGTTGGACGTATCGGTTAGCCCGATTTTCAGCATTAACACACGTGCTGGGATAAGCGCCAAGACAGCCAGCGCGCTGAATAACGCCACGGCGTTGATGTAGTAGGCCGACCTGGTCTTGTCTTCGTCGTCAGGAAATATAGGCGGTGCAAAGACTCTTCGAAGTGTATGCAACATGCTAATGCTCGCTTACCCTGTTTGCTTCGTCTCACTCAAAATCTGAATGGATACTTCTGTGTCGCGCAGCGTGGTACCAATCTCACGAACAGTGGTTTGGAGGATCTCTTCATATGTGCCGGCGGAACTGATTGCTGTTGTTACCTGTGAGATGGATTGTTCGCGATCTGCACGCAGACGCGCTTCCTCATACAGACGGGCACTCTCGAAGGCAGACGCAAGACGTTCGCTGGCCTGCTCGACGGTGGAAATGGTTTCTTCCGGGTACCCTTCCTTGAGTTTCAAAGTAATCACGCCAATCGGATGCCCGCGCAGTTTGATCGGAACTGCTACCGTACTCTGTTTATCATGCTGCTGATGCCCGTTGGACGTGACAGTGATTCCCTGGTCCAAAGCCTGTTGGCCGATCTCAGGCAATTCCGTTGTGCTTTCGATGCGAATATTATCGAAGCGATAACCGATCTTGCCTTTGAGAATATTTTCGACGACATTGCTCCAGTTATCGCGCGTGTAAACTCCATAGGCGGTCTCGAGTTCTTGAAGGTTTCGTTCAAACTCCTGCAGCAGGCGTGTCCTTTCAATCGCAGCGGCAAGCTGGTCTGCAAGGATCTGCAGGATGGACAGATCATCTTCACTGAATGTATTCAGTATGTTGTTTTGGATATCCAGTACGCCAATCACATTGCTTTCCACTTTTAGTGGTAACGCCATCTCGGATTGGGTATTTGGAAGAAGGGGATTGTTAAGATAGGCGACATCGACGTTTGTATTGCGTGAAACACGAGATTCACCCGTTGCAGCTACGCGTCCGATAATCCCTGTTTCGCCCACACGAACCTGGTAATTGTTGGCAAGCATTTGTTTGCCTGCTTCGGATGGTGATGCAACCAGTACCGCATATTCCTTGTTGTTATCCGAAAGGTAAATGGCAGTGTGGTCAAAACCAAAACGGTCCTGAATTAATTGTGCAGACCGTTCAAGCAAGTCACTTAGGACACGTGCAGAAGCGAGGTCGCGTGAAATTTCAGCGGTGACGCGCAGCCGGTTTGTCTGGCTCTCGAGATCTTTGGTGCGGTCTGCCACGCGTTGTTCCAAGCCGACAATGATGTCTTGAAATTGCGCAGCCATAAAATTGTAGGACCTGGCAAGAGCTCCAATTTCATCTTTGCGGTCAACAGACGCACGAGCTGAGAGTTTTCCGGCAGCGAAATTTTCAGTGATTTGTGCAAGAGCCGTAATAGGCTGGACGATCGACCTTGCCGAGATAACGACTGCTGCGATTGCAATCGAGATGACAAAAAGTGCCAGAATGGCGCTTCCTACCAGCGACCTGACTGAACTATCCACAACAAAGCTAAGAGGGACCTCTGCAATGAGAGCTACCTGCATCTCATCAAACCATGTGTAATGGCCAAGGACCCGTTCACCGTTATAGTTTTCATATATGCCCTGTCCATCAGCAATATTACTTAGGATCGCGTCCAGGGATGCCTGGGTGCTGACCTTGTCTGCCAGCGTTTGAGTTCTGGTGACAGCCCTGTAATTTTTATCCACCAAATAAGTTTCGGCGTTTTCAAAACCGGGGGTGCTCTCCATCACGCCCTTGATCGTTCCAGCATTGGATCGGAGGGCCATGACCCCGCGAATTACGCGTCCATCAATACCGTAAATAGGGACTGCAACGATCAGGTTCTCATTGCCAAATTCAGGTATATCGGTGAAGCCAGTATAAAACTGTAACGTCCCCTGACGGAAAAACAGTTGATCCTCGAAATTCATGCCCTCATGCTCAGGGAGCGTCGAGATCACAACTTCTCCCTGCGTGTTGATAACCATGACCTCAGTGTAGTCCTCTTCTTCGGTTCCGATTGTGACTTTGACTCTTGACCGCACAACCCGCTTTGAGTTTTCCAGCAGGCTGGGTTCCGTATCTGTATCCGTTAGAACACTTAATGCGTTTACCCAGAAGCCCTGGTCGCTCATGAGTTTGGTTGTGTCATTTTCGAAATCGTTGATGAGCGTACTGATCTGACTCTCTTTCAGGTTACTGATCGCGCTCAAAGTACTGAAAGTCTGCTCCTGGCTGGTTGTGTAGGCTCCGATGGTGGAAAGAGTGGTCGCCATGAGAGTTGGAAGGGTCACAATCACGATGAACGAGCTAAGCAGCAAAGTTTGTAGAGTACGGAAATTCTTGTTTCCAGAAATGAGGGTGATGGTTACAAGTAAAAGTGCTGTAACGATGAGAAACGCAAAACTTGCAATGGCAGCCGGACTGCTGTTCTGCAAGCGAACAAAGGTCGAGTTATTTTCGGCGTAAAGGATTCCGAGAATACTGAAGGCAATAATTAGAATAAGTACAGGAACATACCGTCTTGGAAAACGGGCTAGAAGCGCTGTTAGTGGTGTAATCAGCGAAAGCAGAATAGCAGCCGGAGCAATACCCTGCCAGAAGTATGTGACGAGAATGGCAAAACCGCCAACAAAAATTGTGCCCAGGATATTTGCCGCAATACCACGATTGCTGCGCGCAACTGATAACAGTGTGAATTCCAGAATTGCCAGCAGTATCGTAAACAAGCCGATAAATATTAACTGTGGTGCAGCCTGCCCAAAAACACCCAACAGGGTAAGGAAATAAATGGCAAAGAACCCGATTCCTATAACGGTCAGGAAAACAGGATTGTATCGTCCATAGGCATAGAATGATCTTGCCAGACGCTCGTTGTGAATATTCAGGTCACTGTGCGATTCGCGTGGATGGTTCATGTTATTCCGGCTTTTGCCTTGATTTTTGTTTGGAAGGACTCTCCGGGGATTCATTTCCAATGAATACAGACACTTCCGCAACATCGGGGAGTTGTCCCAGTTCACGGGCAGCCGTTTGAATGAGAGAATCAATGCTCACAGATTGACTAAAGCGTGATGCCAGTCTGCCTACCACTTGTTCCTGTTTTGCCCGTTGGGTTGCATCTTCCAACAGACGGATATTGTCGATCGCCAGTCCGGCTTGGTTCGCTACTTCCGAGATCAAGTCCACTTCGACTTTATTAAGCGTCTGATCGCCTTTTCGTGCGATGGAGATCTGGCCGATCCGTTGTCCTCTCAGGGTCAGAGGAATTTCAACGCTATTATTTGCAGGAAGCGGCGGTTTTTCTGCGCGCAATCCAAGTGGCGTGTACGTGAATGTGCGATGCCTGCCTGCGATCTTTTTGCTCCAGGCTTCACGCGTGCGGATGGCCGTGAGCGCCTCGAGCTGCATGAGTGTCGCTTGTGATTCGTCCAGCAACCTTGCGTTCTCGATCGCAACGGCTACCTGATCTGCGAGGGTTTCAAGCACATCGAGATCTTCAACCGTAAACGCCTGTGGCCGGTCTGATTGAATATCCAACACCCCAAGTACTTTGTTCCTGATTATTAATGGAATGGCAG
>Ga0190269_10000456_pt1 | contig 20783 bp, 17 predicted proteins | sample Popmic249IS_FD_133749 | JGI IMG/M metagenome (GOLD analysis project Ga0190269, IMG submission 133749) | Populus adjacent soil microbial communities from riparian zone of Blue River, Arizona, USA - 249 IS | ecosystem: Environmental > Terrestrial > Soil > Riparian zone | place: USA: Arizona... | reverse complement strand
CCGCAGCGGTAGCCGCCCTCCCTCGGTGTGAAGCGCGCGAACCGCCGGTCGACGATCCTGAGCACCGTCACGCAGTCGCCCGGTCGCCTGCCACCGACGTCCTCGGGCGCGTAGAGCCCGTGCGCGCTGAACGCGCTGACTCCCGGCATGAGGGCGAGGAACGCGCGGCGCGTCGGTCGTGGGCCGACTGTGATCGCCTGCTGTACGAACAGCGAGGCCGCACCCCACGCGCGCTGCCCAGCGGGCGTCGGCCGGGCGCCCGGCTCGACCCGGTCGAGCCAGTGGGCGTAGCGCTGGAGCTCGTCGTTGCCGCTCCGCTCCTCGGTGACCGCGCTGGTCACCGGCACGAAGGTGTTGCCGCCGGACAGCGCCTCGCCGGCCCGGCTCAGGAACCTCTCGGAATAGGCATCGGCGCCGGGCGAGAGCACCTGGGGCTGCCAGCCGACCGACCGCAGTGCCTTCGCGAGGGCTGCCGCCTGATCCGCGGTGCCGGTGAAGGACACGTACTGCGCGCCGGCGCTCTTGAGCCGCATCGCCACCGGTGTGTAGTTGAGCTCGGTCCGAGGCACGGCGACGTCGGCGACCCAGGTGTAGCCGAAGACCTCCTCCGCGGCCGTCATCTCGTGCCGGGCAGCGGACGTGCTCTGCTGGTCGTCGGGATGCACGTGCGCCGCGCGCCGTACCGCATCCGGGAAGGCGTCGGTGGCCCAGCCGAACCGCCGCAACGACACCAGTGCGCCGCCGTCGGCCACCTCGAGCGGGTAGACGTTGGGCAGGGCGCGGAGCTGCGGAGCAGCGGCCACGGCACGCAGGTCGGGGAAGCGCCCCCCGGCCGAACGGCAGTCCGCCAGCACGGGGGCGGCTGCCTGCTCGAAGAGCGACCACGAGCCGACCCCGGCGAAGGCCTCGGTGCAGGCGCGCTGGGTCGCGCTGCGCGTGCCGCCGGCGTCCATCGCGCTGTCCAGCTCCAGCAGCGCGAGCCTGCGGCCGTAGACGGTGCCGAACTGCTCCGTGAAGTACGCGACGTAGGCGCGGACCGCGAGGGCTGCGTCGGCGGTGACGCCGGGCGCCGCCCCTCCCTTGTCCGTCACGGTCGCGACGGTCAGGGTCGTGGCCGTCACGCCGACGTCGGTCGCGCCACCGTTGCCCCCCGCAGGGGCCGAGGTCCAGGAGGGCTGGGCAGTCGTCGTACCGGGGTCGGGGGTGGTGGTCGACGCGGGGGGAGGGCCGGCGGTCGCCGTGGCCGTCACCGGCGCCTGCTCGCCAGGGCTGACCGAGGGAACGGGCTCCGTGGCACCCGGAAGCGCGCCACCCTGCGAGACCCGGCGCTGCGCCATCTCCGGTGAGACCCGTGAACCGCAGGCTGCCGTGGCCAGGAGGCACAGGACCAGCCCGGCCGTGAGCCGGTGCGATGCTCTCAACGCTCTCTCCTCGGTCCGGGCGCGTGCGCACACACCACACCGGGCCGCCCGTCTTGTCCAGGTACGGCAGGGTGCTCGCCTTCCTGGACTGGTGCCTGGAAGAGTCTCGCGCCATGGGGAGCCGCATGGACCTCGACTTCGTGGACGGTGCCTTCTGGGGCCGGGACCCCCAGGACGAGCTGGCCTGGTGCCGTGCCCACGACCCGGTCCACTGGGACGGCCAGGTCTGGGGCGTCACGAAGCACGCCGACGTGCGGTACGTCGCGACCCGACCGGAGCTGTTCTCCAGCGCCCAGGGGATCAGGCCCGACCAGGGCCCGGTGGCCATGATGATCGACATGGACGACCCGCAGCACCTGCTGCGGCGCAAGCTCGTGGCCACCGGCTTCACCCCGCGCCGGGTGGTGGAGCAGGAGGCGGCGGTCCTCGACCTCACCGACCGGATCATCGACCGGGTCTGCGAGCGGGGCGAGTGCGACCTCGTCCGCGACGTGGCGGCCTGGCTGCCGATCGAGGTGATCGGGCGCGCGCTGGGCTTCGCGGAGCAGGACTTCGGGACGCTCCTCGACTGGTCCGACACGCTCCTGTCGGCGCTGGTCGGCGTGGCGGACGAGGAGACGACGATGCGGCTGATGGCCGCGTTCGAGGGCTACACCGGCTATGTCACCGGCGCGGTCGCCGAGCGCCGGGCCACGCCGACGGACGACCTGATCAGCATCCTGGTGCACGCGGAGGTCGACGGGCAGCGGCTCTCGGACGAGGACCTCGTCCACGAGTCGCTGCTCATCCTGATCGGCGGCGACGAGACCAGCCGGCACGTGATGAGCGGCGGCGTCTACCAGCTGCTGAAGGACCGGGAGCAGTGGGAGAAGCTGCGGGCGGACCGCGCGCTGCTCCCCGGCGCCGTCGAGGAGATGCTCCGCTGGGTCAGCCCCATCAAGAACATGGCGCGGACGGCGACCGAGGACACCGTCCTCGGCGGCAAGGAGATCGAGGCCGGCCAGAAGCTGCTGCTGCTCTACCCCTCGGCGAACCGCGACGAGGAGGTGTTCGCCGACCCGTTCCGGTTCGACATCACCCGGACCCCGAACGAGCACCTGGCCTTCGGGGTCGGGCCGCACTTCTGCCTCGGGAACGCGCTGGCCCGGGTGGAGGTCCGGACCATGCTCGACCGGCTGCTCGAGCGGCTGCCCGACCTGGAGCTGGTCGAACCCGAGGAGCCGGCGTTCCGGCCGGCGAACTTCGTGAGCGGCTACGAGTCGCTCCCGGTCCGCTTCACCCCCACGGAGCCCGTGCGCGGCTGAGGTGGCTAGCGTCGGTCGGGTGAACCTCGACGCAGTGGTGGCGGCAGTGATGGCGCAGGTGCCTCGGGCGCTGCAGGACCTCGAGCGGCTGGTGGCGATCCCGTCGGTGAGCTCGCTGCCCGAGCACGCCGACGACGTCCGGCGCAGCGCGGAGGCGGTGCGCGACCTCTACCGCGCGGAAGGCGTCGACGCGCGCGTCGTCACCACCGGCGGCGCCCGCCCCGCCGTGCTGGGCCACCGAGCCGGTCCGGCGGGTGCCCCCACCGTGCTGCTCTACGCCCACCACGACGTGCAGCCGACCGGCGACCTCTCGGCCTGGGCCACCGACCCCTTCACGCCGACGCGCCGCGACGGACGGCTGCTGGGCCGCGGCACCTCCGACGACAAGGGCGCGGTCGCGCTCCACCTGGCCCTGCTCCGGGCCTTCGGCGCCGAGCTGCCCGTCTCGCTGGTGGTTCTCGTCGAGGGCGAGGAGGAGATCGGCTCGCCGGGGTTCGCCGCGCTGCTGGCCGGGCACCGCGACGAGCTGCGGTGCGACGTCGTCGTCGTACCGGACGCGGTCAACCCCGACCGGCTCACGCCCTCGGCGACGACCGGGCTGAGGGGCAACGCCGACCTGGTGGTCGAGCTGGCGACGCTCTCCCGCCCGGTCCACTCCGGTCTCTACGGCGGGGTGCTGCCGTGCGCGTTGACGAGCCTCGTGCAGCTGATCGGCACGCTCTGGGACGAGGACGGCGTGCTCGCCGTCGACGGGCTCGGCGGGCTGGCCGACCCGCCGGAGGCCCTGGTCGACCTCGACGGGCTCCTGCTCGCCGGCGTCGGGGAGGTCGGCTCCGGCTCCTACGGCGCCCGCCTGGTCGGTGAGCCGTCCGTCACCGTGCTCGCGCTCGACGCCGTACCGGTCGCCGAGGCGAGCAACGTGCTCCACCCGCGGGCCAGGGCGAAGCTCGGGCTCCGGGTGCCGCCCGGGGAGGACGCCGGCGCCGCTCTGACCGCCCTCGAGGCGCACCTGCTCGCCCGGGTCCCGCACGGGGCCCAGGTGGACATCGAGCGGGGCCGCGACGGCTCGGGCTTCCTGTCGCCTTCGGTGCCGGACGTCTGGCGCGCCGCCGCGGAGGAGGCCTACGGCAGGCCGCCGGTCGCGATCGGCGTCGGGGGGTCCATCCCCTTCGTCACCGCCCTGGCCGAGGCGTTCCCGTCCGCAGAGGTCGTGATCACCGCGCTGCAGGACCCGGCCAGCAACGCGCACTCCTTCGACGAGTCGCTCGACCTCGAGGGCTTCGGCAAGGCGTGCGTCGCCCACGCCCTGCTGCTGCAGGGCATCGCCGCTCGCCGGTGAGGGCTGCTGCGGACGGCGTAGCCGCTGCGGGCCCGCCTAGTCCCTCCTGACCACGAGCGTGTGGTGATTCCGGGTGGTCCGCCCATACGCCCCTCCGGTCCCTCAAGAGGGCTGCCGATGGAGTCGAGGTGCCAGCCCCCCGGTCCGTGCTAGTCGTGCTCGTCGGCACGGCCTCGGTGGCGGTGGTGCCCCTCTCCATGGGCGGCAGCTACCTGGTCCGGTCCGTCACTGCCGTCCTCGCCGTCGTCCTCCTCCTGTGCCGCGGCGGAGCGGCGGGTCGCGCCTCGAGGACGATGCTGGCAGTCGCGCTCGGGATGGGCATCCTCAGCGGCCTGCTCGCCACGGGGCACCTCGCGGTGACCGGCTCGCCATCCCCACCGGGCGGGCTCGCCGACTGGGCCTACCTGTCCTACGCGCCGTTGGCGGCCGCCGGCCTGCTGGCCCTGCCCCGCCACCCGGTCGCCGGGCCCTGGCGGCTCAAGGCGGCGACCGAGGCGCTCATCGTCGTGAGCTCCCTGTCGTTCCTGGTCGAGCGGCTGCTCTGGGACATGGCCGGTGCCAGCGGCCAGTCGGGTGTGGCGACCGCAGCGGCCCTGGGCTACCCCGTCAACGCGGTCCTCGTGCTCGCGGTGCTGCTCACCGTCGTACCTCGGTTGCAGGCCGAGCTCCGGCCCTTCCTCCTCAGGGTGGGCGCGGGCCTGACGCTCCTGATGCTGGGCGACCTCGGCTACAGCGTGGGGTCGCTCCACGGCTGGTACACGCCCACGACCTGGCCGGCGGTCGCCACGCAGGGCGGGCTCGTGCTCATCGCGTTGTCCACCCTCTACGCCGGGGACCACTTGATGCTGCGGGCCGAGGAGCCACGGCTGCCTTCGCTGCTCGCGGAGGCGACGCCCTACGTCCCGATCATCCCCGGGATCGGCTTCGCCTGCTGGCTCATCGCCCATGACGAGCGCTTCACCCTCGGTGAGATGACGATCGTCGTGCTGCTCGGGTGCCTGTTCCTCGGGCGCCAGCTCCTCGGCATCGCCGAGCACCGCCGGGTCTTCACCCGCGTCCTGCAGCGGGAGCGCGAGGCGCAGGCCGCGGCCCTGCGCGACCCGCTGACCGAGCTGGGCAACCGCACCGCGCTGCACCAGGCGCTGCACTCCCACCTGGCGGAGGGCCGTGCAGTGACCCTGGCGCTGCTCGACCTCGACGACTTCAAGGACATCAACGACACCCACGGGCACGACACCGGTGACGCCGTGCTGCGCGAGATCGCACAACGGCTGGCGGGCGTGGTGCCGTCGGGTGCGCTGGTCGCCCGGCTCGGCGGCGACGAGTTCGCCGTCTGCGCGGACAGCGCCCTCCCGACCGTGCTCGCCGACGAGCTGGTCCGCGTCTTCGACGACCCGGTCGAGCTCGGTCCGCGGGAGTTCACGATCACGGCGAGCATCGGCGTGGTGCTCGCGGACCGTGCCACGTCGTCGGTCGCCGTGGCGCTCTCGCACGTCGACGTCGCCATGTACGAGGCGAAGAGCCGCAAGGAACCGCAGCGATCCGGCGTCGTCGTGCTCGACGGGCACGCGCGCACCGAGGCGGCGGCCCGGGTGCAGCTCCGGGACGACGTCTCCCGCCCGCGGCTGGAGGAGTTCCGGCTCGTGTACGAGCCGGTCGTCGACCTGGCCACCGGCAGCGTCGTCGGGGCGGAGGCGTTGCTGCGCTGGCGCCACCCCCTGCTCGGCGACGTGCCGCCGGGGACGTTCATCCCGCTGGCCGAGCAGGTCGGCGGCATCCTGGAGCTCGGGCCGTTTGCCCTGCGCACGGCCGTGGCGGACCTGGCGAGCTGGCTGCGCACGGCGGAGCAGGACGGGGCGCCACTGCAGAGCGGCACCGTCGCGGTGAACCTCAGCCCGCGCCAGCTGGGCACGCCCGGGCTCGTCGGGCTCGTCTCCTCGGTGCTCGCCGAGCACTCGGTGTCGGCCGAGCGGCTGGTCCTCGAGATCACCGAGGAAGCGCTGCTGGAGGACTGGGACACCGCCGTGGACGTGGTGCGCGAGCTGCGCCGGATCGGTGTGGGCGTCGCCGTCGACGACTTCGGCACCGGGTACTCCTCGATGCGCTACCTCCGCCGCTTCGACGCCAGCACGCTGAAGGTCGACCGCGAGTTCGTCGAGGACGTCGCGCACGAGCCGCGCACCCGGGCCCTGGTGGCCAGCGTCGTCGACCTCGGTCGCGAGCTAGGGCTGGTCACCGTGGCGGAGGGCATCGAGACGCTGGACCAGCTGCGCGTCCTCCGGGGCATGGGCTGTCGGCTCGCCCAGGGCTACCTCTTCGACAAGCCCATGGAGCGGGACGCCTTCGGGGCGCTGCTGCTCGCGGGGCACGCCTACCCGGTCGAGACCTGGCCCACGCCGGTCGTGCCCAGGCCGCGCGCCGAGCTCCACGAGGTGCGCCGTCTCGGCTAGCCGGTCCTCCGGCAAAGGAGCGTGCGGGCCGGTCACGGCTGCGGCACGGTGGAGCGGTGAGACCGCTCAGCTCTGACGACCTCAGGCGCTCCCTGGGCAATTGCTCGCAGGGCGACGCCCGGCGAATGACGCCGCCACCGGACCTCGCCGACCTCGACTGGGACCAGTGGGAGGTGCTCGGCTGGCGGGACCCGAGGGCGCCCCAGCGCGGCTACCTCGTCGCGTGGGGCGAGGACGATCGCCCGCATGGCGTGCTCCTCCGCGCGCCCGAGTCGCGGATGTCCGGCCGCCGGGCCGCGATGTGCCTGCTCTGCGGCTGCGTCGGCCAGGCCGACCTGTTCGCGCTCTTCGTCGCCCCACGACCCAAGAGGTACGGCGACAGCGTGGGCACGTACGTCTGCACCGACCTTCGCTGCTCGGCCAATCTCCGTGCCGAGTCGCGTGAGCGGCCCGGGCCACCCGGGACGCTCGAGGAGCGGCAGCGCGAGCTGCTGCGGCGCACCCGCGAGTTCTTCGCCCAGGTGCACGCGCCTTCGTAGTGCGTCGTGGTGCTCAGCCGACGGTAGGGAGGAGGGCCAGGATCTGCTCGTCCGTGGCGGGGGCGAAGTCGTCGTACCAGTGGGTGAAGGGCGAGTCGGGCGGGGTCAGCACGCAGATCACGTCGTCGGCGAGGGCCGTGAGCCGGCTGTGCGAGGTCTCGGCGCAGACCGGTACCGCGAGCACCAGGCGCGCCGGGTTGCGCTGGCGCAGGGCCTTGAGTGCGGCCTCGGCGCTCACGCCGGTCTCCATGCCGTCGTCGACGAGCACCACGTCGCGCCCGCGGATGTCCGGCAGCCTGCGGCCGCGCCGGTAAGCCGCGACGAGCCGGTAGACCTCCGCGCGGGCCTGGTCGGCCAGCTCCTGCAGCTCCTGCCGCTCGAGTCGGCGGGCATGCTCCGTGAGGGACACCACGTCGCCCTCCGCGACGGCCCCGAGCACCGTCTCGGGGTCGTCGGGGTGGGTGATCTTGCGGGTGACCAGCACGTCGAAGGGGAGGTGGAGCCGACGGGCCACCTCGGCGGCCACCGGCACGCCGCCCCGAGGCAGAGCCAGCACCAGGGGCTGGCGCAGCGCGAGGGCGGTCAGCCGCACGGCCAGCCAGCCCCCGGCGTCACGGCGGTCATGGAATCGTGCTTGATCGCTCATACCGGACAGGTACCCGGCCCAAGGGCGTCCGGAAACGGCTCGCTTCAGATCTTCGTCACGGACGCCGACAGGACAGGTATGGCGCGCGCTTCCCGCGGCCCGGCGCGTGCTGGCGTCCTGGGCCTCCTGCTGCTGGTCGCCAGCAGCGTCCTCGTCAGCGCCGTCCCCGTTGCCGTCGCCGTGCCTGCGGCCGGACAGGTGGCGGGTGTCACGGCTGCGCCGCCGCTCGCCAAGGGCTCCTCGCTCGCCGAGCTGAAGGCCGAGGTCGCGCGCAGCTCGAAGCAGCTGGCCGACGCGACGTCGGCCTGGCAGCGCGGCCAGCTCCGGCTCGGGCTGGAGGTGCAGCGCAAGGTGGCCGCTGAGCGCGCGCTGGAGGCGCTGCAGCACCAGGCTGTCGACGCCCGCTCCGACCTGCGCTCCCTGGCCAACTCGCTCTACCGCAACCCGGTCAGCCCGTTGCTCATGGCGAGCTTCTCGGGGGACCAGCGGCTGATGACCGACACCATCTACCTCCGCCGCCGGTTGAACCAGGACGGGCAGTCGCTCCAGCAATCCGCGACCCTCCTCGCGGAGCGCGAGACGCGGGCGCTGGCGCTCCTCGACCAGCAGCAGGCCGCCGCGCTCGCGGTCACCCGCATGCAGACCCGGCTCGACGAGCAGCTCGGCGCGCTCCAGGCCGAGGCCGTCGCCAGCAACGCCCGGCTGCAGAAGCTGCTCGCCGAGCTCCGGGCTCGGGAGGCGGCCCGGGCGGCCGGCTCCGGCGGCGGGGCCACGTGCAGCAGCGAGGTCCCGCCCGGCGCGGTGAACGGCTTCCTGCCCGAGAGCTCCCTGTGCTTCCTCCGGACCGCGCCCCGGCACCGGCTCGTCGCGCGGGCTGCCCGGGCCTTCGACGAGATGAGCCTCGCCTTCGCGCGCGAGACCGGGGACGGGTACCTCTGCGTCACCGACTCCTACCGCGACTACGCGGCTCAGGTGGACGTCTTCCGGCGCAAGCCCAACCTCGCGGCAACGCCCGGACGGAGCCAGCACGGCTGGGGGCTCGCCGTCGACCTGTGCGGCGGGGTCCAGCAGTTCGGGGCGGCGGCCCACCAGTGGATGAAGGCGCGGGCGCCGCAGTTCGGCTTCGTCCACCCGGACTGGGCCGAGCCGGACGGCTCCCGTCCGGAGCCCTGGCACTGGGAGTTCCGCGGCTGAGGTCGAGCTCGGGCGGCTCCGTCAGGAGCTGTCCGCCTGCTCTCGGGCCTCCGCCTCCGCCTCCGCGGCCTCGTCCGCGTCGGCGACGGGGCCGCCGTCGTCGGAGAGCAGCTCGTCCTCCACCATGTCGTGCTCGGGGAGGTAGACCGTCAGGAACGACTGGATGGTCGCGACGACGGGCAGCGCGAGCAGCGCGCCGAGCGGGCCGATGAGCGCGACGCCACCGATCGCGGCGACGAAGCCCAGAGCCGGGTGGATCTTCATGGTCTTGGCGCTGAGAGGCGGCGAGATCACGTAGTTCTCGACCTGCTGGTAGATCACGATGAACAGCAGCACCCAGAGCGCGGTGCGCGGGCTCTCCGCGAGCGCGACCGCCACGGGCACCACACCCGCGATGTACGTGCCGACGGTCGGCACGAACTGGGACACCAGCCCGACCCAGAGCCCGAGCGACACCGCGAAGGGCACGTCGAGCGCCACCAGCGCCACCCAGTGCACCAGGGCAGAGATGCTGGCGAGGATGACGCGGTAGTAGACGTAGGCGGCGGTGCGGTCGATCGCGATCTCCCATGCGCGGAGCACCTCTCGCTGCGTCGCCGGCGGGAGCATGCGGCACACGGCGCGTCGCATCGCCGGACCGTCCTTGGCGGCGTAGAAGGTCAGCGTCGCGACCGTGAGCAGCGAGAACAGCAGCGTGAGCACGGTGGCGCCGAAGCCGAGCGCGCCACCGAGGATGGACCGGCTGAACTGGCCCACGGTCCCGGCCTGGCCCGCGACGTCCGTGCTGCTCAGGTCGACGCCCAGCTGCTCGTCGAGGAAGTCGGCGATCTCCCGCGCGTAGTCGTCCAGGTTCTTGACGAGGTCGGTGACCTGCTGCACGACGATGCTGCCCAGGAGAGCCCCGAACGCCGAGAAGACCACCGCCAGTGCGAGGAAGACCACCAGCGTGGCCCGGCCCCGTCCCCAACCGCGACGCGCCAGCCGGTTCACCGCCGGCTCGAGGGCGAAGCCGCAGAAGAGGCTGAAGACGGCCAGCACGAGCAGGCCCCGCAGCCGGTCGAGCAGCCACAGCAGCGTCATCAGCAGGAAGACCCCGACGACCGCCGCGACGACCACCTCGCGCAGCCGGCGGGTGAAGCGCTCGGACGCCTGCTCGGTCGGGCTCGCCACGGGCCGACGGTAGCGCGCAACGCGGCACGGACCTTGGACCCTGTGCCGGACGAACGCCCGGCGGGACGCTGGCGCGGTGAAGGGGGAACGACGATGCTGCGCCGGCTGGCCGCCCTCGCCGCGCTGACCGGGCTGGGGCTGGCCGCCGTCGTGCCGGGACCGGCGTCGGCGGGGTGCGGGCTGAGCAGCTCTGGCCCGGGCGCGCGCTTCCGCTCGGGCACGGTGGCGACCGCACCGATCTTGGTCTACGGCGACTCGATCACCTTTCAGGTCGCCGAGCGGCTGGTCGCGCTGCGCCCGGAGGTCGCGGTCGACGCGTGGCCGGGGCGGCGCACCCGTGACGCCGTCGAGGCGCTGCTGCGCGACGTCGAGGGGCGCCCCGCTCCGCGGGTCGTGGTCATGGCGATGGGCACCAACGACACCCGGTGGCCCGAGCAGGTGGGTGCCCTCGCCCGGCTCGCCCGCGCCGGTGCTCCGGCCGGCACGCGGGTGCTCTGGCTGACCACCTACGCGGAGCCCTGGCCCGGTTGGGAGCGCGTGAACGCCGAGCTGGCCGCCGTACCGGGGGTGGAGCTGCTCGACTGGGAGGGAGCCAACCGCGCGGCGCGGGCCGACGGGTCCAGCTCGCCGCTGCTGGTCGACGGCGTCCATCTCGCCTGCCCCGGTGCCGATGCCTGGCTCGACCTGGTGGGGACGGCGGTCAGCCGTCGATCGTGAGCCGGAAGGCCTCCAGCGCGGAGTGTCGGGGCCGCCAGCCCAGCAGGTCACGGGCGCGGGTGGTGTCCATCACGGCGGGGTGGCCGAGCACCTCCAGCAGGCCCGCGCCAGGCGGCAGCCAGGGGGATGTCGCGAGCGCCCGGGCGGCGGCCCGCACCGGGCGGCCGGGCAGGCCGGCGGCGAGCAGCCCCAGCTCGCGGGCCAGCTCGACGGTGCTCACGACGTCGGCCGCGATGTTGTAGGCCCCGGGCGGACCGGCACCGACGACGCAGCGCAGCAGGGCCTCGCCCACGTCGTCCTCGTGCACGAGCTGGACAGGCAGGTCCGGTACGACGACGGGCAGCGGCACCGGCACCCGCCGCAGCCCCTGCTCCAGGAACCGGTTGAGCGGGGAGAGCGGACCGGGGAGCAGCCGCTTGCCCCCGACCGTGTGCGGCCCGACCACGATGGACGGGCGGAGCAGGTACAGCTGGAGCCCGGGGCGCCGCGCCACCTCCTCCTGCAGCAGCCGCTCGAGCTCGGCCTTCTCCTGGCTGTAGCGGAGGCGTCGGGCCGGCCGCACCGGCCAGTCCTCCGTCATGCCCCAGGGGTTGTCCGGGTGGAAGCCGTACGCCGCGACCGAGGACGCGTAGACGAAGCGACTCGCCCCGGTGGCGGCCGCGGCCCGAAGCGCGTTGAGAGTGCCCTCGACGTTGACCTCGTGGGCGGCCTGGCGGTCGGTGCCGAAGATGAGGAACGCCAGGTGGACCACCACGTCGGCGCCGGTGAACGCCGCCTCGAGCGCTGCCTGGTCCCGCACGTCCCCACGCCGGTAGCGCAGCTTCGTCCAGCCCTCGGAGAGCGGGTCGAACGGCCGGCGGGCGATGCCCACCACGGCGTCGACCCGGTCCTCCGCCTGGAGCAGGGGCAGCAGGCCGTGCCCGAACGTGCCCGTGGGCCCGGTCACCGCGACGGTCAGGGGCCTCTCGTCATGGGTCGCCACGGGCAGAGCCTCTACCCCTTTCGGGCGGAGCGGCACCCCGCGGGGCAGGATGGCCGCGTGCTGGACGCGTCGAGGTACGGGCCGTGGGCAGTCGTGGCGGGCGGCTCGGAGGGCGTCGGTGCCGCGTTCGCGGACCAGCTCGGCGCCGCCGGCCTGTCCCTGCTCCTCGTCGCCCGCAGGTCCGAGCCGCTCGCGGCGACCGCGGCGGCGGTCCGGGCGGCGCACGGCGTCGAGGTCCGCACGCTGGTCCTCGACCTGCTGGCTCCGGGGGCGCTCGACCTGCTGGCCCGAGAGATCGCTGACCTCGACGTGGGACTCCTGGTCCTCAACGCCGGGGCCAACAGCTACGGGAGCGCCTTCGTGGAGGGGGACCTCGGACGGTTCCGGGAGGTCGCGGCTCTCAACGTCGACGTACCGCTCGCGCTGCTGCACCACGTCGGGGCCCGGTTGGCCGTGCGCGGTCGTGGCGGCCTGCTCGTGGTCGGCTCGCTGGCCGGGTACGTCGGGCACGAGCGGATCGCGGTCTACGCCGCTGCCAAGGCCTTCAGCCGGGTTCTCTGCGAGGGCCTGTGGCTCGAGCTCGCGCCCCGGGGCGTCGACGTGCTCCACCTCGTGCTCGGCGTGACCCGCACGCCGGCCATGGAGCGCGCGGGGTTCCCTGTCGACGACCCCCGGCTGCGGGCGGCCGCCCCCGCCGACGTGGCCCGCGAGGGACTCGCGTGCCTCGCGGACGGCCCGGTCCACGTGGTCTCCGGCAACGAGCGGACGGCGGAGGTCCACAGCGGCTTCCCCCGGTCGGAGGTGGTGGCGACCGCGGCGCGCCGGATGCGTGGCCTCGGCCCGTCTGACTGAAACGCGGGGCGGATCGAGGCGTTTTCCCTAGTTGCGCAGGGGCATCAGGGATCCAGAGAGACCGTTCCTGTGGTCCCCTTCCCGGCCACGCTCGTCGGTGACGCGTGGTGAGCGGCATCCGACCCCCCGGACGGGGCGCTTCTTCTCCTGGTAGGAGCGTCCTGGTTCCCGTCGCGAGCGCGCGTCAACTGCGACGGGTTCTCACCCTCCGCCGTCCCCGGCCGACCTGCACCGGCCGGGGACGGCGCGCGCTCAGGACCAGAAGCATGACCGGTCTTCCCGCCTGCGAACTCCGAGCAACAGCACGCCCGCGCCGAGAGCGAAGAGCACCGCGATCGGCACCTCGGCCGGGTCCAGCGCCGTCGCGCCGGGCACCTCCGCCTCCCGCTGCACGACCAGCGCCGCGACGTACCCGACCTGGTGCAGCACCCCCGAGACGAGGACGACCGCGCCCAGCACGTAGCCCCATGCCCGGTGCCGCCACAGCAGGACGGCCGCGAGCAGGTACGCCGGCACGAGCGCCACCAGGTCGAGCACCACCCCCGCGTGCACCACCTGGTCCGTCTCGACCAGTGCGCTTCCCTCGGGCACCGAGCCGTCGAGGGCAGCCGTCACGGAGGCGGCAAGCCACATCCCGCCGAGCCCCAGGCCCAGCAGGCCCAGCACCACGGCGACCGGGGCGGTCCGCGCCGCCGGCCGCTCCCGGCGCACCTGGTCGACGACGTCGCTCCCGGCGAGCTCGCCCACGAGCGCGCCCACGGACGCGCCCAGCACCAGCAGCTGCAGCACGAACACGTCGTGGAAGCCGGTCACCAGCACCGCCAGGGCGAAGCCGTAGGCCAGGTAGGCGAGGGCGCCGAGCCGCACCAGCCGCAGCAGCAGGCCACGCCCCCGGAGGGAGACCGCGAGGAGCGGTACGCCGAGGCCGAGCGTCACCCCGTCGTAGGCACGCAGCATCGTGCTGGTGGACTCCGGCGCGTCGTAGAGCCCGTCGACCGCCAGCCCCAGGAGCGAGGTGGTGCCGGCCCCCGCCAGCGCGACGGCGGCGAGCACGAGAGGTGCCCGGTTCGTCGTACCCGTCCCTGCGGACCTCGCCACGCTGCCGACGCTAGGGGCAGGCCTTGGATGGCGGCAGGGACGATGGTCCCGGGCATCTTGGTCCCCGGTCGGTGTTCATGTACCAGCCGCGGGTACCGATGAGGGACAGACGTGCACCAGGCGCGTGCTCGCGGAGGGAGGACACCGGTGCTGTCAGGAATCCTCGTCGGGTTGTCCGCCCTGTCCGTCGTGCTGCTGGGCGCGATGGTGCTCGCCGGCGCCGTGCTGCTCCTCCGCGAGCTGGCCCGCACGGCGGCCGCGCTGGGGGAGGTCCGTCGGCTCGAGCAGCTCTGGGCCCTGGACGCGGTGGATCCGCACGACCGCCGCCGGGGCTGACCCGGCGGCGCGCACTCCGCGCTGGGGTTGGCCGAGGCCGAACGCGAGGCCTGGCCCTCGCTGCGCGACCGGCTACGCCGGCCAGGCCGAATGATGGCCCTCATGCGTGGGGTGCTGGGTGGCGACACCGAGGTGGCAGCCGTGACCGCCGTGACGCCGCAGGGTGTCGTGGAACCGCTCGCCCTCCAGGCGACGCCCGGGATCAGGGCCGAGATCACGGTGGGCGAGCTGCCCGAGCGCGAGGGCGACCGAGTGCTGGCCGTCCTGGTGTCCCCGTGGATCTTCGAGCACCTCACCCGCCTCGGCCCTGCTCACCTCCAGGAGTCGGGTCCGACACGGGAGGCCCACCCACGGGTGGAGAGCGCTAGGCCACGTCGGTCGCCGCCTGGGCTGCCTCTTGCGCCGCCCGGGGCTCGGGCACCAGGCCGACCACGTTGGTGATCATCTCGCCGAAAGCCATCGGATCCGACAGCAGCCACGAGTGCTTGCCGTCCACCGTGATGACCTCGCCCTTGCCGAGGGCTCCCTGCATCGAGGCCAGGCACGCCGGCGGCAGCACGTTGTCGTCCTTGCCCCACAGGATCGTGACCGGCAGGTCGCGCTCCTTCAGCACCTCGAGCACGGGCGTGAGGTCGGCGGTGCGCGCCAGGTGGCCGACCTTCCAGAAGGCGCCGGGGTTGCGCACCAGGTTGGGAACCGCATCACCCAGGATCACGGGGAGCACCCGCGTGGCCTGCCGCCACGGCAGCAGGTCGGCCTGGAGGTGCAGCCCCCAGTCCCAGAGGGGACGCTGCGCGAGCGAGCGGACGACGCCCCGGTCCTCCGTCCACGCGGACCCGCCGATCGAGTTCACGCAGACGAGCCTGGCCACCTGGTCGGGGAAGTCGTGCGCAGTGCGGATCGCCACGCCCCCACCGAAGGAGTGCCCCACGAGGGTGACCGGCTCGTCGAGCCCGACCTCCTCCATGAACGTCGAGACCCAGGCGGCATAGCCCTCCAGGGAGAACATCCGGGAGGGCAGGTCCGCGGTCCCGCCGAAGCCGGGCAGAGCGGGTGCCCAGACCTGGAGCCCCTTGGCGGCCAGCGCCTCGAGCACCTTGCGGTAGGTGCGGTGCGCGAGCCCCCAACCGTGCAGCAGCACCAGCGGCGGACCCTCCCCGGCGACCGCGTAGGCCGCGGGTCGGTCGTCGACCACGGCACGTCGCCAGCTCGGCCTCGGGCTGCTCATGGCCTCGATGGTCGGGCGACAGCTGGACCCGGGCGCAGGGCACTTGGTCCTGACCTCGGCGGGCGGATGGCCTCTGCTGGCGGCCCCGGGCGAGGCCTACGTTCGCAGCAAGCGGGGAGGAGCCACATGAGCGCGACCCTCGACCGGCACATGCGTCCCACCGACGCTTTCGCCTGGTACATGGAACGTGACCCGCTGCTGCGCTCGACCGTGGTGACCGTCGGGCTGCTGGACCGGGTGCCCGACCTGGACGCGCTGCGGGCCCGGATGGAGCGGGGCAGCCGCGTCGTACCGGCCTTCCGCGATCGTCTCGTCGTCCCGCCGCTGCGCATGGCTCGGCCCCGCTGGGTGCAGGTGGACGACCTGGACCTGTCCTGGCACGTGCGGCACGTCGCGCTGGCGTCCCCGGGCAGCTTCGCCCAGCTGCTCGACGTGGCCAGGCGTGAGGCGACCACCGCCTTCGACCCGGCCCGGCCGCTCTGGAGCCTCACCACCGTCGAGGGGCTCGCGGACGGCGGCGCCGCCTTCGTCATGAAGTTCCACCACTCGCTGATGGACGGCATCGGCGGCATCCAGCTGGTCACCGAGCTGTTCGACCTCGAGCGCGAGCCCGGCCCGCGTGACGAGGTCGAGCGCCCTCCCGGCGAGCAGGTCGAGGGCTGGCGGCTGATCCGGGACACGCTCGCCTACGACGCCGGGCGGGTGGCGCGGTTCGCCGCCCGCTCACCCGTCTCGGCGCTGCGCACGTCGGCGCAGCTGCTCCGCCACCCCGGTGACGCCGCCCGGACGATGGCGTCGGTGGCCCGGACGGTGGAGCCGTACTTCACGACCCTGTCGCCGGTCATGCGCGAGCGCCGGATGCACCGGTCGCTGGACGCGCTGGAGGTGCCGCTCGGCTCGCTGCGGGCGGCCGCCTCGTCGCACGGAGGGCGCGTCAACGACGCCTTCCTGGCCGCGGTCACCGGCGGCCTGCGGCGGTACCACGCCGAGCACGGCCACGACGTCCGGGACCTCCGGGTGACCCTGCCCATCAGCGTCCGCCGGCCCGACGACCCGCCTGGCGGCAACCGGATCACGTTGATGCGCTTCAAGGTCCCGTCCGGGTCGTCCGACCCGGCCGAGCGGCTGCGCGCCGTCCACGGCGTGGTGGAGCGGATCCGGGGGGAGCGGTCGCTGCCGCACACCCAGGGGATCGCGGCCGCGCTCAACCTGCTGCCGCCCGGGTTCGTCGGGAGCATGCTCAAGCACGTCGACTTCCTCGCGAGCGACGTCCCCGGCGTACCGGTCCCGCTCTACCTGGCCGGCGCGAAGGTGCTCCGCTGGTACCCGTTCGGCCCCACGATCGGTGCCTCGGTCAACCTCACGCTGATGTCCTACGTGGACACCTGCTGCATCGGCATCAACGTCGACACCGGCGCCGTGCCCGACCCCGAGCTGCTCGTCACCTGCCTGCGCGAAGGGTTTGCCGAGGTGCTCGGGCTGGCGGGGGAGCAGGACGGTGTGCGGCGCCCGCTGGAGGCGCCCACATGGACGTCCTGAGCCCGCTCGACGCAGCCTTCCTGCGGCTCGAGGGCCGCGACGCCGCGCTGCACATCGCGTCGGCCGTGGTCGTCGAGGGCCCACCCCCCTCGTACGACGAGCTGCTCGGGCACTTCGCCGCCAAGCTCCCGCTCGTGCCGCGCTACCGGCAGCGCGTGCAGGAGGTGCCGCTCTGGCTCGGACGGCCGGTGTGGGTGGACGACCAGGACGTCGACCTGCGCGCCCACGTGAAGCACACGGCACTGCCTGCCCCCGGTGACGAGGGGCAGCTGCGAGCCCTGTGCGCGCGGGTGCTGTCGCAGCCGCTCGACCGCCGCCGGCCGCTGTGGCAGGCGTGGCTCGTCGAGGGGCTCGCCGGCGGCCGGTGGGCCCTCCTGACGAAGGTCCACCACTGCATGGTCGACGGCATCGCCGGCACCGACCTGCTCCTGCGGATGCTCGACCTGGAGCCCGAGCCGGGGCCGCGGACACCCGACACGTGGGTCGCCTCCCCGCGCCCGGGACGACTCCAGCTGCTCGCCAGCGCGCTCACCGCGATGCCGGGACCGCGGGCCGGTGCCGCGCGGGTGGTCGACCTGGTCCGGCACCCGGCCCGGTCGGCCGACGAGCTGGCCGAGGACGTCCGTGGGCTCACGACGTGGGCCGGCGTCCTGCGCCCGGCGAGCCGTTCCTCCCTGGTCGGCCCGGTGCTCCCCGACCGGGGCTGGGGCTGGGCGAGAGCGACGCTGGACGACGTGCGGGTCGTCCGCAGGGCGTTCGGCGGCACCGTCAACGACGTGGTGCTCACGCTCGTCACCGCAGGCTTCCGGGAGCTGCTGCTGGGGCGGGGAGAGGAGCCCGAGCCGCACGCCGTCCGGAGCCTGGTGCCAGTGAACGTGCGCGCCCGCCACGCGAGTGCACGTGGCGCGATGGTGGCCAACCACGTGTCGGCGATGGTGGCCGACCTCCCGGTCCACGTCGCCGACCCGGTCGCGCGGCTGGCGGCCGTGCGACTGGAGCTGGACCGGCTCAAGACGTCGGGGGAGTCGCAGGCGGGCGAGGTCATCACGGAGGCGGCCGAGCTGGTCCCTCCGCTGCTGCTGTCGCTCGGCCTCTACGGCGGCTTCCGGCTGCCGCACCGGCACCTGGTCACGGTCACCACGAACGTTCCGGGGCCGCCCTTCCCGCTGTGGGCGCTGGGCCGCAAGGTGCTCGAGCTGCACCCCTTCGTGCCGATCGCCGACCGGGTCCGGACCGGGATCGCGATCTCCTCGTACGAGGGAGTGCTCTACATCGGTGTCACCACCGACGCCCGGGCCGTGCCGGACGTCGACGTGCTGACCGGCGGGATCGAGAGCGCCCTCGAGGAGCTGGTCAGCCTCGCCTGATCCGGCCGCGGTCGGCCGGCCGACAGACGAACCGCCAGACACGGCCGCCACGGTGCCGGAAGCCCTGCTCGGCGCGGTCTCCTCGGCCGCTCCTGCCACAGCCGGCTGCTCATCTGTCGGTGGGGCGAGGTGTTCGCTCACCGCGTCGCCAGCAGCTCCTTGATGATCTCGAGGTCCTTCGTGATCGCCCCGTCGATCCCGAGCTCCCGTGCCCGGGCGAGCGACGGCGCGTCGTCGACCGGCCAGCTGAGCACCAGGACGCCGTAGGACTGCAGCTCCTTCACACGCTCCGGCGTCAGGACGGACAGGTGGACCGAGACGCCGTAGGGCGCCCGGCCCGCGCGGCACCGTCGCAGGATCCGGGAGAGCATCACCCGGCCGCGGGCCGAGAGCACGACCCGGGCCGCCTCGTGGTCCGCGAAGTGGCGCAGCGACGGCCACCAGCGGGCGCACACCAGGAAGGGCTCGTGCGGCGGGTGCTCGGCCAGCGCGACGCGCGCCTTGGAGCCGACCCGTCCTACGCCCTTCAGGTCGAGCATCAGCGTGGCCCCTGCGGGCCGCCCCTCCAGCAGCTCGCCGAGCGGCGGCCGCGGGATGGTCGGCGGGTAGACCTTCCACTTCTCCCAGAACCAGGGCAGCGGGCCCATGGACTTCTGGTGCCGCACCTCGAGCCGCCCGCGGTGCAGGTGGACGTCGCCCTCGATGACGTCGGCGCCGAGCAGCGCGGCCTCCCGCAGCGTCAGCACCTCGTTGCCGCGGCGGTGGGCGACGGCGAGCACGTCAGTGCGCCACGGAGGCGGGCCGGTCGCTGCTCTCGTTCTCGGTCCGCGGGGCTGGCACGGCGCCGCTCAGGTCCCGCGCAGGTCGCTCCCGACGGCGCTCGATCGCGACCGCGGCCCACAGCCCGGTCAGCGAGAGGAGCGACCCGGCGACGCCGTCCACGAGGAAGTGGTTGGCGGTCAGCACCACGGCGCTCGCCATGAGCACCGGCATGAGGTATCCCACCCACTTGAGGAACAGGGTGGAGGCGGCCGACGCGACCATGATGCCGACCAGCAGGTCCCACCCGACGTGCAGGCTCGGCATGGCGGCGTACTGGTTCACGAAGCCTGGCGGCTGAAGGATCCGGTACGCCTCCGAGCGCTCGGTCACCGTGTCCACCAGGCCGAGCCCGGCCAGCCGCGGCGGTGCCACGGGGTAGGCCGCGAAGATCACGAGGCCGAGGCCGCCGGAGATCATCATGGCGTTGCGCAGTCGGAGGAAGTAGCGCCGGTGACGCAGCGCGAGCCAGACCATGACGACCGTGATGACCGGCCAGTGGCCCCAGATGTAGACCCAGTTGGCCGCGTCGGTCAGCCACTCGCGGCCCACGAGCAGGTCCTGCACCTCGTGCTCGAGGTCGATCCCGAGCTGGGCCTCGAAGGCGAGCACCTCGGCGGCGTTGTCGAGGGCGTTTCCCGGCTGGCCCTGGGTCAGCCCCCGCACGCCGAAGTAGACGACGATCCCGGCGAGGACCACAGCCACCTGCTGCAGCACCCACACCGCGCCCGACACGGACCGTCGCATCTCACCCCCCTGGGAAACGCCACGCCCTTCCCAGGGTGCCCTGCCGGGGGCCGCCGTGCCACCCCAATGCTGGAAACGGGGCTCAGGCGGCGGCGAGCACGGGGGTTCGGCCGGCGCGCCGAACGAGGAGGCAGACGCCACCGATGCACAGCGCGGGGAGCCAGGCGACACTGGCCATGAGCGTGACGGCGCCGAGCGCGGCCTGCCACGGGAGGCCCAGACCCATGAGCGCCATGACCAGGGCACCGTCACGGGGGGAGGCACCGTTCGGACCCGGTACGACGCCGGCGACCTGGCTCGCGCCGAACGCCCCCAGCAGGGCCAGCGGGTGTAGCGAGTGGCCGGTGGCGGCGACCGCGCTGAAGAGCAGCACGCCGATCGACAGCTGGTAGCCGAGGGAGAGCACGATCCCCCGCGCCACCTTCGAGGGGTGCGGCAGCTCACGGCGAGGGACCAGGTGGGGCTTCACCCGGCGGATCACGAGCGCGGCGGCGAGCGTGCCCCCCGCGAGGCCGAGCGCCACGAGCAGCACCTGCACCGGCAGCGCTGCGCCGGCCAGGACGACGAAGACCGCCAGCCCAACGGCGCCGATGAGACGGTCGAGGGCGACTTCCGCCACCGCGGAGGGCACGTGCATGCCGGTGCCGGTGAGCCGCTTCGTGCGCCACACGTCGGCGCCGACGTGACCGGGCGTGCACAGCCCGAGCAGCTCGGACTCCGCGTAGGCCCGCAGGTGCCAGCGGCGCTTCATGCCGCTCTCCGAGATCGCGTGCCACCGCAGCGGGCAGAGCACGTACTTGCCGAAGACCCACGGCAGCACGCCCAGCAGCACCGGCCACAGGGTCACGCGGGGGAGGGAGGGCAGCGTCAGCAGGGGGACCGTGAGGGCGACGGCGAGGCCGACCCAACGGGTGACGCGGTGCTCCATGACCGCACGGGCGCGTGCCAGCAAGAGGGGTTCCTTCCGGGGGATGACCCCATTGTTGTCGTCGTCAGGCCGCAGGCGCTTGAGATTCGACGGGGCTGCCACCCATG
>Ga0190269_10000455_pt1 | contig 20848 bp, 15 predicted proteins | sample Popmic249IS_FD_133749 | JGI IMG/M metagenome (GOLD analysis project Ga0190269, IMG submission 133749) | Populus adjacent soil microbial communities from riparian zone of Blue River, Arizona, USA - 249 IS | ecosystem: Environmental > Terrestrial > Soil > Riparian zone | place: USA: Arizona... | reverse complement strand
CGACGAGCTGCGTGCACGCGCGCTCGCGTTGTCGCGCGCGCTTGCGCCACATTGCGGTGCGTCTTCTGCCACGGCGCATCCGCAGCTAACGGCGGCGATCTGTTCTAACAGCTCACTGCAGCGCGCGCGTTATGAGACAAATCTGGTGTTAGATGACAATGCGGCGTTGTTCCATAACGCCGATTTGAGCCGCGCGCTGCTCGACGATGCCGAGCAAATCCTGAGTGCTTTCCGCGGCTTCTGAACGCTGACTCACGGCGCTTGCCTGCGCTCCGGAGAGCGCATCGTCGAGAGTATTTTCCTGTCTAGCGTGCTTTGGTTTTGCAGCTGACGGCGGCTGCTCAGCCTGTGCAGTCGCACGCTCTCTGAACCTGCCAATCTGCTTTGTTTCATCCCATTCGGCTTGCTTGCGCGCTGCTTCATACCAAGATGCTCACCAATCACCTCACAGAGTGATTGCAGGATCGAAGGGCGATACTACGGACTGGTTGATTGTGTCCTTTGACATGCCGGCAGAGCTGTTGAGTGTGACGACATACTAAGGAGTGATGGATGGAAAAGTTCGAGACGATCTCAGAAGACGTGTTGGAGAGTGTTTCCGGTGGCGGCCGCGGTCGTCGTGGCGTGACGGTCGGTGGCATCATCGACGGCGCGCTCGACATCGTGGGTGACGTGGTCGGCGGTGCGCTCCGCGGCCTCGGCGGCTTGCTGAGCGGCCTCGGCGGTCTCTTCGGCGGTCGCAGACACTGAGCACGAACCGGAGCGGTGCTGAACGTCAGGGGTGCCAGCTTCTGAAGCTGGCCAGCGGGGCCCAGCACCGCTCCGATAAACTTCTTCTTACGAACTTACTTGCGCTTGGGATTGGGGTTGAGCAATGAGCGACCGTATCCTCATTAGTGCAGCTTGTGTCCCCGTGCTCTGCGGGCTCACTCTTCTGATCATCCTGGCTCGTGTGCCAGCGACCGCGATGTCTGCTGCCAGCACCGGCCTGCCGCCCACGGCGGCGACCGACACCGGCATGGCGAAAGAGCGCGGTTGGGTCGGCGTGGTCGTGGCTGCCAACACTGCAGAGCTCGCCGCCAACATGGCTGGCCGTGTCGACAAAGTGTTCGTGCGGACGGGCGACGCGGTGGCCAAGGGCGACAAGCTCGTGCAGTTCGATCCGTTCGAGACCACGAGCAGCGTGCACATGGCGAACGCGCAGCTGCGCGAGCGCGCCTCCGAGCTCTCGCGCTTCCAGGCGCGCGCCGCAGCCGCGGCGACCAAGCTCGAGCGCTTGCGCGCGGGCTCCACCTGGCTCTCGCAACAGGAGCTCGACACCGCAGCGGCAGAAGCGAACGTCGCAAACGCCGAGCTGCAAGCCGCGCGCGCCAATATGGGCGTCAGTCGGATCGCGCTCAAGCAACAGCGCATGCGCGCCACCCGGCAGACGCTGACGGCGCCGTTCGCGGGCACTGTTATCTCGCTCGGCGTAGACAGCGGCGACAGCGTGTCGGCGGGTCAGATCGTCATGCGCATCCTGAGCGCCGATCGCCAAGTACGTTTTGCATTCCCTCCGGGGGAGCTGTCTCTGCCAGCGCCCGGCAGCAAAGCCGCTGCGACCACCGTCGCGCTGCGCCTGCAGGGCAGCGACCAGCGCGTGCTCGCGCAGGTCGACGCAGTACGTCCTGAGGTGGATCCCTCCGCTGAGCTTGTGTTCGCGACCGCGCCGCTGCCAGCGGCACTGCCCGACGACTCGCGCTGGATCCCCGGCGCACCCGTCGCGGTCACGCTCGCAGAAGACTGATAGGAGTCGCGCAGTGTCTAACATCAAGTTGTTTCGACCTGAGGCCATCGAGCATCAGCGGGCTCGAGGTCTACGCTCAGAGCTGATCACGCTCGACGAAAAAGCCACCGCGTGGGGCTTTCGCCTGCTCGTCGCAGGCATGCTCGCAGCGCTCGCGTTTGTGATCTGGGGCCGCATGAACGAGTACGCCTCGGGGCCTGCGTTCGTGCAGCTCGACGGCCGCACGGCGCTCACTGCGAGCGGCGCGGGCCTGGTCACGAATGTGCTCGTAAAGCCCGGCGATCGCGTGAAAGCGGGCGATGAGCTCGTGCGCTTCCACGACTCCGATGAGCTCGCGGAGCTGCAGGCGGCGATCAAAGAGTTTGACAGTCAGCTCGCGAAGCTGCTGTTGCAGCCCGACGATGCGGTCACGCGCGAAGCGCTCGTTTCGCTGCGCTCGCGGCGCGTGCTCGCGGAGGAGCGTCACGCACGTCGCTCGGTGCGCGCGCCGCACGCGGGCGTCGTGGGGGACGTGCGCGTGCGTGAAGGCCAGGTGGTCGAGCCCGGCATGCGCATGATCGATCTGCAGGGTGAAGCGAGCTCGGCCACGGTCACCGCGCTCTTGCCCGGCCGCTATCGCCCGCTGCTTCATCCCGGCGCGAAGCTGCGCTTCGAGATCGACGGCTTTCATCTGCTCACGCACGAGCTGAAGATCCAGCAGGTCGGCGAGCAGATCGTGGGCCCTGCGGAAGCTGCGCGCTTCGTGGGCCGCGATCTGGCGGACGCGTTTGCGATCCAGGGCCCAGTGGTGCTCGTGCAAGCGAGCTTGCCGCGTACATCCTTCTCGATGGAAGGCCAACACTACGACTTCGCCACGGGCATGCTCGGCAAAGCCGAGGCTGTCGTGCGCAACGAACCGATCGCTTACAGTTTCGTGCCGAGCTTGAAGCCGTGGACCGAGCGCATGAAGCGTGTAAGCGCTGAGCTTGTGCAGGCGATCAAAGTTTGGGTGACCGTATGAACGCCAGGGCCGCACGCAATAAAGAGGTGACGTTCGTCCCTCAGCTGACCGAGACCGACTGCGGGGCTGCGTGCCTCGCTTCAGTCCTGTCGTTTCACGGCAAGCATGTGCCGCTGCACGAAGTGCGCAGCCGCCTCGGCGGTGGTCGCAACGGCGTAAATGCCAAGCAGCTGTTGGCGGCAGGCCGCGGCTACGGCCTGACCTGCCGTGGCGTATCGGTCGAGCTAGGCAAGCTCAAGTTCTTGCCCGCCGGCAGCATCTTGCACTGGGATCTCGCCCACTACGTCGTGTACGAGGGCGCGAACAACAACGGCATTCAGATCGTCGACCCTGCGACCGGCCGTCGCAAAGTGTCGTGGGACGACACTAACAAATCGCTGAGCGGCGTCGCGCTGGTGTTCGAGCCGGGCGACACGTTCGTGCCGGTCAAAGCAGAGCGCCGCCAACGGCTACGGCGCTACATGTCCTGGATCTTCGGCGTCAAGAACGTGTGGGGGCGGATCATCATCGCCTCGATCTTCATGCAGCTCTTGTCGCTGGCGATCCCTGGTCTCATGACCACGCTGGTCGACAAGGTGGTGCCGCGTCACGACGCGCCGCTCTTGTACTTGGTGGGCGCGGGCTTCCTCGTGCTCGCAGCGTTCTACTTCATGTCGACGCTCTTACGCGCGCGCTTGCTCCTCGAGCTGCGCACGAAGGTCGAGACGCGCATGTCGTTCTTCTTCGTCGATCACTTGTTTGCGCTGCCGTATTCATTCTTTCAGCAGCGCACGACCGGTGACCTGATGATGCGCCTCAGCAGCCAGGCGGCAATCCGCGAGCTGCTCACGACCGGCGCCCTTTCAGCGCTGCTCGATGGTGTGCTCGTGAGCATGTACTTCGTGCTCCTGATCGGCGCCGCGCCGAGCTTGGCCTATGTCGCGATTGGCTTCGCCGTCGCGCAAGTGCTGGTGTACGCGGTCGGTAGCAAGCGCAACGCACAGCTCGTGGTGGAAGGCCTCGCCGCGCAAGCGCAGCTGGAAGCGACACAGGTCGAGATGCTCGCCGGCATGGAAGTGCTCAAGTCGATGGGCGCGACCGACCGTGCGCTCTCGCGCTGGAGCGATCTGTACGTCAACACGCTGAACCGCTCGATCGCACGCGGCCTGCTCGACGGCACCTTCCAGGCGCTGCTCGGCACCTTGCGCTTCGCCGGCCCGGTGTGCCTGATGCTCATGGGCGCATACAAAGTGCTCGACGGCTCACTCTCGCTCGGCACGATGCTCGGTTTATCCGCGCTCGGCGCGGGCTTTCTGGACCCCGTCGCGAACCTCGTCGCGACCTCGCTCAAGCTCACGCAGCTCCACGGCTACATGGAGCGCATCGAGGACGTGCTGGAGACGCCGCGCGAGCGGGCGAGCGCCGAGCTCGGCAATCAGCCGGTGAACCTCTCGGGCGCGCTCAGCCTGCGCAACGTGGGCTTCAAGTATCCGAGCGAGCCCGAGCCGACGTTGATCGATGTCAGCTTCGAAGCCGCGCCCGGTGAGTGCGTCGCGATCGTGGGTGCATCGGGCTCGGGCAAATCCACGCTCGCGCGCTTGCTCGCTGGTTTGTACGAGCCGAGCGAAGGATCGATCTCGTTCGACGGCCGCGATCTGCGCGCGTGGGACCTCACCCGCTTGCGCAAGCGGCTCGGCATCGTGACGCAAGACACGCGCCTCTTCGCAGGCACGATCCGCGACAACGTGACCTTGTTCGAGCACGATGTGCATCAGGACGAGATCGAGCGCGCGTGCCGGATCGCATGCATCCACGAGACGATCGAAGCCATGCCCATGGGCTACGACACCGTGCTCGCCGACGGCGGCTCATCGCTCTCGGGTGGACAGCGGCAGCGCCTGTCACTCGCGCGTGCGCTCCTTTTGCGCCCGAGCGTGCTCGTGCTGGACGAAGCCACCAGCGCCCTCGATGTGGTCACCGAACGTCGCGTGCAAGAGGAGCTGCGCCGCCTCGAGTGCACGCGCGTGATCGTCGCGCACCGCCTCAGCACGATCGTCGAAGCCGACAAGATCTTGATGCTCGACCATGGTCGCATCGTGGGGATGGGCCGGCACGATGGCCTGCTCAAGAGCTGCAACGAGTATCGGCACCTGGTGCAGTCTCAGACGTCGCCCGAGCAGGCGAGCACGCCGCTCTCTGCGCCGCCTCCGCTCCTGCTCAAAGCTCGAATCGCGCCGCCGTCTGGCAACGCGTTGCCTGCACCGCCAGTCCCAGTGGGGCGGCGCCTACCAGCAGGGATCGTCGTGCGCGACAGCGCTGACAAAAGTGGGACGCACAAGGTACTGCCGGCAGGTATCGCCGCTGACAGCGGCGAACGAGAAGCGGAGTATGAGATCTCTCAGGATGACGAGATCGACATCGAGATCGATCTCAGTGATATCGAAGAGCTCCGCGCGTAGGGTACGCCCGCTAAGCTCTGGCCAGTCGATTGTCAGAATCGCAGAACCCTCGGACCAGTGAGATCAAGACCCGCGGGTCGACAGGCTTCCTGATGACGAGCTGTCCTTCAGGCACGTCGGAGGGCCGACCGCCCGCGGAAAGCACGATCACTGGTTGCTTTTCGAGACGACCACTGTCTTTCAGCACCTTCAGGACATCCGCGCCGCTCATGACGGGCATCATCAAGTCGAGCACTAACAAGCACGGCTCACTGTTCATATAGTCCAACAGTGCGAGCGCCTGTTCGCCGTTCTCGGCCTCGTGCACGACGTAGCCCTCGTTGCGCAGCAATACCCCGTACAGCGAGCGTAAGTCCTCATTGTCGTCTACGAGCAGAACTGAAGTCATAACCAGCACGCGGTTGTGAGCAGAAATCGTGCCGGGCTCAGGCGAGCCGTGCGCTGGTGTCAGACGGCCGAGCCTTGAAAACTGGGAATTGTAGCGGGGGCACTCTGGCTAGTTGACGTTATTGCCCCGCCTCAGCGCTACCAGCTGGCGCTGCGAGCACGTCTGTCGCGCGATGGTCCGAAGATACGGTGTCGACCAAGATCACATCACTCACTGAGTGCTCGGTCCGCAGGGACAGTATCTCGCGGTAAGCCGGGGAGTCGTACCACGCGCGCGCAGTCGCACGTGTCGCGAACTCGATCACTATCAGGTGCCCATCCCAGTGCCCTTCGACGACTTCGACTGGTCCGCCGTGCACGACGAAGCGGCCTCCGAACGGCGCCAAGGTCGCGTCGATCTTTTGCAGGTACTCGACGATCGCGGGGCCTATTTCGACTGAGTGCATGTGTGCCACTGCGTAGGTAGACATGTTCGACTCCAACTGTTTGATGGGTGTCAGCATGCGTGCACGCGCGGCTCGAGACGATTACGTCGGAGGTAATCACGGCCGCTTGTAGCCGTGTGTAGGCGCGGCGCGCCGGGGCCGTGCCTTGACCACCACCGGGCCGGCGCGGGCACAATGTTGTAATGACACAGAGCGGTGGCGCGGCGGCCCCACTCGAAGCGCGGCTGATCGCTGGGCGCTACCGGGTCCTGAGCTTGCTCGGTCAGGGCGGCATGGGCGCTGTCTACGCCGCCGTCGACACCACCACCGGCAAGCGCGTCGCGGTCAAGACCACTGCGAGCCACGCATCGCCGACCGTGGTCGAGCTGTTCAAGCGCGAGTTCCAGACGCTGCATGGGTTGCGTCATCCGAACATCGTCGAAGTGTATGACTTCGGCATCGACGAGACGCCGTACTACACCATGGAGCTGCTCGAGGGGCGCGATCTGGGGCGCGCCGCGCCGCTGCCGTGGCCCGAGGTCTGCAGCTATCTGCGGCAAGTCGCGACGTTGCTCGGTCTGCTGCACGCGCGCCGACTGCTGCATCGCGACATCACTCCGCGCAATCTCTGGGTGCTGCCGGACGGCAAGCTCAAGATGATCGACTTCGGTGCGCTGTGCCCGTTCGGCGTGCCGACTGAGGTCGTAGGCACGCCACCGTTCATCGCGCCCGAGTGGCTCGAGCATCGCGACGCCGAGCTACGGGTCGACCAGCGCTCCGATCTGTATGCGCTCGGCGCGCTCGCGTATTGGCTGCTCACGAGCGCACACGCGTATTCGGCCCGCTCGATCCGCGAGCTGCCGACGGCTTGGGCGCGCGAGCCAGCGCCGCCGTCGAGCCTCGCGCGCTTGATCACGAGTCGGGCGCTGCCTCCAATCCCGCCGGAGCTGGACAGCTTGGTGCTCTCCCTGCTGCGCGCCGACCCGGCGGGCCGCCCCGGGACCACCGAAGTATTGATCGATCGCATCGACGCGATCGCAGGCCCCACAGCCGAAGCGGTGGACCTCGCAGTGCGTGGTCACGTGCGGAGCAAAGTCTTCGTCGGCCGCGTGCGCGAGCGCAAGCAGATCAGCGTGCGTTTGCAGCGCGAGCAAGGCGGCGTGTTCGTGATCGAAGGCCCATCGGGCATCGGTCGTAGTCGCTTGCTCGAGCAGCTCGCGCTCGAAGCTGGCTTGACCGGTGTGACCCGGGTGCACGTGCGTGCGGACGCTCAGCAGCGCTCGCATGGCCTCGCGAACCGCCTGGCGCTCGGCCTCCTGACTGCGTTGCCTCGCGACGCGCTCGCGGCAGCGCGGCCTCACGCGCTCGTGCTCGCACAGCTCTCGCCCGAAGTGCAGCAGCAGCTCAGTGTTCCTGGCACGATCGTGCGCGACGCCTCGCCGCGCGGGCGTGAACAGCTGCAGCGCGCGCTCACCGACTGGATCTTCTCGCTCAGCGCGGCGCGGCGGCTGATGCTGCTGATCGATGATCTGGAGTCGAGCGACGAAGAGTCGGCGGCGCTCGTGACATCGTTCGCCGCACATTGTGCCGAGCGCCGACTGGTCATGGTCGCGGCCGTGCGGCAAGAGCCGGGACACGAGCTGCCGTTGCTGCTGCAGATGTTCTGCGATGCCGCCCAACGCTTTCAGCTCCGGCCGCTCACAGCGGCAGAGGTGACTGAGCTCCTGCGCTCAGTGTTCGGTCCGGCGATCTACCTCGAGCGCATCGCAGACACGTTGCAGCGCGCGTCGCGAGGCAATCCGGCGCATTGTCTCGAGCTCGTCGAGTACCTAGTCGACCACGGCATCGTGCGCTACAGCGAGGGCGCTTGGATCCTGCCCGGGCAGCTGCCGGAGCGCGAGCTGCCGCCTTCGCGCAGCGAGATGCATCTCGCGCGGCTCGCGGGCCTCGGCGTGCAAGCGCGGCACTTCGCGGAAGCGCTCAGCGTGCACGATGGGCAGCTCTCAGCGGCGGATTGCCGTGCGCTGTCGGAGCTGAGCGAGCCGGAGACCGCTCACGCGCTCGTCGAGCTGACGCTCTCGGGCGTGCTCGTGGAAGCGGAGGGCGGTTACCGGTTCGCGCATGCCAGCCTGCGCGAGCGCTTGATCGAAGCACTGCCACCCGAGCGCCGGAAAACCGCGCACGGGAGGCTTGCCGCGTCGCTGATGGCTGCAGCGCGGGATGCGGTCGATCGTCTGGCCGCCGTGCTGCACTTCTTTCTCGCGGGTGAGGTCGCACAGGGCGATCGGCTCGTGCGTGCATTCGGCTCCGAGCTGCTGGCAGGGAACACCCTGCGCCTGCACGTCGCGGTGCCGATCCTCGAGCAGCTCGTTGCGCTGTATCGCGCCGCCGGTCGCGATCACGACGCGCTCGCGGTGCCGCTCACAGCGCTGTCGCTCGCGAGCTTCCACGTCGACCGCAGGCTCGCCGATCGCTACGGCCTCGAGACCCTCGATACGCTCGAGTCGATGATCCACTTCGAGCGCGCGCGCCGCTACCGTCGCTTCCTCGGGCGCCGGCTCGCGCTCGTGATCATGATCCTCGCGGCTTCGTTCAAGCGGCGTCCACGCGGCAAGGACACGCTGCAAGTAATGGTCGTCTTGCAGATGTTGGCTGCCGTAGCGGTCGCGCTCAATGGTGTCGCAGCTGCTGGCATGGATCTCGACATGAGTGCGCGCTGCCGGTACACGCTGGAGCCTTTCGAAGGCACTGGCGACAACGCTGTCATCGGTGTGGTGCGTAGAACCGTGAATGCGGTCTCCTCGATCCTCGCCGATACTCCGTCCGCGACACTCTCGCAGCTGCGCGTGCTCGTCGCCGAGCTCGACAGCGACAAGCCCATCCGCGATCTGAATCCTATCGTGCGCAAAGAGATCTTGGGCGGCTGCTTGATGACGCTCGGCATTCTGGAGAGCTGGCGTCAGAGCGCGGAGACGCTCGCGATCGCCGATCGCATCGAGCCGATCGGCCCGATGCACGCGCTCAATGCAGACCAGCTTCGCTACATGTACTATTCGTTGCGCGGCGGCGATCCCGTGAAGTCCGAGCGCTACCGCATGCGCGTCGAGACGCAAGCATTGCAGGCGGGAGCGGCGTGGCAAGTCGTCGCGATCGGCGCGATTGGTCTGAGCTTCGGCGCGCTGTGGGGGCATGACGCCGCGCTCGCGAAGCGCGGAGCGGCTGAGCTCGCGCGCTTGAGCGAGCAGCTCCCGAGCTTTCGCTTCGAGGCGCGGCGCGCGCGCGCGACGTATCTCTTGCTCACGGGGCGCTATGCCGAAGCGATCGAGCTGCTCAGCCCGAACGACGAGCCCAGGAGCGCCGGCTGGGTGCGAGGCCGCAGCATCCTCGCGCGCGCCTACAATCGCAACGGCGAGCATGCGCGCGCCAGAGAGATCTGCTTGGATGCGCTTCAGGGTAAGAGCGAAGAAGATCTGAGCTTTACGCTCACATCGCTGCATATCCAGATCGAGCTCGCGCTGGCGGATGCGGCGCTCGGGAGCTTCGACGCCGCGCGCACCCGCGCGGATCAGCTGCTCGCCCGGCACGCCGAAAACGGCTCGATCGCGGTGGGCACGCTGCACGAGCTGCGTGCGCGGGTCGCGCTGATCGAGGGCGACTACGCGGTCTGCCGTGAGCACTGCACAGCGATGCGCAAGGCCTTTGCGCTGACCGAGGTCACGAGCTTGCGCGAGCTCGCGGAGCGGCTCTGGGAGCGCTTGCTGGAAGCAGAGCGCGGCGAGACGCCACCAGCTGCAACGCCAGCAGCGCTGCTCGCTGACGACGCGCACCTGATGACGCGCATGCGCCTCATCTTGTCGCACACCGAGCGCACGTTGGAACGCCGCGCGCGCGTCGGGCTGCAGGTCGCCTTTGAGCTCACAGGTGCCGAGACCGGCTTTGTGATCTCGCGCGTGGGCCCCGCGCGCATCATCGGCAGTGACGAACGGCCGCTCGATCCGACGCTGGTACGGTGGGCAGAAGCACAGCTCGCTGAGCGCACCGGCACGCAGGTGCCTGATCAAACGCTGCGCGAAACCGCGCAATACAGCGCAGGCGAGCACCGCTACAGCGTGATCCGCTTGGGATCGGACCCTTCGGCGCCAGCGCTGGTCTTGGGTTTCCGTACGACCTCCCCGCGTGCACCCAGCGCGGAAGTGCTCGCGACTTTGGCACGTCACCTCGCAGAAGCCACCGAGACCGAGCAACCCAAAGCCGCGGAACAGGACGATTCTGAGGAGGATACGCGCGTCGAGCGCGAATAAGCGCTAAAGGACCCCCACGACGCTGGCTGTGAGCTCGTGCCTGACCGTGCTGGAGCCTGGCAGCTCGATCGAGCGTCGCTCTGTGTCTACACCGATCAAAAGCCGTGGGCGAATGACGCCCAGCGCGCTGCCGCCACCGAGCACCAGGTAGGTGGAGCCTGCGATGCGCAGCACAACCTCCGGCGCCGCGCCGAAGTACAGAAAGCCTCTCGCGATTCGCTCGGTCGGCTCGTTGAAGTCCTGGCCCCAGGCTCGTTTGATGCCTATGCGCGGACCAAAGCATATTCGCAGTGTGAGACGCTGCCACTGTGGTGGTCGATAGCTAGGACACATCTCGAGTGTCAGATCATAACTGTCAGATCTGATTGTACCGGCAGGCACCTCATATCCCTGCGGCAGTAGCATTCCGAGCCTGAGTCGAAGCGAGACGGGGTAGTTGGGTGTTGCCGCTTGCAGCTGCAAGCCGAGCGCCGCGGATGGCAGCATGCCAAACGCCACACCAGCGCCGACCCCCAGCGCGACGTGCTCGCTCAGCTCGGGAGCGCTCTGGGGTGGTCCGGCCTGCACTTGAAACGGTGGGGGCGCGAGCAGGAGAGGCCTGCGCCCCATGTCCAGCGCGGTGGCTTCGAAAGCCATGCGCGCGATCACGTCGCCAAAGCCCCTCGGCAGCGCGGCGCAGTCCGACGCTTTGACTCGCAGCTGCCGCGTGCCGAGCGGTCGCCCCCACGAGCTGGCGGTCAGCTCGATCAACATGCTGTCGGGATCCGTGCTCGGCAGGGCTTGCAGCTTGACGGTGAGGTTCACACTCCGCGTGTCGGTCATTCCGAGCGCCGCCATCCCGTGCACGTAGCCGACCTTCAGCGTCTCGGCAGAGACACAACCTTGGAGCTGCGTTTGGATTCGGCCCTCCAGCACGACCCCACCAAGCTGCGCGCCCGCCCCGCCGGTCGCGAGCAGCGTGAGGCAAAATGCGAAAGTCTTTTCATAAAGGGATGAACGCACAGTCGGCACACCGCTGTTGTGCCGTGATGCGGCGCAAAGAGCCAGCGCTTACCCGTAGAATACGCGTACGGCCCGCCGTGACCTGCATCGCGCACGACGCTGACATCGTCCTTCCGATTTGGCCCAATGCTGCGCGGGCACTCTGCAGCTGGTGGCTGCAGAGTGTGTCGCTATCAGCTGCAGCGCGCGACCGGAGAAAAGGCCGCCGGAGCCAGGGGTTGCAAGCGCGGGGCGGTCGAGGTAGGCATCGCGTCTTCGCAAGGGGAGCCCATGTCAGATCAGCATCGTCCAGAGCGCCTTCGAGCAGGTGTATTTCTCGCGCCTTTCCACCCCGTGGACGAGGATCCGACCCTCGCGATCCGGCGCGATCTGGCGCTGATGGAACACCTCGATGACCTGGGCTTCGATGAGGCTTGGATCGGCGAGCATCACTCGGCCGGCTTCGAGATCATCGCCTCCCCGGAGCTGTTTATCGCAGCTGCCGCCGAGCGCACCCGGCGCATCCGGCTCGGCACGGGCGTGATCTCCTTGCCGTACCACAATCCGCTGATGGTGGCTGATCGCATCATTCAGCTCGATCACATGACGCGCGGCCGCGCGATGTTCGGCGTTGGCCCTGGGCTTCTGCCGACCGACGCGGAGATGCTCGACATCCCAGTGGACCGGCAGCGCGCCCGCATGGCAGAGGCGCTCGACGTGGTTTTGCGGCTCGTCGCGGGCGAGACAGTCACCGAGAAGACTGACTGGTATTCGCTGAAGCGCGCGCGCTGCCAGCTGCGTCCGTACACGCAACCGCGCCCCGAGTTCGCGGTCGCGAGCACCATCACGCCCTCGGGCGCGACGCTCGCCGGCAAACACGGCATCGGCTTGCTGTGCGTGGCTGCCACAGTGGTGGAGGGTTACGACGCGCTCGACACCAACTGGCGCATCGCTTGCGACGTGGGTCGACAGCACGGGCACACCTTGGATCGCAGCACGATGCGTCTGGTCGGGCCGATGCACCTCGCGGAGACGCGCGAACAGGCGATGAAGGACGTGGAGCATGGGCTCGACAAGTGGATCGGTTATTTCGCGCGGGTGAACCCGACGGCGGCGGGTGCCGACCTCGGGTCGCGCACGCCAGCCCAAGCCATGGTCGAGTCGGGACGCGCGGTCATCGGCACGCCGGACGACGCGATCGCACAGCTCGAGCGGCTGCGCGCCAAAGTTCCGGGCTTCGGCGCATTCCTGATGCTCGCGCACAACTGGGCGAGCTTCGAGCGCACCAAGCACAGCTACGAGCTGTTCGCGCGCCATGTGCTGCCCGCCCTGAACCAAGAGAACGCTTGGCGCAGCCAATCTTTGACCTACTACACCGACAACAAACAAGAGCTCCTCGGCAAGACGGAGATCGCGATGCGCCAAACGTTCGAAAAGCATGGCGCCGAGATCGCGAGAGCCACCGAAGCCCGCAAATCCGAAGCAGACAAAAAGCCGTGAGCCCAGCGCGCTGCGCTGCGCGGGCGCTCATCATGCAGGTTGTGTCTGCTGCTCCGGCGGCGGCTCGATTGTGTCCAAGCGATCGATCTTACGAAGCGATGGGAACCACGCCGCCCACAGCAGCACCACGATGCAGGTAGCGATGCCGCCGGCCACGACTGCTTCGACTGTGCCGAGCCACTGCGCGACCACGCCCGACTCGAACTCACCGAGCTCGTTCGATGCGCCGATGAAGATCATGTTCACCGCTGCGACCCTGCCGCGCATGGCGTCAGGTGTGCGGAGCTGGACGAGGCTGTGCCGGATGAACACGCTCACCATGTCGGCGGCGCCCGAAAGCGCGAGCGCCGCGATCGACAGCGCGAGGCTCTTCGAGACGGCGAATACGATCGTGGCGAGCCCGAACAGCGCCACGCACGCGAACATCGTGACGCCCGAGCGCCGTAGGGTGGGTTTGTAAGCAAGCCAGAGCGCGACCACGAGCGCGCCGATCGCCGGTGCGCTGCGCATCCAGCCGAGCCCTTGCGGACCAGTTTGCAGGATGTCGCGCGCATAGATCGGCAAGAGCGCCACCGCGCCGCCGAACAAGACCGCGAACAGATCGAGCGAGATCGCGCCGAAGATCACTGGCTGCTGCCACACGAAGCGCAGGCCCGCGGAGAGCTCGCGCGGGGTGGTGCGCGTGCGGTTCGGCGTGCTGCGCGCGTGGATGGAAAACAGCACGCACACGGTCACGAGCTCGAGCACGGCCGTGCACCCGTACACACCGCCTGCGCCGGCAGCCGCATAGAGCAAGCCGCCGAGCGCCGGGCCTGCCACGGTCCCGATCTGCCAAGTCGTGGAGCTCCACGCAACTGCGTTCGGAAACGCGTGGAGCGGAACCAGGTTCGGCATGAGCGCTTGTGAAGTGGGCGAGCCAAACGCGCGCGCGGTGCCGATCAGCACGAGGATCGAGTAGATCGCGAACGTCGAGCGCGACAGCTCCGCGACGGCATACAAGAGCAGCGAAGCTATCAGCAGCAGCACGTGACAAGCAGTGAGCAGCCTGCGCCGCTCGAAGCGATCCGCAGCTTGACCTGTGACCGCAGCGAACAGGAGCGAGGGAGCGAACAGCGACAGTCCCACGTACCCGAGATCGAGCGCTTGCCCGGTGATCGCGTACACCTGCCAGCCCACTGCGACCGCCTGCATCTGCAGGCCGATCGTGGACAGCAGCTGGCCCGCTTGGAACAAGCGGAAGTCGCGGTAGCGAAGTGCGAGAAACGGAGCGACCTCCGCAGAGGTTTCAGGAATGGTGGAGCTATCGGGCATGTGGACGACTTGGAGCGGAGTCTTGCATACGAGACATCACTTCGGTATAGCGTACGCGGTCAACCGCACCGGAGGGCACAAATGCCGCACACGATCCAGCGCATCGAAACCAAAGACGGAACGCCGGACGCGCACATCTTCACGCCGAATACGGGTCGTGGACCGTGGCCCGCGGTGCTGTTTTTCATGGATGGTCGCGGCATTCGTCCAGCGCTGTTCGAGCTCGGCGAGCGGCTCGCCTCGGCTGGTTATTACGTGCTCTTGCCCGACCTCTTCTATCGCGCTGGTCCGTACACCGCACCTGGGCCGCGTGCTTTCCAGGAAGATCCCGAGTTTCGCAAGCACTGGCAGGCGAAGTTCATGGGTAGCCTCTCGCCCGAGAATGCGCGCGCGGACACTGAAGCCTATCTGGACTTTCTCGCGCGCCAGCCCGAGGTGCGCTCGAAGCGCGTGGGCACGACTGGCTACTGCATGGGCGGAGGGCTGTCGCTGTCGGCGGCGGGCAATTTTCCCGACCGTGTGGTCGCTGCGGCCTCCTACCACGGCGGGAACCTCGCGACCGATGCGCCGGGTAGCCCGCATCGGCTCGCGGACCGCATTCGCGCGCGCGTGTACGTCGCTGGCGCCATCGAGGACGCATCATTTCCCGACGAGCAAAAGGCGCGCCTGATCGACGCCTTTCAAAAGGCGGGCGTAGATCACACGGTCGAGACCTACGAGGGCGCGCATCACGGCTGGGTCCCTTCGGACTCCGCTGTCTATGACGCGAGCGCCGCCGAGCGGCACTGGGCCACGCTGATCTCCTTGTTCGACGCCACGCTCAAGTGATCGTCACGCGCTGTCAGCGCTCGCTGTGCTAACGCTCGGCCCATGACAGTGCTGCAATATCGTGCAGGAACGCGGGCGCTCGCGCGGTTGCGTGAGCGCGGTGGGCTCTCGCCCGAAGACGTGTGTGCGTTGGTCCTGCCCGCCATCGGTCCCAAGTGGCTGGTGCTCTACGGCATCGACAGCGCACTGGTGCGCGCGGGCTTTCTAGAGGCTGCAGCGCGCAAGCGGCGCTTACTCTTGTTCGGCGCCTCGGCTGGCGCTTGGCGCGGCCTTGCGTTCGCATCGCGCGATCCTGGTCGCGCGCTCGCTGCGCTGCGCGACGCGTACTGCGAGCAGCACTTCACCACACAAGACTCACCTGAAGCCATCAGCGGCGCCTACAGGCGGCTCTTGCGCAGCGTGCTGAGCCCCGAAGATCTCGCGCATGTCGCGGCGCATCCCGGGCTCGATCTCGCGATCGCAGCTGTGCGCGCCCGCGGCGTGCTGGCGTTGGCGCGCGCGAAACATGCCCAAGCCGCGTCGCTCACAGCGGCGGCGCTCCTGAACGCGCTCGGACCGCACACGCAGCGCCTGTTCTTCGAGCGTGTGATCTTTAGCACCGCGCAGCTCGAGCAAGAGCTCCACCCGCTGCTGCACGGCACGACGGGCGAGCACTTCGCGCTCACCGCGGAAAACATGCTCGAAGCCGCGCTCGCGAGCGGCACTGTCCCCTTGTACATGCAGTCGGTGAGCAACATCCCGAGCGCGCCGCACGGCATGTACATGGACGGAGGCTTCAGCGACTACCACCTGAACAGGCAATGCGCCTGCGGCGATATCACACTCTTGTTCCTGCACCAGCAGCGCATCATCCCCACGTGGACCGACAAGTTCCTGCCCTGGCGTAAGCTCGAACGCAGCTGGCTGGACAATGTCCTGCTCGTGCACCCGAGCGAAGATTTCATTCGCACGCTACCGGGCGCCAAAGTCCCCACGCGCCACGACTTCAAAACGCATCTGCACGAGCCCGCATTGCGCAAGGAGCGCTGGCACGAGGTCGCCCAGCGCAGCCGAGCGCTCGGCGAGCTGCTGCTCAGCGACATCGAAAGCGGCGCGATCGCGAGCAAAGCCCAGCTGCTGTAGTGCTCTGAGCTCGGAGAGAGCACTAGTTGTTGAGGATCAAGCTCCATGTTCCGCGACCGGTGAACAGTGGGACGAGCCCTTCTGCGGTAACGGTAAAGGTGCCGACGACGGAGTGCGGGTCTCTGGAGTACATCGCCTGCGCTTCGCCGGTGAATGCGGTGTCTGTGTTGGACGCGACGTTGTGCAGCACGCCGTTCGTGAGCGTTCCGTCTTCGAGCGTGTTGCTCCTGCAGTTGATGTTGCCTGACAGATCGACGGTGAGGCCGTTGCCGTCTTGGTCGACACCCACGACGCGTGCATCCCGGATCTCCAGGTACGTGCCCGCGGGGTTGAGCATCAGCTCGGTGCGTACGGTTCCTGTGACAGTGCTGAGCGGCAGGCCGATGAGCTGGATCGAGCCGCTGAATGTCCCGGCATAGAGCCCTTCTCGACAGAGCGCATCCGGCTCAGTCCGGCCTGCATCCCGAGGCGCTCCAGCGTCGGTTGAAGGCGCCGCCGTGCCGGCTGCGGTCGGCGCAGTAGGTGGCGCCGCGTCTCGCTTCGTGCCGGCATCTCGCGGCGCCTGCGAGCCTGCCATAGCGCCTTCGCGTGTCATGACCATGGTCATCGGAACAGCTGGACGAGTTGCGCCCGCATCCATCGCGCCGATGGCACTGTCTTGCGCCGAGGCCGCGGCATCGGCGCCGGGATCGCGGCCGGGCAGGGTGCTCGCGTCCCGCGCCAACGCAGCATCGCCCGCACCCCGCGCGGTCACCGCGCTCGCGCGCTCACCCGTACGTGGCGCGCTGTCGAAAGAGCAGCTCACGAGTGTGAACAAACAACAACCAATCGTGCCGCAGCGCAAGATTGCCGCTGTGCGCTGCTGCCCCTTGCGACCGCCGGAAACAGCCCGGACTAGCTCCGCGCGACGGATGTGTGACTGAAGCAGCGACATTCGACATCTCCCGCCAAGCCAAGATCATTTTTAGACTGCAAAACTACCCTGAAACCGATGCGCTGCGTCCCCGTTGAGGTGTTTAGCAGGTCGCTCCGCTGTTCGGTATGCCGCATTGTTCTTAACCGCAGAGTGTCTGCGCTCGGCCCTTCCGGCTCAGTGGCGCGCGCGGCGGTCGCAGCTGTCCGCGGCAGGACGAAGTCGACGGGTGCATCTGCGCCGAGGACCTCTCCTACCCGTGCGCCTATTCGGCGCCCTTTAAGTTGTGACAGCATGACGCGCATGCCACCCACCAAGAAACGCAAAACCACTCGGAAGTCAGTGTCCACAACGAAGCCGCTCAAGACGCGTCGAACTGCAGGCAAGCGCGGTGCAGGCGATCGCCGCAAGAGTCTCGTCTTGGACGTCGTTCAGCAGCTCGAGCAGAAGCTGGAGGAGATCCCCAGCAAGCTGCGCAAGACTGCCCAGAAGACGAAGAAGGCGGCTTCTCGTAACCGCGTAGTGGCGAAGGTCGTCAACACGCTCGAGGAGGGTACGAAATCGATCCGCAAGGCTGCCAAGAAGACCACCACGAAGCGCAAGGCACGCCGCGTTTGACAGAGCCCCGGGTCGCCGCCCTTGGCGGCAGGCTCAGGGCTGCGCCAAACGGATGCGGTTAGACGGGGTGGGCGGTTCGTAGGAGTCGCCCTCTCGTTCTCGCAAAACCGCTCAGTCATCCGTCGCCGGCGCTAATCAGTCGAGCAGCAGCGCTGCACGAACGACCCCGCCGCGCTCCGAGAGAGGCGCGGAGTGAGCAATCCGTGGCCCGTTTCCGCTGGTATTTGGCTGGAATCCTGCTCGCCTCGCGGGCGAGATGGGTTAATACGCCCTAGTAAGCAGCATGGGCTTGCGAGGGTGCGAGATGGTCACTAGGCGGAAATGTGCCAGTTTTATCGCAGTGCTGGGTCTGATGGGGTGTAGCGCTGAGCGCGCTCGAGATGAGTCCGCTGCGACGCCTGAGGTCGAGGCCCCTACAGTCCCCGCGACCACTGTCACCCCGCCGGTCGTCGACAACCTACCTCCACTCGACGCTGGCAGCGGCATAGCCGACGCCGCCGCGGAGCATGATGCGGCCCAGCTCGACGCGGAGGTCGCGCCGCCCGTGATGCGCCCTACCTCGAAGCCCGCGACGTACACGCGGCCTGCCTTCTGTGACCGCCCGGGTCGTAGCGATGCAGTGATCGACATGTTCTGCGGAGACACGCCTGCGCACGTGGGCAATCTCGGCGATCTGCAGTTCGGCTTGGGCTTTCGCGAGCCAGAGGTGATCGGAACGATCTTCCCGAATGCGGTCGTCATCGCGCACTCTACTGCGCTGTCCGGCGATGTCGTGTCCGAGCTCAACCCCCGCACGATTATCGAGAAAGGGCAGATCTTCGTCGCGTTCAGCCGCGGTGTCCAGCAGGTCGAGTTCGTCGCGCCCGACCGCACCGAGCAAGGCCAGATCAACTTCTACCTCCTGACCTTCCGTCAGGCTTGCAACGATGCCGCTGGTGGCTGCAAGCCCGGTGATCTGTACACGCCTCGCATCGAGTCGGACTGGCTCAGCTTCAAGCTGGAAGACGACGAGGACCTCAAGAACACAGTGTCGGACTGCCGGCAGTGTCATCAGCGCGGGCTGGATAAACCGATCCTGCTGATGCGTGAGCTGGTGGGGCCCTGGACGCACTTCTTCGCGCCGGATCAGGAGGAGGTGACAGGGTTTCCGGAGATGACCGGCACGGGCTTGCTCAAGGAGTATCTGCGCGCGAAGGGCGATGAGCGGTACAGCAACTTGTCGTCCGATGTGCTGCGCGCGACTGTGGGTTTCACGCTCCAAAACCTGGTTCCGCAGCAGCAGCCGGTGCTGTTCGATGGCTCCGAGATCATGAACGAGCGCTGGCCCTGGACCGAGGCGGATGGTTATCCCAAGGTGCCCGCGAAGAGCGCCACTTGGTACAAGCAGTACGATGCGTTCAAGCGGGGCGAGCAGTTGCCGCTGCCGTTCTACGACCCGCGCGTGTCGGACAAGGCGAAGCAAGAGAAGCTGACGGCGGCATACGAGGCCTACCGCAACGGCGAGCTGGCGGCGGAAGAGCTGCCCGACTTCGCCGACATCTTCCCCGATGACCCGCAGATCCGCGCCGAGATCGGTCTGCAAACCGAGCCAGGCGCGTCGCCGGCAGACATGCTGATCCAGGCCTGCGCGAGCTGTCACAACGATGTGCTCGATCAGAACATCTCGCGCGCCCGCTTCAACGTGGCGCTCGGGCGCATGAGCCGAGACGAGATCACGGTCGCGATCGCGCGTTTGAAGGAGCCGCGCGACTCGATCCTGGCCATGCCGCCGCGCGGCAGGCGCCAGATCGACGCAAAAGGCATCGAGCAGCTGATCAGCTATCTCGAGGCATCCAGTCGCCCAGCCGAGGACGACGCGCGCTTGGACAGCGTCGCGAAGCTCGGCATGGCTGGTCCGAAAAACTAACTATTTGTTGCAGTCGCGATCGTTGGGATCGAGCAGGCAGCGGTACGTGCCGCAGTCGTTATTGACCTGCGCGTAGATGGGCTTGTGTAAGCCGTCGGCTTGGCTCCACGCGAGCTGTGCGCCGAACGTCATCGTGGGCATCTCGGCGACCACCGCCGGGTCGAGATCGCCGGACTGCACGAGGTCGTCGAGCACGTCGATGCCGATCGGCCGGATGCGCAGCCGCGCGGTGATCCGCGCCGGCAAGCCGTTCGGGCCTGCCGCTCGCAGCTGCTTCACGACGACGTGTTTACCTTCGACGTAGGTGGTCGACGCGGGCGGGAGTGACACCGACTCGTAGCCTTTGGGGTAGGCCGCCGACTTGGCCGCATCCCAGAACATATGAACGCGCTTGCCGTTCTCGTCGAAGATGCGATCGCCGAACAAAACGAGCTGGGGATCGTGCTTGGGGTCCGTGGGCGGCTTCTCCTCCAGCTCGCCGTCCGCGATGTTGCCGCTGCTAGCTTCAGGGATCAGGTTGCCCGCTTCGTCGTACGCCAGAAACTCCAGCCACATACGCCGGTCTTGTGACGCACCGCTCGGCTGGTTGTGCCCGGCGTTGGTCTCGATCAAGAACGTGAACAAGTTCGGTGGCGACACCTCGACCGAGAAGTACGCGATGCTCGCGTTGCCGAGCTGACAGTCTTCGATCGCGCTGCGCATGGCTTCCCGGTGCGGGAAGTCGCCCGAAGCGACGTCGATCCCTGGCCAGAAGTGCTCGTGCACGATGCGCTCGGGCGCATTCGGCACGTCCGCGACGACGCTCTTTTTGCCTTGCATATGGCAACCTAGGCAGGTCGCGAACGGTGGGTTCTTGCCGGTCGAGCTCTTCGAAAATAGGCTCGCCTCGTACTCTTTGAAGGTGCGCTCGATCGCCACGCCCTTGGGCATGATGATGTCATGGCACGCGCCGCACATCTGCGAGCTCTCGATGGCGTTCTCGTCGAAGTGCTTCGACTGCTCGGTGCCGTGCGCGAGCGTGGGCAGCGCGTTGGCAATGGGGCCGCGTAAGGTTGTGTCCGCGGCTATGCGCAGCTGCGCGTTGTGCGAGCCTTCGACGCTGACCACGCTGTGACAGAAGTAGCAGGTGACGCCGCGGTCTTCGTGGCCGAGCTGATCGAGGTTCAAGCCATCGCTCGTGAGCTTGTCGTACACAGCCATCGGCGCGTGGCACTTCACGCAGAAATCACCGAGCTCGCCTTGCGTCTCGCGCTGGCCGCGCTGGTTCATCGCGCGGAACACCGGATCGCGGGACGCAAAGGCGTGCATGCTTCCCGACCACTCACGGTAGTG
>Ga0190269_10000454_pt1 | contig 20851 bp, 24 predicted proteins | sample Popmic249IS_FD_133749 | JGI IMG/M metagenome (GOLD analysis project Ga0190269, IMG submission 133749) | Populus adjacent soil microbial communities from riparian zone of Blue River, Arizona, USA - 249 IS | ecosystem: Environmental > Terrestrial > Soil > Riparian zone | place: USA: Arizona... | reverse complement strand
TCTACCGCGACTTCCTCAACAAGCCCGGCGAGCTCAACCGCGGCCACACCATCCACGAGTACTGGATGGAGGACTCGGGCGGCCGGTACGGCATCGAGCTGGGTTCGTTCGGCGTCTATCAGATGCCGTCCGAGAGCCACGAGTACGGGATCGAGAACTCGATGCAGCGCGGCCTCGGCTGCCCCGCGGGCGACACGTGCGGCCGGGATCTGCGTACCGATGCGCGCGCCGCGTGGATCGCCGACGTCGGGGCCGAGGTGGCCGGCCGGTACGACTTCATCTTCTTCCTCGCCGCGGGGCAGGACGAGTCCGCCACGTGGCAGGAGTTCGGGGAGATGAAGTTCGCGACGAAGGAGTCGGTCAGCGACGAGTTCGGCCCGCCGGACGAGGCGCTGCCCAACTGGAACGCGACGCGCTACGTGGAATGGACGTCGTGGGCGGCCTCGTCGAACGTCTGGCCCAACGCCACCAGCGGCAGCTCCATCCAGGCGGAGAGCTCGGGCATGTCGACGTACGCGCACGAGTTCAGCCACATCCTCGGCGTCGGCGACAACTACAACAACCCGTACTCCGTGCCGGCCCGGCGCGATTACAGCGGGCCGTGGGAGATGCTGAGCCGCGGCACGTTCAACGGGCCCGGCGGCCCGCACAGCCGGTGGCTCATTCCCGGCACGGCCGGCTCCTCCATGGGCGCCCAGCACATGCTCCGCAACAAGCTGAAGCTCGGCATCGTCGACGACGCCGCGGTGCTGCGCCTCTCGCGGGAGTCGCTGGCCGGATCGGGGGTCGTGGTGGCCCGGGTGACTGCGCGCGCGGTGGAGCCGGGACAGCGGCAGGTCTCGGGCATCAACGTCACGCTGGACGGCGACGACCGCAGCCCGGCCTGCAACCCGGCCACCGATCCCTACTGCGACGGCGGCGGGTACGACAACTACACCCTCGAGGTGGTCGACCGGATGGGCTTCGACTCGTTCACGCCCGACTCCGGCGTGCTGCTGGCGAAGACGAAGAACCAGGACGCCGCGCCGTTCATCTGGACCGTCGACGCCAACCCGCAGGACATCGACAAGGTGGACTTCGTCCGCCCGGACGGCACGCCGCAGAAGATGACCATCGGCGACTACCGTCAGCTGTCCGACGCGCTCTTCCACGCCGGCACCGGCTCGGGCAGCGAGTACGAGCACGTCGACACCGCCAACCGCCTGCACTTCTACGTGCTGGACCCGCGCCGCGACCGGAACGGCGTGCTCACGTACACGGTGGCGGTGCGTTCTCTCGACGGCGCCGGGCCGCACACCCGCGGCGTCCGGGCCGTGCCCGTGATCGCGACCCCGGCCGCCGACGGCTGGATGCGGTGCCGCGTCCCGGTCCGCAACACCGGCAGCACGGCCGCGGACGTCTACCGCGTCTCCGCGGCGCCGGAAGCGGGCTGGACGTCGTGGCTGCCCAAGGAGGTGACCGATGTGGCGGCCGGGCGTACGGCAGCGGTCGACGTCTACGTCAAGCGCGACGCCGCCGGCCTGCGCGGCACGAGGGTGCCGGTCACGGTCACCTCGGAGAGCGACCCGGATGCCACCGCCACCGTGACCTGCCGGGTGCGGTAGCGGGCACGTCGCACGATGGTCCACATGCGACGCTCCGGCGGCCGGTACCGGTTGTCCTATCTCTACGCGATCATCGGGCTGCTCCTGCTGGTCATCGCGTGCTGCAGCCGCTCTTCGTCTACCTGAGCCGCAACGCCGTGCGATGGCGTAACCGGCTGGACTACGGCGACGTCGTCCGGCGCATCGGCCGGGCCACCGAGCGGGTGGACATCTGGAAGCACTGGACGGGGCTGCTGGAGGAGCCGTACGAAGCGCGCTTCCGGGCCGCTGTGCGTACCGCGCTCGACCGGGGTGTGCGGTTCCGGATCATGCTGACCGACCCGTCCAGCCCGGACGCGGCGGACCGGGCGAGGCAGGTCGCGCCGATCGACGCCCTGGCGCTGATCCGCCAGAACATCGACCGGCTGGAGGCCTTCACCGGCGAGCTGACCGCCGTGCAACGCGAGCATTTCCAGGTACGCGTGAGCGCCTCCGGCCCGGCGCACGCCCTGTACCGGGTCGACGACTGGCTCTCGTACGGTCTCTTCCGCAACCGCAGGGTGAGCGAGAGCTCCCAGCGCGAGGTGCCCGTCCACGGCGATCTGGGCGAGCTGGCCCTCGAGGCCTTCGAGGGCCGGTGGAACGCCCCCGGGCTGCTGAGCATCGCCGACCACGACCGGATGGCGGTCCGGTTCACCGTCGACGGCGCCACCAGCGACCACGAGCTGCGGTACGTGGTCCACGACGGCGACCTCTGGGTCAACGTGCCCCCGCAGGCGCTGCCGCTCGCCTTCCATCCCGGCCACCGGGTCTCGGTGAACGGGGACGGCCCGGACACGCACGTGCTGACGCCCCCGGCGGAGGAGACGCGGGAGCGGATGACCGCCCTCTACACCGCGAAGTACGGACCGGGCCAGGGCGTCGTGCTCCTCCGGCTGACCAGCGCCCGGCCCGGTCCGGGCGCAAGCGACGTGCCGGCAACGTGACGCCGGTGTCGTAACGCGGCGTAAACGGGCGGGTGACGGAGAAAAATCTCGGATCTCGTTGCACAGCACGGGGCGTGCGAGGCGTCCTATGGGATGTGACCTTCGAGCAATTCGCGGTGGCCCGGCTCCCGAGCCTGCTGCGGTACGCGGTCGTCCTCACCGGCGACCGCGACCTCGCGCAGGACGTCGTCCAGGAAGTCCTGGCTCGGGCCCAGGTCAAGTGGCGGCGGATCAGCGATGCGGACTCGCCTGAGGCGTACGTGCGCCGGATGGTGCTCAACGAGTACCTGTCCTGGCGGCGCAGCTGGGCGGTGCGCAACGTGCATGCGGTCGGGGAGCGGCTCGTCGACATCGACGACGCCCGGGGCGGGGTACGCGACCCGGCCCAGGGCGTGGTGGACGCCGACGCGCTGTGGAACCGGCTGGCGACGCTGGGGCGCAAGCAGCGGGCCGTCCTCGTGCTGCGGTATTACGAGCAGATGGAGGACTCGGCGATCGCCGACCTGCTGAACTGCTCCCCGGCGACGGTGCGCAGCCATGCCTCGAGGGCGCTCAAGACACTCCGGTTGTCGCCGGAGTTCGCTCCCAGAGTTCACGCCAAGGAGGCGTCGTGAATCACAACGAGGACCGGCTTCGCGAAGCCTTCGAGAGCCACGAGCACCTGGCTCCGGATTCGGCGGCGGTGTACGCCCGAGTGCAGGAGCTGTCGAAGGCGTACGTGTGGCGCCGCCGGGGCGCGCAGGCCGCGGGCGGCATCGTGCTCGGCGCCGGCCTGATCGCCGGCGTGGCCAACCTCCCGGCGATCCTGCCGGCCGGGCCCGCCGACAACAGCGGCGCCATGGTGGCCCCCGCCGCCGCGCCGGCCGTGCCGTCGGTGGAGCCGTCGCCGTCGCGCCCGGCGAAGCCGCCGATCGAGCGGTCGCCCGAGCCCTACCCCAACCAGAAGCAGTACGACGCCTACTTCAACGCCGGCTACGACTACGACGACGCCCTCAAGCTGGCCAAGAAGTGGAAGATGTCCACGGCCGACGACAACATCGGGGACGTCAAGGTGCGCGCCGGGCAGTGGCTGATCGACGGCAAGAAGCTGCCGGTGCGGCCCAGCAACGACCCGGACGACGTCGACATCGTCACACCCAAGGAAGAGCAGCAGGTCAACGCGTTCTTCGAGGCCGGCTACGACTACGACGACGCCGTGAAGCTGGCGAAGATGTGGAAGAAGCCCACCCCGTACGAGGCCAAGATCGCGGGCGGGAAGAAGATCCTCGCCGGGGAGACCCTGCCGATCCGGCCGTGACCCCCCGTCTGCTCCGGCGTACCGGATTCGAGATCGAGCTGATGGCCCCGCCAGGCCTCAGCCGGCGCACCCTGGCCGTGGACCTGGCCGCCCGCTGCGGCGGCCGGGTCCACCCGGTGTGGCACCACGACAGCGAACCGTCCCTGGTCCCCGGCCTGGGCCGGTTCCTGCACCTCACCCAGGGTTTCGAGGTACGCCGGAGCGACGGCTCCCCGCTGTGCACGCTGGTCGACGACGTCACGCTGCTCGCCGACCTGGATCCGCGGGCCCCCGCGGCGCCGGGCTGGTTCCGCGTCCTCACCGACGACCGGCGGCTCCTGCACCTGATCGCCGCCCACAGCGACCCCGGCGGCACGCTGACGGCCGCCCTGGACGCGTCGGCGCAGCTGTGGGGGACGGTCGTGCAACGCCACGACGACGTGTACGTCCTCGAGGACCCCGGTGGCGCCACGATCGCGCTGGCCGCGCCGCAGGGCGCCGGGCGCGAACGACCCTGCGAGATCGTCACGCCGCCGCTCACCGGCGATCACGGCGCGGCGCTGGAGGACCTGCTCGGCCCGGCCCGCGAGCTGGGTTTCACCGTTCCGCGTGAGGCCGCCGTGCACCTGCACCTCGACGGCGGGCCGTTCCGCGAGGCGTACGCGCTCGCCAACGTCGTCCGCCTCTTCGCGTGGTGGCGTGAGCCGCTGCGTGCCCTGCTGCAGACCAACCCGGCGTGCCGCCGTCTCGCCCCACTGCCCGAGCCGCTGGTCGAGGCGGTGCGGGGCGTGCCGTCGTACGAGGATCTGGTGAAGGCGGCGGACGACGGCGAGCTCACCAAGTTCTTCGACGTCAACCTCACGCAGCTGCTCACCGACACCCCGCGGCGGGACACGATCGAGATCCGCATCCTGCCGGGGGCGATCGAGGCCGCCGACATCCTGAACCGCGCGGCACTGGTCGAGCTGCTGCTGGAGCGCTGCCTGCAACCCGAGCCGTTCCCGGACGCGCCGGCCGACCCTCAGGCCGCGCTCGACGCGCTGCTCGAGGTGGCCGCCGAGGTGCTGGCCGGCCGCTGACTCACACCCGGCGGAACACGTCGAGGACGAACCACTCGTCCTCGTGGCGTACGCGGCGGTCGAGCTCCGGCCGGCTCGCCAGCGCCTCGTGCACGTTGAAGCCGTCGTAGTTGCCGCCGTCCTGCCGGTCACGGAAGTGCACCGACACCAGGTCGCCGTCCGGCTCCAGGCGCTCCACCAGCCCGTCGAGCAGCGCGGTCAGGTCGTCGGCGGACAGGTAGTAGAGCAGGTCGCCGATCACGATCAGGTCGAAGGCGCCCGTGGGGAGGCCCGCGGGCAGCATCGCCGTCTCCACCCGTACGTTCGGAAGGTCCCGGACCACCTCCGTGGCCTGCTGGACCGCCGCCTCGACGCAGTCGACCGCCAGGACCTCGTCGCAGCGCTCCGCCAGCATCCGGGTGAGCAGGCCGATCGAGCAGCCCGGCTCGTAGCAGCGCCGGTAGCGCTCCCGGGGGAGGCTGGCCATCGTGACCGCGTACTTGCGCTGGTCGTGCCACTTCGTCGCGACGTCCCAGGGGTCGTCCTTGGCGAGGTAGAGGTTGACGAAGTGGTCCTCGGAGACGGACGCCGCCGGCGGCTGGGCATCACCCTGTGCTCGTGTCACGCCGTGATTCTGCCCGACCGGCGGTGGACCGATCGTGGCGAGCCGGGACGTGATGCACACTGGCGGGGTGAGAAGGTCGGAGACGGTGCAGCGGTTGCTGCGGCAGTCGCACCACGCCCGGCCCGAGGACCTGCCCGAGATGGCCATGCAGGCCGCGAAGCTGCTCGGGGTCGAGGCGCTGGTGATCCACCTGGTCGATCACCAGCAGCGGGTCCTGGTGCCGATGCTCGGCGGGTCCGCGCCGCACCGGGAGCGGGTGGCGGTCGACGGGACGATGGCGGGCCGGGCGTTCAGCATGGTCGGCGCCGTCGTCGCCGACGGGGACGACGTCCGCCTGTGGCTGCCCCTCCTGGACGGCAGCGAGCGTCTGGGCGTGCTGGAGGTCGTCACCCAGGCCGTGCCGGATCCCGGGACGGTCGAGGAGTGCTCGGCCGTGGCGGCGTTGCTGGCCGAGTTGGTCGTCACCCGCAGCGGTTACAGCGACACGGTCGAGCGGCTCAGGCGCCTTCAACCGATGCAGCTGGCCGCCGAGATGCTGCGGGCGCAGTTGCCGCCGCTGACCTTCTCGACCGGCCACCTCATGATCAGCGGGGTGCTGGAGCCGTGCTACGACGTGGGCGGCGACGCCTTCGACTATGCGGTCAACGGCGACACCGCCCATCTGGCGCTCTTCGACGCGGCCGGGCACGGCTCGGCCGGCGGGATGCGGGCCGTGATCCTGTCCTCGCTGGCGCTCGCGGCGTACCGCAACGCCCGTCGCTCCGGGCTCGACCTGACCGCGACGTACCACCACATCGACGACGCGGTCCGCGCGCACGACCGCGCGGGGATGATCACCGCCGTCCTCGCCGAGCTGGACCAGCGCACCGGCGTGCTGCGGGTCATCTCGGCCGGGCATCCCGGCGGGATCGTGCTGCGTGCCGGCAAGGTCGTCAAAGTCCTGCCCACACCGACCGCCCTTCCGGTGACGCTCGGCGACAAGCGGCCGCCGGTGGTGGTCGAGGAGGCGCTGGAGCCGGGCGACCGGTTGCTGCTCTACACCGACGGCATCGTGGAGGCCCGCTCGACCGACGGCACGGAGTTCGGGCTGGACCGGCTGATCGACTTCGCGGTGAAGGCGGTCGCCGATCGGCTGCCCGCGCCGGAGACCACCCGCCGGCTGGTGCACGCCATCCTCGACCATCAGGACGACCGGCTGCAGGACGACGCCACCGTGCTGCTGGCCGAGTGGCTGCACCCCGCGCCGGGGCCGGAGGAGCACGCCGACCCGGTGACCGGGCCGGTGGAGGCCCCGCTGGATCTCCCCCGCTGACGGCTCAGCCGGCCGGCAGCCGCCAGCGCTGGCTCGCCTTGCCGGTGCAGGGCAGGATCGCCAGCGCCGGGCCCCCGTCGCCCTTGGGCAGGATGCTCAGGCACCGGCCCGAGCGGGCGTTGAACAGCGCGCCGTCGGTCTGCGGCACCCACAACTGCGCGATGCCGAAATTGCAGTCCCACAGCTGGATGCGGTAGTCGATGTCGGCCCCGGCGTTCCCGCCGATGTCCAGGCACCGGCTGCGGCTCGCCGGCATGAGCACACCCTCGCGGGTGAAGGTCCACCGCTGACCGGCGGAGCCGTCGCACGTCGCGGCCTGCAGCTTGGCGCCGTTCTCGTCGGCCGCGGGCATCTCGATGCAGCGGCCGTCGGCGCTGGTCACCGTGGTGACCGGCGGCGTGGCGCTCTTCGACGGCGAGGGGCTCGGCTTCTTCGAGGTGGGCTTCGGTGACGCGGGTTTGCGCGACGGGCGCTTCGACGGCGACTTCTTGGGAGCCGGGCTCACCGAGAGCGAGGGCGACGGCGAGGCCTGAGCCACCGGCGTCGCCGGGGAGGCGGGCTGGTCCGCGGCGGTGGGGATGAACTGGATCGCCGCGGCGGCCCCACCGGCGAAGAGGATGGTGGCCGCCCCGACCGCGGCGAGGACCAGGGGCAGGCGCCTGCGCGAGCGTTCCGGCGTGGCCGGGAGCGGCGGCGGCGTGTCGATCGGCGCTATCGGCCCGGACAGCCCCGACCGGTCGATGGTCGCGGGCGACCCGGACCAGCTGACGGAGGGCGTGAAGGCGGCGCCGCGCGGGTCGGAGTCGCCGGGGCGCGGGTAGTGGCACCGGCTGACGATCTCCTCCGGGGTGGGGCGGCGCGCCGGGTCGCTCGCCACACACGCCCGGATCAACCCGGCCAGACGGCCGTCGACGCCGTCGAGGTCGATCTCCTCGCGCAGCAGCCGCAGGCAGATCGCCTGGGCGCTGCCGGCGCCGTACGGACGCCGCCCCGTGGCCGCGTGCGCGACGGTGGCCCCGAGCGCGAAGACGTCCGCCGCCGGGGTCAGGTTGTCGTCGGTCAGCAGCTCGGGCGCGATGTATCCCGGGGTGCCGACGATGATGCCGCTCTGGGTGAGCCCGGTGTCGGCCGGGTCGCGGGCCAGGCCGAAGTCGATGAGCTGCGGGCCGGTCGGGGAGAGGATGACGTTCTGCGGTTTGAGGTCGCGGTGGCAGATGCCGTGCCCGTGGATCTCCGACAGGCCCTCGGCCAGGCTCGCCATCAGCCGCAGGCACTCGGCGGTGGTCATCGGCCCCTCGGACTCCACCGCGTCGGCGAGGGTGGCGCCCGGGATGAACTCGGTGGCCATCCAGTACGGCGGCTCGTCGAGCTCCGCGTCGATCAGCGCCGCCGTGTACGCGCTGCGCACCAGCCGCAGCGTCGCCACCTCGCGCCGGAACCGCGCGAGGGTCTCGGCGTGGGTGAGCAGGAGCGGATCGAGCACCTTGACCGCCGCGAGCCGGCCGCCGGGGGAGCGCCCCAGGTAGACCGTCCCCATGCCGCCGACGCCGAGCCGGCCCTCGAGCTCGTACCGGCCGGTGCGGCGGGGGTCGGTGGGCAGCAGTGGATCCACGGGTCCGAAGGGTACTCACGAAACCGGCGCGGCAGGGCACCGGCGGCGCCCTTGCATCGACATCTGCCTCAATGTCGAGCAACCTTTCGCCCGTCCGCCGCCACTTGAGGGGCGTTCGACGACGAATCGGGAAGGCGGACGGATGACCCAGGTACGAGCCCCCCGGCCGGGCCGCAAGCGGCGTGCCGCCGTGCTCGCGGGCTTCGCGGCGGTGGTGATCACGGCGACCGGCGTCACCGCGACGGCATTCGCGGACAGCCCGGCCGCGGACGACGGTCCCCGGGTCACGGCGGCGTCCTGGCCCACGCCGGCGCGCACCGAGACGCTCACCGCGACCCGGCAGATCAGCGGCGCCTTCGACGGCGGCAACGTGCGCTTCGTCGGCGGCGGGGCCCTCGGCGACGGCGGCCAGGACGAGGGCCAGGACCCGATGTTCAAGCTCGCCGACGGCGCCACGCTGGCCAACGTGATCATCGGCAGCCCGGCGGCCGACGGCGTGCACTGCTCCGGCACCTGCACCCTGCGCAACGTGTGGTGGCAGGACGTGGGCGAGGACGCCGCGACCTTCAAGGGCACGGCGGCAGGTCAGACCATGACCATCACCGGCGGCGGGGCCATGCACGCCGCGGACAAGGTGTTCCAGCACAACGGCCCGGGCACGATGATCATCCGGGACTTCCAGGCCCAGGACATCGGCAAGCTCTACCGCTCGTGCGGCAACTGCAGCAAGCAGTACGCGCGCCACGTGCAGGTGTCCACCGTGACGGTGACCGTACCCCTGAAGATGCTTGTCGGAATCAACCCGAACTTCGGCGACACCGCGGTGGTCAGCGGGGTGACCCTGGTCGGCGACGCGAGCAAGCCGGTGATCTGCGGCCTGTTCGAGGGCGTCACCAGCGGCGAGCCGACGCTGATCGGCACCACGCCCGACGGGGTGTCCTGCAAGGTCAGCTGACGGCCGGCGGCCTGCCCGCCACCAGGGGGCTCCTAGCGGGTAGGACTCGCCGAGACCGAGACCGAGACCGAGACCGAGGCCGAGGCCGACGGCGACGGGGTGGGAACGCTGACATTGCCGACCGGGGCGGTCACGGCCGTCGAGGGGGTTGTCGGCGCCGGTTCGTCGTTCCTGTCGTTGTCGCACCCCGCGAGGGCGACGGCGGCCACCGCCCCGGCCACCATCGATGTGATGCGATGCTTCTGCATCGGCAAAGCGTAAGGCCGGACCGGGGGAAGCGCTCGGCGGCGGGACGGGGGAGACCATGGCGCCGAGGCAGGTGGGCCGGGAGGACCTGGCCGGTGTGGCGAGGGCCGCGCTGGGCGGTGCGCGCCGGCTGGAGGCGGTGCAGCGGATCGCCGGCGGCACGCGCAAGGGCGTGTACCGGATGACCTTCGACGACGCCGGCACGGCTGTGGCGTACCTGTGGGAGCGGTCCGAGAACTATTGGCCGGCGGGGGAGAGCGACGGCGATCCCGGTGACCCGTTCTCCGCGGGAGTCGGGCTCGACCTCTTCGAGGGCGCGTACGCCCGGCTGCGCTCCCTGGGCCTGCGCGTCCCCGAGGTCTACCTGATCGACCGCAGCCAGGCCCACTACCCGGCCGACCTCATGGTGCTGGAGGACTTCCCCGGCGAGAACCTCATGGACCGGCTCGACCGGGATCCCGCCGCCGCGGCTCCGACGATGGAGCTCCTGGCCGAGGCGCTCGAGGCGATGCGGGCCTATCGCGCGCCGGCGTACGGGAGGGTGGCCGTGATCGACGGCGGTGGCGCGTCACGGTGGCCGACCTGCGAGGCGGGCGCGCTGGCCTTCGGGCTGCGGTGCCTCGCCGAGGCCGCCGCCCGCGACGAGCGCATCGCCGGGGCGCGGGACCGGTTGGAGGCGCGGTTGCACGAGCTCGCCGCCGCGGTCCGGCCCCGCGCCGAGTACGCCGTCGTCCACGGTGAGCTGGGCCTCGACCATGTCCTGATCGACCGGCGCGACCGGCCTGTGCTCATCGACATCGAGGACCTGCTGTACTTCGACGTCGAGTGGGAGCACGTGTTCCTGCGCATCCGGCTGGGCAGCGACTACCACTGGCTCGCGGTCGACGGTCTCGACGAGGACCGGCTGGCGCTCTACATGCTCACCCAGCGGCTGTCGCTGACGGCCGGGCCGCTGCGCCTGCTCGAGGGCGACTTCCCGGACCGGGAGTTCATGCGGAGCATCGTCGAGCACAACCTCACCGAGGCGCTCGCGCTCGCCACTCCTCGGCCAGCATCGCGAAAATGAGCTCGGTGCTCCACTCGCCCTTGAACATCTCGTTCTGCACGAGCCGGGCCTCCTGGCGCATGCCGAGCCGGCGGCAGACGTTGGCGGACGCCTCGTTGCGCTCGTCCAGGCGGGCGACGATGCGGTGCAGCCCCAGCTCCTCGAAGCCGAGCCGCAGCATCGCTCCGGCTGCCTCGGTGGCGTACCCGTGACCGGCGTGGCCGGGGTGGAAGACGTAGCCGAGCTCCCCGCCGAGGTGCTCGCGGCTGTGCCAGTAGAGGAGCACGTCGCCGACGAGCTCGCCGGTGCCGGCGTGCTCGACGCCGAGCGTGAGGCCCTGCCCCTCGTCGGTGAGGACGGTGGCCGCCCACTGCCCGGCGAGCCGTTCCGCGATCGTCGTGCGGTCCATCGGCTCGAACGGCACGTATCGGCAGACCTCCGGCCGGCTGCGGTAGTCGAGCAAGGGGGCCGCGTCGGCCGCGGTCAGTGGCCGCAGGAGCAGGCGTTCCGTGCGGACGGGGTACGAGGGACGCAACTCGAGGTCTGCCACGGCGATCATCGTGCCATTCGCCGCCGCCCCGCGGCGATGAGGTTCTCCGCGCGCGCCCGGGCCGCCTCGGCCGGGGTCGTGCCCGTGGCGCGGGCCGTCCGCAGCACCTCCGCGAGCGTGTCGCCGATGGCGGCGACGCGGTTCGTGGCCTGCTCGGACGTCTCGTGGTGCAGCTCGACGGCGGTGGCGTGGACGATCCCGCCCGCGCTGACCACGTAGTCCGGCGCCCAGAGGATGCCGCGCTCGTGCAGCACGCCGGCGGTCGCGGGCTCGTCGAGCTGGTTGTTGGCCGGCCCCGCGATCGCAGCGCAGCGCAGGGCCGGCACGATCTCCCGGGTGAGCAGGCCACCGGTGGCGGCGGGGACCAGCACGTCGACGTCGGCGGTACGGCACTCCTCCGGGCTGGTCCAGGTCGCGCCGTACTTGCCGGCCAGGGCGCGCCGGTCCTCGTCCACGTCACTGACCACGCAGGTGGCGCCCGCCTCGGCGAGCATTCGCAGCACGTGCGCGCCGACCCGGCCCAGGCCGAGGATCGCGAAGGTGCGCTCGCCGAGGGGCTCAGGGCTCAGGGCCTGCAGGGACGCCAGGACGCCCACGGCGGTGTGCTCGGAGGAGTCGCCGCTGCCGCCGGCCTCGACCGGCCGGCAGAACGCGTACGGGGTGCGCTCGGCGATCGTGACCATGTCGTCCGGTCCGGTGCCCATGTCCGGTCCGGTGGCGTAGGCGCCGCCGAGCCCGGCGATCACGTCGCCCACGTCGTGCAGCACCTCCCGGCGGGCCGGGGCGTCGAGGGTCTGCCCGGGCGCGAGCGCGACCACGGTCTTGCCGCCCCCGTTCGGCAGCCCGGCGAGCGCGCACTTGGCGGACATCGCGGCGGAGAGCCGCAGCGCGTCGGTGAGGCCGTCACGCCAATCCGGGTACGCGGCCAGCCGGCACCCGCCGATGGCCTGTCCGAGCGCGGTGGAGTGCACCGCGACGATGATCGGGACGCCGGAGCGCCGGCCGCGCTCGATGATGATTCGTTCGTGATCCATGCCGGAAAGATAGGCAGCCGAGCGGCCCTTTTTCCGCTCTGCCGAATGATGTTCGGCAATTGCGGCATACTGCCGGTCGTGGACGAACTTGATTCGGCGATCGTGGAGCATCTGCAGACGGATGCCCGGCAGACCAACCGCGAGCTCGCCGGCCGGCTCGGCATCGCGCCCTCGACCTGCCTCGAACGGGTCCGGGCCCTCCGGGAGCGCGGGGTGATCACCGGCTACCACGCCGAGGTGAGCCTGCCCGCGCTCAACCGCGGCGTCCAAGCCCTCCTGCACGTCCAGGTACGCCCGCTGAGCCGCACAGTGATCGACGGCTTCAAGGCGTACGCGATGGCGCTGCCCGAGGTGCTCTCGGTGTTCGTCGTGGCCGGCGGCGACGACTTCCTCGTCCACGTCGCCGTGCCGGACGTCGACGGGCTGCACGCCTTTCTCATGGACAAGTTCAGCGGGCGCCGCGAGATCGTCGGCTTCCGCAGCTCCGTGATCTACCAGCACGCCCGCAAGCAGGTCATCGAATCCCTCGAGTGATGCAACCGGCCCGGGGGCTGCGGGGTGTTCAGCTACGTGCGGATTCGACGAGGGAAACGAGCGCCATGACGGGCGGCACCGAGGATTTCGACGCGTTCTACGCCGCCACCGCCCGGCGCGTGGTGCTGCACGTGTACGCCGTCTGCGGCGACCTGGGCGACGCGCAGGACATCGTGCAGGAGGCGTACGCGCGCGCGTGGCAGCACTGGCCCAAGGTGTCCGGTTACGACAACCCGGAACAGTGGGTGCGCTCGGTCGCGTGGCGCCTCGCCGCCAACCGGTGGCGCGGCTTCAAGCGATGGCTCGCGGCCCAGGCCCGGATGGGCGGGCAGCCCACCTCGACGGCCAGCCCGTCCCCCGACCGCGTGGCCGTGGTCGCGGCGCTCCAGCGGCTGCCCGAGGCGCAGCGGCAGACGGTCGTCCTGCACTACCTGCTCGACATGTCGGTGAGCGACATCGCCGCCGGCACCGGCGTCCCCGCCGGAACGGTGAAGGCGCGGTTGTCCCGCGCCCGGGCGGCCCTCGCGGACCTGCTCAGCGACGAATCCCCGGAGGTGCGCGATGCCCGAGCCCGTTCGTGACCTGCTCCTCGGCCTGGAGGAGGACGTCCGTCAGGTCCGCCTCGCCCCGGCCCGGGACATCCGGGCGCGCGGCCGCAGCCGGGCCCGCCGGCGGGTCGCCCTGGCCGCGGCCGGGCTTGCGCTGGTCGCCGGCGTCGGCGGCATGAGCCTGGTCCGGCTGACCGGCCCGCCGTCCCAGCCGGCGGCTCCGGCCCCGCCCCCGGCCACGGCATCCGGCAGCTGCCCGGGTCTCGACCTGCGCCTGCCCGACGGCCCGGAACAGGTCGCCGTCCGCGTCTTCGACGGGGTCGGCCGCATCGACGCCATCGGCGGCCGGGACGACGCCGTGGCGAACGACCTGCGGAACCGGGGCTTCACACAGGCGTCGGCCCCCGGCGGCGGGCCCGGGAAGACCCGCCCGGACGCGGTGGCGACCCTGCGGTACGGCCCCCGGGCCGTCGGCAAGGTGGGGCTGCTCCAGGCCATGCTGCTGAACAAGGCCGACGCCCAGTTCGACCCGGGGCGTACCCGCGCCGACGTGGATCTCGTGGTGGGCAAGGGGTTCCAGCAGTTCGCCACCCCGACCGAGCTGAACCAGGCGCTGGTCGAGGCGGGGGAGCCGACAGCGCCATCGGAGTGCCGGTGACCGGCGCGTCATCTTGACTAAATTTCGCAAATATGGGGCTTGACTCGTGATGACCATCACAAGCTACCGTCCGCTTTGTCCAGAAAAGTTGCTCGGGTCCTGGCTGTCCGTATCTCCGCGGGCGGCACCGGCATCGCCGGCTCAGGAGCTCACATGCGTGTCCCGAGCCGACCGAGGAGACTTAGCTGTCCGCTCGTCGCATGCGCCTGGCCGCTGTAACCGGCGCTTTCACAGTTCTGCTCGCCTCCGCTCCCGCGCAGGCCGCTCCTCCGCTCACGCCGGCCCCCAAGAAGGTGGCCAGCGTGGTGAAGGCGTCGGCTCCGCGGAAGGCTCCCGCCGCGCGGAAGGCGCCGAGACTCACTCCCGTGCAGATCGCCCGGCGACAAGCCCGGGCCCGGGTCCGGGTGGTCACGTACGCCCGGGCCCAGCGCGGTGACCGGTACGCGCACGGCGCCAGCGGCCCGTCGAGCTGGGACTGCTCGGGGCTGACGTCGGGCGCGTACCGCACCGTGGGGATCCGGCTGCCGCACTCCTCAGCCGCGCAGGCCCGGCGGGGCACCCGGGTCACCCCCCGGTACGCCCGGGTCGGCGACCTCGTGGCCATGAACGGGCACGTCGGCGTGCTCGTCGGGCGGTGGCGCATGGTCGACGCGCCCGGCCCGGGGCGACGGGTCGTCGAACGGGCGATCTACCGCAGCGGAAGCCTGCAGTTCCGCCGGCTCATCGGTTGAAAGCGGCTGTCGTGGGAACACTAGAAGCGTTCACGAACGGCCTGATCAATAACGTATGCACCGGGCGCTACGCAACCTACTTCAGGTGGGATGTTTATGGCCGCTCAGGTGAGTTTGAGCCTGCCCTGTTTCCGGGCAAGACGACGGCACACCGCAGCACCTCGCGGGCTGCCGGCACATCCCCCGTGCCGGTGGGTCCGTCGAGCAGGAGGGGTTGCCGACGCCGGCAGCCGGATACAGGGAGCTTCTACATGACCGTCATCGCCGTCTCCGCTCAGGAAGCCGACACCGTCACCGACGCGTCGGCGAGCACGGACAGCGCCAGTGAGCTCATGACTGCGATGGCGAGCCTGCCCGCGGGCCACCCGTCACGCCCGGCGTTGCGCGACCGCGCGATCGAGGCATGGCTGCCGCTGGCCCGGCACCTCGCCAACCGCTACTCCGGCCGCGGTGAGCCGTCGGACGACCTGTACCAGGTCGCCGTCGTGGGCCTGATCAAGGCCGTCGACCGGTTCGAGCTGGACCGGGGCGTCGAGTTCGCCGGGTTCGCGATCCCCACGATCGTCGGGGAGCTCAAGCGCCACTTCCGCGACCGCACCTGGTCGATCCGGGTGCCGCGGCGCCTGCAGGAGCTGCGCCTGGCCATCACCGGCGCCAACAGCACGCTGAGCCACACGCTGGGCCGCTCGCCGACCGTGGCGGACATCGCCGAGCACCTGGGCATCAGCGAGGAGGACGTCGTCGAGGGCCTGGAGGGCGCGCGGGCGTACACCGCGGCCAGCCTCTCCACGCCGGTCAACGCCGACGGCAGCACCGAGCTGGGCGACACGATCGGCGGCATGGACGACGGGTTCGAGCTCACCGAGCTGCGGGTGGCGCTGGGTCCGGCGCTGGCCATGCTCACCGAGCGCGAGCAGCGGATCGTCAGCCTGCGGTTCTACGGCAACATGACCCAGTCGCAGATCGCCGAGCAGGTCGGCATCTCGCAGATGCACGTCTCCCGGCTGCTGACCAAGGCGCTGGGCAAGCTCCGCGACCAGCTCGACGGCTTCGCCGCCTGATCGTCGCTTCGCCGCCCGGCCGGACCTCACCGTCCGGCCGGGCGCCCGAGCCCGATCCGGGCGACAGCCGCCTGATCTTCATCGGAAAGCCGGAAGCCGGCGCCACCCTCGCGGTGGCGCCGGCTTCCGTCGTCTCACGCGACGACGTCCCTCACGCGATGGCGACCCAGACGTCGTCCAGCGCGCCCTGGAACTGGTCGTTGTCGGCGTACGCGCCCTTGCCGCCGATGCTCAGCGGGTTGCGGTTGACGACCGACAGGCTCGCCGGGACGCGGGTGCTGCCGCGCCACTGCCCGTCCACCCGGATCACCAGCGAGGTGCGCTTGCGCCGGCACTCGACGGTGTGCCAGTCGTTGTCGGCGACCGTGACGCTGCTCTTGGCGATGTGGACCTTGCGGCTCCCGCCGTCCACCATGGCGCAGCTCGGCTTGCCGGCCGCCCCGTCGATCTGCAGCTTGTACTGGCTGCCGCGGGCCGAGTAGCCCTTCTGCAGGACGTTCTGGCCCTTGGTGGTCCGGTCCGGGCGGAGCAGCACGGTGGCGCCGAAGCGGATGAGCCGCTTGCCGGGGTTCAGATCCCCGGAGTTCTTCGCGCGCAGGGCGACGCGGGGGCACGGCTCCTCGCGGCAGGGCGCCGGGAACGTCAGGGCGGCCCCGCTGCCGCGCGCGATCGTGGCGACGGCGCCGCCGTCGCCGGTGACCGCGGTGAGCAGGTGCTTGTGGCCGCTGACGTCGACGAAGCCGCCGTCGGCCGGGTCGTCGAAGGTGTAGCGGGCGATCTGCGTGCCCCAGGTGGTCTGCGCGTCGGCGCGTATGTGGAACGAGCCGGCGACTGCGGCCGTCACGGAGGTGGCCGCCACGACGGCTGCCGCCCAGCGTCGCCGGGATGAGTGAGCTGTCATGTCCGAATCATCCCTATTCGCTGGTACGGCGGCAGCCGTGGCGGCGCGGTCGAACGGCCAGGACGTCCTGGCCGAACGGCGGGGCGCGGCTATTGCCCGGCCTCCACGGTCGCTTCCTCGGTCTCCGGCTCGGCCTCGGTCTCGGCCTCCGGCGTGTCCAGCTCTGTCCCGACGACTGGCACGTCGACCCAGAGGGCGCGCAGCTGGCCCTGCATGAAGCTGGTCAGCCGGGCGCGGTACGCACGGTCGAACTCCTCCAGCGACTCGATCTGCTGCTGGAGGGCCTCCCGCTTCGCGCCCAGGCTGCCGACCGCGTCCTCGTACCGCTGCTGGGCCTGGAGTTTGAGCTGTTCGGCGTGCTCCTTGGCGTCGCCGGTGATCGTCCCCGCCTGCTTGCGCGCCTCGGACACGATCTTGTCGGCGTTCCGGCGTGCCTCCTCCGCCTGGGCGCGGGCCTCGCGCGCGGACTTCTCGGCGGTCGCCCGGGCCTCGGAGAGCACCCGGTCCGCCTCCTTGCGGATGTTCCTGGAGTGCGTCTCCGCGTCCTTGGCGATCTGATCGGCGGCGGCCTGCGCGTCCGCCCGGATCTTCTCCGCCTGGCGGTTGGCGATCGCGATGTGTTCCTCGGCCGTGCGCTGGGCCAGCGTCAGCACCTGAAGGGCCTGGTTGGGGTGCATGGCGCCGGGCACGATCAGCGGATGTTCCGAGGTTGCGGTGTCGGGCGCGCTCCCGTTGAGCACGGCCTTGAGCCGGTCCTTGATCTGTGTCTCGGTCACAGCGAACTCCCGTGGGTCAGAGAGGGGGCCTAGCCAGGTGCATAACGGGCGAAGGCGGCATTCCGGCGTGGGGATGGGACGAGGTTCGCGGCGTTGAGGCGTACGGCCGACGCAGAGTGCCAACCGGTGGACAGAGGGTGACTGTTCGGACCACTTCTCGGCGGCTTACGTACGGGTTTGGTGTAGAGCGTGGCCGGGTCCGGTGTCTCTCGGGTGGCTACCCGGCCACGCGGCACACCCGGGGGGAGACGCGATGCCGCACCGCCGCCGGCGGGCCGACGACTGGTGGCCGTGGATCGTCGCCGCCCTCGCCGTCCTCCTGACCGCCGGGTGCGTCACGCTCGTCACGCTCATCGGGGTGGCGGCGAACACCCTCTCCGCCGACCCGGGCCCGGCAGCCGGACAGGCCACCCGCGCCGACGCCGTCGTCGGCCGCATGCACCGGACGATCGCGGACGGACGGTTCGAGTTCGCCGTCACCGGCATGCGCTGCGGACTCCGCCAGGTCGGCACGAAGCGCCTGGGCCAGAAGGCACGCGGCCGCTTCTGCCTGGTGGCGGTCACGGTCAAGAACACCAGCCGCCGTACGCGCACCCTCGACGCCACCGCGCTCACCGGCTACACGCCGGACGGCCAGGCGTACCCCAGCGAGGCCGGCGCGGCGATGTTCGCGGGCGGCCCGGGCCGGACGGTCCTGGAGAGCATCGGCCCCGGCGTACGGGTGCACGGCACCCTCGTCTTCGACGTGCCGCGAGGAACGAAGCTGTCAGCGGTCGTGCTGCGCGAGTCGATGCTGACCCGCGGCGTACGCATCCCGCTCAGCGTTCCGATGCCTCCGCAGTGACGGCTCTCAGCTCGGTCAGCGCCTCACGGAGGAAGGAACCGAGGGTCCGGTCGCCGGTCCGGCCGATCCAGCGGACGAAGGCGACCTTGAACACGGCCGTTCCCGCCTCCGCGGCGAGCTCCGCGGCCGGGTCGCCGACGCCGCGCCGGCGCAGGGTCTCCGCTCGGCGTACGTGGGTGACGGCGCCCAGCGGTGGCCCGCGGTGCACCGGGCGGACGCTGCCCGGCTGTTGCGGCTCGCCGTGGAGCACGCCCCGGCCGGCGCCTGGCTGGCCGCGATGGTCTCCCTCGACAGCCCGGCCTCCAGCGAGCGGACGCGCCGGCTCCCGGGATGGGAGCCGGCGCATCACGAGCCGCCAGCACGAGGTGCTCGCGCTGGCCGCCGAGGGCCGCACGGACGACCAGATCGCGCGCCAGCTGGGCACGAGCAGCCGTACGGTCTCCAAGCACCTCCAGCGGGTCTACGCCACCCTGCAGGTCACCGGCCGCATCCAGGCGGTCGACGCGGTCTTCGGCATCAACCGCCCGCCGCCCTAGGCTCACGGGGTGGCGGAACGCGGGCTGGACGTGCTGGTGGTGCGGTGGTACGAGCGCCGCGATCGATCGCCCGGCGTCGTCCCGCGGTGGCTCGGCGCCGCGCGGGCGCATCTGCCGGAGGCCGTGCCGCGCCGGTTCGGGGGCACGGAGCCGTTGCGGGGGCGGCTCGATCGGGACGGCGATGAGGGCCTGATGCGGGCGTACGCCGCCGCCGATCCGTTGCTGTTCCTCGCCGGGACGCCGCCGGTCCATCATGCGGCGCTGGCCACGGGGTCGGGTGGCCCGGTGGCGGTGCACTCGCTGGAGGCCGAGGTCGATCCCGGGGACGAGCGGGTCCGTCGTTTCGCCCTCGCCCTGACCCACCCCGGCACTGTCTACGTCTCCGCCTCCGTCGCCGGGGACGTGGTGCTCGACGGGCGCACGCTCTACGGGCCGGCGCGGCGGCCCGAGGAGCCGTACCTGGCAGCGCGCGGCGACTGGCTGGGGCTGCCGCCGGAACCGCCGGTGTGGTGCTGGTTCGGGCCGGCGTACGCCCGGCTCGTGCGCCGGGACGTCCCCGGGCGGGAGGCCGCGGGCGGGTTGCTCTACAGCGGCGGACCCTGGGTGCGGGAGTCGCTGCGGGCGCGGCTGTCCGAGCCTGACCCGGCGCGCAAGCCGGCCGCCCGGCTGCCCCGGGGACTGCGGCGGTCGATGTGGGGGCTGCTTCGTGGGTAAGTTCGGGGCATGCCCGAACAACCGATGGTCGTGGTCCGCGGTGAGGCCGTGCGAGAGGTCCCGCCGGAGATCGCCCAGTTCTCCGTCACGGTGACCGTGCGCAACAGGGACCGGCAGGCCACCCTGACCCGCCTGACCCAGCGCGCCGCCGAGGTCCGGACCGCGCTGGACGACTATCCCGACGCGATCGAGCGGCGGGAGACCAGCGGGGTGCAGGTGCATCCGCAGTTCAAGCGCGACCGGGGCATCTCCGCGTACGTGGGTAATGTCAGCACCACGGTGACCGTGACGGATTTCGCCGCGCTGGGGGAGATCCTTCTGCGCCTGGCGGGGGCGGATGACACGTCGGTCGCCGGCCCGTGGTGGCAGCTGCGGCCCGGCAGCCGCGCCGGCGCCGACGTGCGCCGCGAGGCGATCACCGACGCGCTGGGGCGGGCCCGGGAGTACGCCGAAGCGGTGGGCGCCCGGGTGGACCGCCTGGTGGAGATCTCCGACGAGGGGACCGGCGGCGGGGGCGGCGGCATGATGCGCGCGGCCGCGTACGGGATGGAGTCGGCGGCCGACCTCGAGCTGGACGTCGACCCGCAGCAGCAGACCGTGCACGCCTCCGTGGTCGTCCGGGTGGCCATCACGGAGCCGGAGTCGCTCGCCTGAGCGAGGGGCGAGGCTTGATCTGGAGCGCGCTCCACGTCCTAGCGTCGGCGGCATGGAGCACACACGTCTCGGGCTGACCGGGTTGCGGGTCAGCCGTCTGTGTCTGGGAACCATGACGTTCGGGCGGGAGATCGAGGAGGCGGAGAGCCACCGGCTGCTGGACCGCTTCGCCGAGGCGGGCGGCACCTTCATCGACACCGCGGACGGATACAGCGGGGGCCGGTCGGAGGAGATCGTCGGGAGCTGGCTGAAGGGGCGTACGCGCCACGACTTCGTCGTCGCGTCCAAGGTGCGGTTCGGCAGCGGTCCCAACCGGCGAGGGCTGAGCCGCAAGCACCTGCTCGACGCGGTGGACGCCAGCCTGCGCCGGCTCGGCACCGACTACCTGGACCTCTACCAGGCCCACCGGTACGACCCGTCGACTCCGCTGGAGGAGACGATGCTGGCGTACGCGGACCTGGTCCGGCAGGGCAAGGTCCTCTACGTCGGCGTCTCGGAGTGGACCGGGCCGCAGATCACCGCGGCGGCGGCGCTGGCCCGGGAGCTGACGGTGCCGTTCGTGTCCAACCAGCCGCAGTACTCGATGCTGTGGCGGGTCATCGAGGCCGAGGT